>Ga0208595_1000730_pt1 | contig 11458 bp, 11 predicted proteins | sample LakMenEpi28Jun11_FD_150742 | JGI IMG/M metagenome (GOLD analysis project Ga0208595, IMG submission 150742) | Freshwater microbial communities from Lake Mendota, WI - 28JUN2011 deep hole epilimnion (SPAdes) | ecosystem: Environmental > Aquatic > Freshwater > Lake > Epilimnion/Euphotic zone ...
CGAGTCGCCCTCCACGATGTAGATCTCGGAGAGTTCTGGGCTGCGGGACGAGCAGTCACGAAGCTTTCCAGGCATGCCACCTGATTCCAGAAGGCCCTTACGGCGAGTGGCTTCACGAGCCTTTCTCGCTGCCAAGCGAGCGCTTGAGGCCTGGATTGCCTTACGAACAACTTCCTTGGCCTGGTTTGGGTTGCGCTCAAACCAGTCACCGAGCTGATCGGTCACCACACGCTGCACGAAAGCCTTGGCCTCGGTGTTACCCAGCTTGGTCTTGGTCTGACCTTCAAACTGCGGCTCGGTTAGCTTTACCGAGATAACTGCGGTTAGACCTTCGCGGACGTCGTCACCGGTTAGGTTCTCGTCTTTTTCCTTCAGCAGGCTCTTCTCGCGAGCGTACTTGTTCAAAAGCGTCGTAAGAGCGGTTCGGAAACCCTCTTCGTGGGTACCACCCTCGTGGGTGTTGATGGTGTTCGCGTAGGTGTGAACACCCTCGTTGTAACCGGTGGTCCACTGCATAGCGATCTCGACCGACATGTTCTTTTCGTCATTCTCGGTCTCAATCGAGATGATCTCATCGTGAACGACCTCGACCTTTTTAGCGGAGTTTAGATACTCGACGTAGTCGCTCAAGCCACGCTCGTAGAGGTAGGTGTCGTTCTGGCCATCGCGTTCATCCTTAAGGGAAATGCGAAGTCCCTTGTTTAGGAAACACATCTGCTGGAAGCGCTGGCGCAGGGTCTCGTAGTCAAAGACCACGGTTTCAAAAATTTCTGGGCTTGGAACAAACTCAATGGTGGTTCCGGTGCGGTCGGTCTTTTCGCCCTTTGCCAGTGGAGCATCTGGCACACCAATCGAATAGCTCTGGCGCCAGATAAAGCCTTCGCGGTGAACCTCAACAAAAAGCTTGGTCGATAGTGCGTTTACCACCGATGCACCCACACCGTGCAGACCACCGGAAACCGCGTATCCGCCGCCGCCGAATTTTCCACCGGCGTGAAGCACGGTTAGAACAACTTCGACCGCTGGCTTCTTTTCTACCGGGTGCATATCGACCGGGATACCGCGGCCGTTGTCGGTCACTTTGATGTGACCGTCTTTGGTGATTACAACTTCGATGCTGTCGCAGTGTCCTGCGAGCGCTTCATCTACGGAGTTGTCAACGATTTCATAGACCAGGTGGTGCAAGCCTCTAGGACCGGTAGAACCGATATACATTCCTGGGCGTTTGCGAACAGCTTCCAGTCCCTCTAGGACCTGGATCGCACCGGCATCGTAATTTGGTGTTGTTTCTGACATATTCAGTTACTTCCTGTTGGGTTAGAACCTAAGAACTGCGGACCTGCGGACCGGCTTATATTCGGGTGAGCTAACCCTTAGATTCTACCTTGAGGCCCAGACAAAAGCTGGGATATGCGACTTACCCGTAAGTGTCGCGAGGGCCCCTACCAGGGACCGATCTGGGGCCTTTTTTCCAACTCGGAGCAGTTGGACCAACAAACCTAATCTCACTAACCACGACATCGGGATGCTGGGTACGAATTTTCTCGAGAATCTGTGGCTCTAAAAGCCTTAGCTGGGTTGCCCAAGCCGTCGATCGGCATCGAACCGAGAGCACTTCGTTCTTTAGTTCCTCGGGATATGAGGCCTCCGCGCTATCGGCACCCACCACCTTGCCCCAATCGGTAAAGAGGGTGGCCTGGGCAAGTTGGCTGGTCCAGTTGAATTCTCCAAATAGCTGTTCCAACGAAGCGCTGGCCTTTACCGGGTCGCGTCCGGAATCAAATGGCTGCGATCCACGCTTCTGGTTGGCTTCGCGGCGTTTTTGGTCTCGAGACTTTATGCCGGTGGTGCCAAGCAAATACTGCCTAAAGAAGCCATCAATCATTTCAAAATTCAACTTACCCAACCACCTCACCCCCCGAAATCTCTAGGCGCTTGGCAACCGAAAGGTTAGGAACGGCATCGACGTCTGCCGAGGTGATCAAAACCTGCTCGTTTTCAATTACGAATTCCACAAGTCGCTGCCTTCGGCCAGCATCCAAAACAGCAAAAACATCGTCCAGGATCAAAACCGGGTCGCCGGACTGCGAATCTTCGCGAAGTAGCTGGGCCATCGCCAACTTCAGACCCAGGGCTAATGACCAGGCTTCGCCCTGGGATGCGTGGTTTCTGGCTAGAAGGCCGGACTTTAGAATGCTGAGCTCGTCTCGATGCGGGCCCACTAGGCTCACCCCGCGTTCTAATTCTCGGGGACGGAGTTCTTGCAGGCGCTGGTAGAAAGCCTCGCTGATATCGGCCCTATCCCAACTGGAGAGCGGGGTGAAGTCCTCTTCTTCCTCTCCGCCAGCCACCGAGCTGCGAAGTATGAGCTCCAAGGATTCGGGCTTGCCACTGAGTTGACTGTAAAAATCCTGGAGGAGCGGAAAAATTTTTGAGATTAGCTCCTGGCGGTGAAAAATAAGTTCGCTGCCGAGGGACACCAACTGGTCGTCCCAGATGTCCAGAGTTGTTAGATCTGGGTTGCTTACCTGCCTTGCGGACTTGAGAAGTGCCGCTTTTTGCTTGAGCACCCGCTCGTAATCGGATTTAACCCCGGCCAGCCTGGGTTTGAGCTGAATCATTGAATCATCGAGGAAGCGGCGGCGGTCCTGGGGGTCTCGACGCACCAGATCAAGATCCTCCGGGGCAAACACGACAACTTTTGACACACCAACCAGGTCAGATGTGCGCTTTACCTGGTGGGAGTTCAGAAAATAGCGATTTGCTTTATCTCTATTGATTTCCGCAGCCACCGAGATCTCGCGGCTGTCATTCTTCGCCTTCAGCGAGAGCTGCGCGCTTGAACTTTCGGAATGAATCAGTGCCCCGTAGCCAGAAACCCGGTGAGATTCCAGGGTGGATAGGTATACGCAAGCCTCAACCAAATTTGTTTTCCCAGCCCCGTTTTCACCTATGAGCAGGTTTATACCGGGTTCGAGGTTTAGCGAAAGCTGCCGATAGTTTCGAAAATTCTCAAGCTGTAACGAGGAAATCCACACCCTGGATCACCTAAATGCTTAGGAAACCAGGAGGTTTGGCTGCAATAGGTACTTGAAGTCTGAATTAGCCTGCTTTGAATCAGCTGCGGATAGCAAAACTGGACCCGGCTTGTTTGGGTTGGATGGGTTTGAGGTGAAACCAACCCTGACATTCTCATTTTCGATGCCATTTAGAGCGTCCGAGAGGAACTGTGGGCGAAGCGAAACAATCGTCTCGTCTCCGGTTAGTGAGCAGGCCACCTGCTCGCTCGCCTCGGCAACGTCGCTACCAATTGATTCCAGGATCGCTTCAGTCGCAGTGAACTTGTAGCGCAAAGGCTTTTCGCGGTCCACAACCAGGGCCACACGCTTGGTCGCGTCTAGAAGGTCGTGGGTATTCATGACAGCAAAATTAGTGATCTCTGAGGGGAACAGCTGCAGAACCGGTGGGTACTTACCCTTGATGGTCGCGGTAGACACTGACTTGTTGCCAGCCGAGAAACCAACCACTTCTTTTTCTCCCTCGCCGAAGGCGATCGACAAATCACCATCGTGAGAGAAGGTTTTTGCAATCTCCTGCAGAACCCTGGCCGGGATTAGTAGTTCCTTCTCGACAGCTTTTCCGCTCCAAGGCAGGTTCTTTACTGCCACGCGGAATCTGTCGGTTGCAACCATGGTCAATTCCTTGGCGGAAGCTGTAATCATGACTGCGGTAAGCACTGGGGTTACTTCTTCTCTTGATGCTGCAACCGCAACTTGAGCAACTGCGTGGGCGAAATCGCTAGCCGCCACAGATCCGGTTGAGGTCGGCATTGCTGGAATCTCTGGATAGTCAGAGAAAGACATAGATGAGAGGGTGAATTTGCTTGAAGCACTGGTTAGCTGAAGTCTTGAGTCCTGAAGATTCAAGGACACAGTCTCACCTGGAAGTTTCGAAACGATTTCAGCCAGTAGTCGACCCTGAACTAGTACTTTGCCTGGTGCATCAACTGCAGCAGCGATGGTTACTTTTGCTGATACTTCGTAGTCAAAAATACTAAGAACAACTTCATTGGTTCCGGCTGTGATCATCACACCAGAAAGTTGTGGAAGCTGAGGCTTTGGAGACATAAGTCTTACAACGAAGGAAATTGCCTCGCCTAGTACTTCACGATCTGCCTGAAATTTCATGTTCTTATCCTCTTTATGGAGTTTTATCTTGTCACAACTGGCTGAATTACCAAACCTGGAAGCCCTTTGCTAATAAACCCAAATATTTAATTTCTATTAATCTCAGTAATAACATCTGTTGAAACTGTTGATAAGTCCCAACTTTGCTGTAATTACATGGAAACTACAACGGTGTAACTTGTTTACACAGGTGTGGATAACTCTGTGGATAACTCATGTGCCTGTTAGTAAACAATTCAGTTTTTGTGTTTTTGAAGATCTAATTCACAGTATTTACCCTGTTACCCACATTTATTGGGGTTAGTTATGCACAGCTTTTTTGAAAACTATTTATGTTCGTCTTTAATCTTTTGGATGATTTCAGACACCTGGTTGTAGATGTATCTACGCTCGCGCATCTGCGCAGAGATCTTTTTGGTGGCATACATGACCGTTGTGTGGTCTCTATTTCCGAAGTGAGCGCCAATTTTTGGTAGCGAAAGATCGGTTAGCTCGCGGCAAATGTGCATTGCGATCTGTCTCGCAAGCGCAACGGCCTGCTGGCGGCCGGAACCGGTGATGTCCTCCGGGGAGATCTTGTAGTAGTTGGCAGTTGCGGTAATGATCGAAAGCGCCGAGATGTTCGCGCCATCCGCCACCGCATAGCTGTCCTTCAGGATCAACTGGACAAGGTCCATGTCGATTGCCTGGCGGTTTAGGTTCGCAAATGCCGTGACTCGAATCAAGGTTCCCTCGAGCTCTCGGATATTCGAGGAGATTCTGGCGGCCATGTACTCAACCACGTTGTCAGGGATCGAGATCCGCTCCAGAGCAGCCTTCTTGCGCAAAATTGCGACACGAGTTTCAAACTCCGGAGCCTGGATATCCGTGGTTAGGCCCCACTCGAAGCGGGAAAGCATGCGCTCTTCAAACCCAGCCAATTGCTTTGGCCTTAGATCTGAGGTGATAACCACCTGCTTGTTGTGATCGTGCAGTGTGTTAAAGGTGTGGAAGAAGGCTTCCTGGGTTTGGTCTTTGCCAGAGAGGAACTGAATGTCATCCACCAGCAGAATGTCGACATCGCGGTACTGAGCCTGGAACTCAGAGGTCTTGTTGTTTTGGATCGCATTGATGAAGTCGTTGGTGAACTCTTCGCTGGATACGTATCTCACCTTGGTTCTTGGCTTCAGGTGGATGGCGTAGTGGCCGATGGCGTGCAGTAGGTGGGTCTTACCCAAACCACTGGAACCGTAGATAAACAGCGGGTTGTAGGCCTCCGCCGGTGCTTCTGCAACCGCAAATGCTGCCGCGTGGGCAAAGCGGTTAGATCCACCGGTCACGAAGTTTTCGAAGTTGTACTTCGGGTTTAGGCGAGATTCATTGGTGTTGACCAGCGGAACGTAAGTGGTTTCGCGCTGAATCGGGGCCGGCTCCGGCTCCACCATGATCTCTGGGCGGATTGAACTCTGCAGGTCCTGGTTGGTAATTACCACGAATGAAGACGGTCCACCGAATTCGGCCATCTCGCCCATTGCACCCAGCAGCTGATCTTTCAGACGTTGCTGCAGCATTGCTCGGGTTATTTCGTTTGGAACCTCGATGTAGAGAGTGTCTTCGAGCACGCCCTTAGGAACAGCTAGCTCTAAATGGCCCTTTAGGTGCGGAGTTACTCGCTCATCGCTGGCTACCTTGTTGACCAACGACTGCCACATGGTGGCTAGTTGATCGTCTGGCATTCAAGGCTCCTAAGAAAAGTTATCCACAGATTTTTACACAATCAAAACAGGCTGTGGAAAAGTCTTCAAGTTTCTGTGGAAAACTTGTTGAAAGTTTTCTATTTCGTAATTGCAACATTCAAGCGGTATTGCTGGTTCAAAATCAAATCGAATCGGCGTGTCGGTGGCAGAATTTTGTAACAATCGTGGTAGCGAGATCAGATTTCGCTAATTACTTGCTGCGAGTCTTGACTAAGCCAAGACCTATGCCGTAAAGTACTCAGGTTATCTTGGGCAATTGGCCCAATAGTTCCAGGGAGATTTCAAGTGAGCAAGCGTACCTTTCAGCCGAACAACCGTCGTCGTGCAAAGACCCACGGTTTCCGTCTACGCATGCGTACTCGCGCTGGACGCGCCATTCTTGCAGCCCGTCGCCGCAAGGGTCGCGTCGAGCTGAGCGCATAAGGATCTACTCTGCTAGCGCGGAGTAGTCGCCTTCGTTCAGGCGACGAGATTCGCGATGTCGTCAAACGAGGACAACGTCACTCTTCGACTTTTTTCACCCTCCATTTTCTTCCTGCTGATCAATCGCGCTTTGCGGTCATAACCGGTCGCGTGGTCGGCGGTGCTGTTCAAAGAAACAAAATCAAACGTCGCATCACCGCAGCAATCAGATCTGAGCTGTCTACCCTGAATCAGCCAATTGACGCGGTTTTCCGCATGCGAGCAAGTGCCGTCGACTGTGATTATGTCGCCTTACTTGAGGCGGTTAGAGCAGCCTTTGCGAAGGTAAAGCCTTGAAGCTGCTCTGGTTTGTTTTTCTTTTGCCCAGGAACCTGGTGATCGGGTTTGTGCTGATTTGGCGAAAGCTCATCTCACCTTTGTATGGAGATGTCTGCCGCTATTACCCGAGCTGTTCAACCTACGGTCTTGGCTCACTTCAGAATCACGGACTGTTGCGAGGTGCTCCCCTCACCGTTTGGCGCATCCTTCGATGCAACCCCTGGGCGGCCGGTGGTATTGATGATGTCAAAACTGGTCCAAGCTGGATTGTGATTGGCAAGCTAGGATTTGTAAGTTCTAAGTCGCAAAAGAAGAAGAGGTAATAGTGGATCTGCTGTGGCCGATTAAGTGGCTTGTCGAGCTAGTGCTCGTAGGCTTCCACTCCCTGTTTACTGCCATGGGTCTGCAGTCATCATCTGGTATCTCCTGGGTACTTGCCGTCGTTGGCCTAGTGCTAGTGGTGCGTGCCGCACTAATTCCTATCTTTGTGAAGCAAATCAAGAGCCAGCGCAACATGATGCTGGTTCAGCCTGAACTAAAGAAGCTCCAGGACAAGTACAAGGGAAAGACCGACCGCGAGTCCCGCGAGCGCATGGCCCGCGAGCAGATGGACCTTTACAAGCGAACCGGTTCAAACCCACTTTCCTCCTGCCTGCCGCTATTGCTGCAGATGCCTATCTTTACCGGATTGTTCTTCGTGCTGAACGATGCTGGAAACAACAAGTCCGGTGTGGGACTACTCACCCAGGAAATGGCAATCTCTTTCTCGCAGGCTGAGATCTTCGGAGCGAAGCTCTCTGACACCTTTTTTGGTTCAGATGAGTGGAACGTCAAGGTACTCGCCGGAATCATGATCGTTTTGATGTCTGCATCGCAGTTCATCACCCAGAAGCAGATCATGACCAAGAACCAGAACCCTGACGTGCAGAACAGCCAGTTCATGCAGACCCAGAAGATCCTGCTTTATGTATTGCCTTTCGTCTTCCTAATCTCTGGTGTCAGCTTCCCGCTGGGTGTTATGACCTACTGGTTGGTATCTAACTTCTGGACCATGGGACAGCAGTTCGTGGTTATTCGCAACATGCCTACTCCTGGCTCTATTGCCCACAAGGAGCGCGAGGCTCGCCTTCTAAAGAAGGGCAAAATCAAACTTGAGGAACCTACTCCTGAGACGGAAGTTGAGCAGCCAACGCAGCGCCAACAGCCGGTTAGCAAGAATCGTGCAAAGAAGAAGAAGAAATAATGAGCAGAGAACAAGAGCTTGAGCAGGAAGGCGAAATCGCCGCTGACTTCATCGAGGAGTTTCTGGACACCGCAGATCTAGACGGTGACCTAGAAATCGAATTCCGCCAGGACCGGGTCTACATCTCGGTGACCAGCGAGGGTGAGTCAAACCTTGGCAAGATTTCAGACCCAAACACCGTAGAAGCGCTTCAGGAGATCACCCGTCTTGCCGTTCAGGCTAAGACCGGCTCCATGAGCAGACTGATCTTGGACATTGGTGGTTCACGCCAGGTCAAGACCAAGCAGCTCGAAACCCTTGTAGAGCGCACCATTGCAAAGCTTGAAGAGACTGAAAAGCCTCAGCACCTAAAGCCAATGAGCTCCTACGACCGCAAGTTGGTTCACGACATGGTCAGCGAAGCTGGTTACGTTTCCGAATCTGAGGGTCAGGGCAAGGATCGCCACATCGTCGTATCCAAGGCCTAATGTTTCACGTGAAACATCGGAGGATTTAGATGGCAGACGAACTCGAAATCGAGCAAGAGCCAGCCGCCGCCGCTTTGATCTTTGGAGACGGCATCGAGCTAGCTCGCGCCTACACCCACCGTTTGGCTCAGGACTCCGAAACCTTTGGACTTTTGGGGCCGCGTGAGCTACCAAGAATCTGGTCTCGCCACGTAATCAATAGCGCGCTGCTCTCTGAACTAGTCCCTGACGAGTCTTTGGTCGCCGATGTGGGCTCTGGAGCCGGCTTGCCTGGTATTCCAATGGCAATAGCTCAGCCAAAGGCGCACTTCACCCTTATTGAGCCCATGGAGCGTCGTGCCAACTGGCTTTCTGCAGTGGTTCAGGACCTGGGTATCAAGAACGTAGACGTCATTCGTGCTCGAGCGGAAGAGGTGAGCCGCACCGATTTCGACATCGTCACCGCCCGCGCTGTGGCGGCACTGGATAAGTTGCTGAAGCTACTTACCCCGCTTACTCGTGGTTCAAACCTAAAGACGGTTCTAGCGCTCAAGGGATCGCGCGCTCCGGAAGAGATTGCAGACGCAAAGCCAAGGCTTCAGCGCTTGGGATTCGGGGAGCCAGAGATTATGACCCTGGGGTTGGGTAAAGCCCCTGAGACGGCGACCGTGGTTCGCATTATTCTGCAATGATTGGAGACAAATGCTAGATCAACCTGCAGAGACAAGCGCCGAGACGCCAGCAACCGTCCGCGAGGGTTTGGGTTACCCAAATGACCGCAAGGAAACCTCACCGACACCAACCGGTTGGCAGGGTTTGGATACCGCAAACTTTGAACATGTTTCACGTGAAACATCAGAAGATCACTGAGCATGGAAAACATCCCAAATACCCCGTTACTGCGGGAAATGACGCTCAACAATGAGCGTTCTCGCCGCGTAGCGGAAGTAACACTTACCCCGCCGAGTAAGACCAGAATCATTACCATTTCAAACCAAAAGGGTGGTGTTGGCAAAACCACTTCTGCGGTGAACTTGGCTGCAGCCTTGGCCCGCAAGGGCATGGGCGTACTAGTAATCGATCTAGACCCACAGGGCAATGCCTCCACCGCGCTGGGTGTGGAACACCACAACTCTGTAGTTGGTAGCTACGAGGTTCTGGTTCAGGGCGTTCCGATGTTGGATGCCGTGAAGCAGAGCCCAGAACACCACAACCTCTATTGCCTTCCGGCAACCATCAATTTGGCCGGTGCCGAGATTGACATGGTTTCGGTGGTCAACCGCGAGCGGGTGCTGCTCGACAGCCTGACTCAGTTCCTGGCTGACTTCGAACACCCAATTCACTTCGTTTTCATCGACTCACCGCCTTCGCTCGGTTTGCTGACCGTAAACGCGCTGGTTGCTGCTGGCGAGGTTTTGGTTCCCATCCAGTGCGAGTACTACGCCCTCGAGGGTGTTACTCAGTTGATGGCCAACATCGAGCGCATACGGGCCAACCTGAACCCAGAATTGATTGTCGGTGGCATTCTGCTAACCATGTTTGACAACCGAACCAACCTTTCGACCGATGTTGCAGCCGAAGTCCGCAAGTATTTCCCGAAAGAGACCTTAAATGCGACCATTCCGAGGTCTGTAAGGCTTTCTGAGGCCCCAAGCTTCGGTCAGACGGCAATCAGTTACGACCCTAAGAATTCGGGCTCCCTGGCCTATCAGGAAGCTGCCATTGAATTAGCTCAGCGAGGAGTAATCAAATGAGTGAAGAAAAGCGTCCAGAGCGTAAAGGTGGCCTCGGAAGAGGCATCGGCTCACTAATCCCAGGCGGAGACCGAGATGCGGTGGATGTCTTTTTCACCAACACCTCCTCAATTCCCCTGATCGAGGTGCCAGGTGCTCGCTTTTTGGAGATTGATCCAAACCAAATCGTTCCCAACCCGCAGCAGCCTCGTTCGGTTTTCGAACCAGAGGCATTTGCCGAGCTGGTTCACTCCATCAAGGAGTTCGGTGTGCTGCAGCCAATCGTGGTTCGCCCGAAGGGTTCAAGCTTTGAGCTAATCATGGGTGAGCGTCGCCTTCGTGCTTCCAAAGAGGCAGGGCTTACCAAGATCCCGGCGATTGTTCGCGAGACTGCCGATGAGAACATGCTCAGGGACGCGCTTTTGGAAAACCTCCACCGCTCCAACCTGAACCCACTGGAAGAAGCTTCGGCATACAAGCAGCTGCTGGAGGACTTCGGTTCCACCCAGGACCAGCTGGCTGACAAGCTGGGTCGCTCAAGACCTCAGATCACCAACACCCTGCGCCTTCTAAAGTTGCCACTGACCGTTCAGTCCAAGGTTGCTGCCGGAGTGCTTTCGGCCGGTCACGCTCGCGCACTACTTGGCGCTGCAGATGAGATGACCATGACAGCGTTTGCAGAGAAGACGGTTCGAGAGGGCCTATCTGTGCGCAGCCTCGAAGAGCTAGTTTCCAGTGCGAAGGCAAAGCCACCGCGCGGAAAGATCATCCCAGGCGGAAAGACCGACATGCTCAAGGAGATGGCTGAGGAAATGGGCAACGCCCTGGACACGGTCGTAAAGATTCAGCTTGGCCGCAAGAAGGGTCAGCTCATTATTGAGTTTGGAAACATCGCTGACCTACGCCGCATCGCAGATCGCATCAAGGGTTCGAACTAAGACCTAAGGGCAGCCAACGCTATCGAGAGATAGGCGTCCGGCAGTGATTCGCCATCGGAAATAACCGCTTGTGGAAACAGCGACGTCTCAGTCATGCCGGGGGTTACGTTGGCCTCTAGGAACCAGGGGGTTCCTTCGCTGTCGACAATTATGTCAATTCTGCTCAGGTGCCTCAGACGCAGTGCGTTGTGGGCCAAGAGCGCTAGTTCAGCCGCTCTCTCTAGGTCCGCAGGGCGAAGTCGGGCCGGTACGTAGTAGTTGGTTTCCCCGGGAACATAGCGCTCCTGGTATCCGAAAGCTCCACTGTTTGGTTCGACCTCTACGGCAGGAAGCGCACGTGGGCCAAAGCCCAGATCAACGATTGAGACTGCCAATTCGGTTCCCTCGACGAACTTCTCAATCATGACCTGGTCGCAGTAGACAAAAGCGTCCAC
>Ga0208595_1000732_pt1 | contig 11450 bp, 8 predicted proteins | sample LakMenEpi28Jun11_FD_150742 | JGI IMG/M metagenome (GOLD analysis project Ga0208595, IMG submission 150742) | Freshwater microbial communities from Lake Mendota, WI - 28JUN2011 deep hole epilimnion (SPAdes) | ecosystem: Environmental > Aquatic > Freshwater > Lake > Epilimnion/Euphotic zone ...
TGTTGCGTTTGAGTAGAATATATTATGCCAATCACAATGCCAAATTTGTTTCCTGATGGTGTGCCGCTCTCTTCAAGCAGCGCATATAACAATATCCCGTTGCAAAATGATATGTTAAAATCAGACTACATGAGCGGCTCGCCAATCGCAAATGGGGCAAACCTTTCTTCACTGGATGTTAAACTTGAAGACTTATCAAATGACTCTAGAAGTGTTATGATAAGCAAACTTATAGCAGTCGCTAAAGGAGAGTTAGGCGTAGTCGAACGAGGAACAATTAACAATCAAGGTCCTGGTATAGAAAAATATTGGAGCGCCACATTAGTGGGTTCAAATGCATATAACTATATTACAATACGTAATGGTAAAGAAGGCGCACCTCCATATTGCGCAGCATATGTGTGTTGGTGTGTAAAGCAAGCAAATATAATTCCAGAACAATATCGTCCAAAAGAAGCATATTGTCCCAATTGGCCAACATGGTCAAGTACTACTGGAAAAAATTATTCGCTTAGAATTGATAATCCGCGTGAATTTAAAAGAGGAGACATAGTAATTTTTAGAAAAAGTCATATAGGCATAATACTCGATGATTTTGTTTTTGATATAAACAAAAAAGAAAAAACAATGACCATAATAGAAGGAAATACTGGTCCGGATAAAATTGGAAGTACTGCAGTCGTTAGGGATGCACGGGTTGGAGTGGGTGGAATATATATAAAAAAGCGTACATTTGCCGCAGCAAACATTACATGTGCTATTAGATTGTATCCAAATAATACGCAATCTAATAATCAGTCACTCGCCTCTGTTAAATAAATATAAAATATGGCAAACAACACCTTTAATCATCCGTTTCCCACAGATCAATCTGTGTATCCATACAATAATGTGACGCAGACTCGCTCGGGGCATATTTTTGAAATTGATGATACATTAGGCAATGAACGTATACATGAAAAACATAAGTCTGGAACATCACGTATTATAGACGCTGAAGGTAAGCTATCTGTAATGGTTGTCTCAAATCGATATACTACAATTTGTGGAGAAGATTTTGTAACAATTATGGGTGATGCAAATATTACAGTAAACGGTTCTGCAAATTTAACTGTGAACGGCAACTATAATGTTGAAGTAAATGGCAATATGAACCAAACCGTTAAGGGCGAGTATCGTTTAAAAGTTGGTGCCGCATACAAAAATGAAGTGCTTGGTGACAAGGCAGAAAATATTGTTGGTAAAAAGGACAGCATAGTTGGCAACGGAGTAAACAATACAGTACGAGGTGGCGGTATAAAAAACATGGTAGTTGGCAGTATTGAAGAGACTGTAGCTGGAGGATATACTGGAATATACACCGGTTCAAGTAGTACAACAGCATTACTTGGAGCAAGCATGACCGCTCCAGCTGGTGCAGCTACAATTGGGGGCATGACTGCAGCAATTGATGGTGTATCAATGTTAACTCTAACATCACTTGGACCAACTATGATGTATTCAACTGTAACAAATATGACAACACCACTTGTAAATGTACTTGGCGGAGCACTAATTGCTGCTGGTGATGTTCGCGCTTTAGGAGGAACTACTGGTTTAGCTACTCACATGCATCTAGGTGATGGTACTGGCAATGCACCTGCCCCAACTGCCCCAGGAATAGGATAATAATATGTCAACACTAATAGATTTAAGCTTTTTATACCTTAGCGTCGATGATGATAATGGTAGCAACCCAGGTGGAGTCACTGTGACATATAATGGCACAGATTTTAATGCTCAAAATTTTGTCAACGGGGTATATCAAATAACACAAGAGGTTGTATTTAATGCAGTAAATAATAATGTGATTCTCCCTATGCATGGATTTGAAAGTGGAGATAAAATTTCATTTGCAACAATAAACAATACTACTGGACTTACAGTTAATGTATTATATGATGTAGTGTTAATCCCTTCGGATGACGGTGGACTTATTACTTATGATTTAGGCGAATTTAAATTATCATTAAATAACACACTAGTTGATTTTACTACAAATGGAACTGGTACTGTAAAAATAAGATCTAATAGTGGATTTTTTAATTTAGCGAGCGGTCTATTTGATCAAAATGCCTTTGGTTTAGATTTAATACAAATACCATTTTCTCAGGTTGATATGCAGGTAACTCATGATAGTGGAATACCTTACATATCAAGTATACCAAAAAATGTAGGTCGCTATGACTATACTATAGTTACTACACTAAAAGGCGATCCAACGTGCAAAGGGTGGTTTACTACGGAGTATCATAAACCAGTTCCAACAAACATACCACCTTGGTATGGCCAATCTTATAGATCACAAGTTGAATCGCTAAAAGACCCCAGTAAATATTTAACTATATTACCACTCCCGTTTGAAATAGTGGTTTTAGAAGATGAACGAGTGTATGATGGAAATCCTAAAGGACCAGAATTTGAAACAATTCCAAAATTAATAGAATCTCCTGATCCAAATAACCCAATAAACATACCAGTTAGAGTAAAATATTTTGGAGAAAAACTAGTTGCACCTCTTTCAGCGCCAATTGAAATAGGAGTCTATACAATTGAATATGAATGTACTGATTTTAATTATGTTGGCAGTGCTACAAGTACATATACGATTCGCAACTTAACAAATATTGAGGCAGAGACTGCAGCAGCAGAATATCAGGAAAAGGTTGATATATTTAATGAAGCAACTTCTGATACTGGAAATGGAAATATTTATGAAGGAGCTTTAGGCGGAATAAGCAGTAGTAGCAGTTTAAGTAATTCAAGTTATGCGTCATCATCAAATGCGATGACGAAAAAAGAATTTGTTGAGACTGGAATATTAACAATACTTGACAAAGCTGACATACAGGGCTTGGGCACAATAAAAACGCTTGCAGAGTGCGCGCAAAGTTTACCTCAACGTTTAATGATATTTGCAGCTGCTAAAATAGCAGCATTTGTTTTAAGTTATATACCAGGGTTAGGCATTATAAAACTATTAACTTCAATAATGGAGTTGATAGAGATGGTGAAAAAAATAATGGCGCTCATCGAGTTTGTTAAAGAAAACCCATGGGCGGCATTAAATATGGTACTTGAAACTAGCGGTGCATATGATGCATTAGGCAAATTAGCAAATGAGCAAATTGCTGCGATACAAGAAAGTTTTCCAGGCATGACTGGTGATGTCGGTCAATTTGTTAAGGATGTCGCAAACGGACTTGTTGATATTTGTAATCTTGATATAAGTGGAAATCCAATTGCTACACTTATAAAGGCAGACAACACAAAAACTCCAACTGCAGTTACAAAGTTTATTCCTGCTACATCACGACAGCCAAGTGAAGCAAAAGCAAAATATGACTTTTTTCAATTTCAATTGCGTGATGCTCTAAATAAAGACACTGATAAACTTAAAAAAATGTCTGATGAGGGCAATACAGTTGGCGTACAAGAATATGTTTCAATGCTCACCGCAGTTCACGAACTTGCATACAACTATCATGACCGTATTGCTGAAACAGGAACACCGGTTGGTCTTTTAAATGGATCGACTTCTGATGCATTAAGTTCAGTATATAATGTATTGGGTGAAGCCACAAGCATATTATCAAGTGTCTATCCAGACTCTACCTCTACGACAGCAACGACGAGTGGCACAACTAAAACTTCAGGCTTTTCTGTAGACTCATTAAATGCCGGACTTGGTTCAATTGCAAATACAATTGACGGAGTTACTGCAGGATTAAGTTCAATTACAAGTTTTGCAATGGGTGAAACTGGATTCTCCATAACTGCACTTAGAAATGAATTTAATTTTGGTGCGAAAGAGATGCTTAAGAAAAATCCATTTTGGTCAAAAGAGACGATTAAAGAATATAATGATCGGGTTAATAGAATAAAATCAGAAATGGAAAATAATGTAGATGCGATACGCAACAATCCAGCAAACGCAAAAGCTGCCGCAGCTGGATCAGCAACCACTTCAAGTTCAGGTTCTTCTACTGGTGGAATTTCATCACTTATATCATCTGCCAGTTCGTCTCTCAGTTCGTTGATTAGATCATAATGTTTGTATAATTTACCGCGTATTATAAATTATATAAATAGAAATATGAGTAAAACGCTATCGGACTATAATGATTCTAGGTCATCGAATGTGGCTAGAAAAAATTTATATTCCGATATAGACAATAGTTTTGCCATACACCCAATTTATAATGACATACGTCCAATTCTTGATATTGATTCAATACGTCAAAGTTTAAAAAATTTGTTGCTAACAAATCAATATGATCGGCTGTTTCAACCAGAAATTGCTTCGGACATTCGTGCTTTGCTGTTTGAAAATGCAAACATGTTTACAGAATATGAGCTAAAGGCAAAAATAGAACAGATGATTGACCTCTATGAACCACGTATAAGCGACTATGAAGTGACTGTAGTGGACGAGTCTGATCAAAATGCATATCGGGTGGGCATAACTTTTCAAGCATCATACAATTCAACTGCTGAAATTGTAATATATTTAACACGAGTACGATAATGGAAATTCCTACACAATCAGTAAATGTTACAGAATTAGATTTTGATCAAATCAAGGCTAATCTAATAGAATATTTCAAGGCTGGAGACAGTCCGTTTAAAGACTGGGATTATGCTGGGTCTGGATTAAATATGTTGCTTGATGTGCTCTCGCATAACACACATTACAATGCATTACTCGCGCACATGGCAGTCAATGAAAGTTTTATTGATACTGCACAGTTACGACAAAACGTGGTGTCTGCCGCAAAGTTAATTGGATATACCCCACGCAGTTATGCCTCTGCAAAGGCACAAATAAACGTAACTGTAACGCCAAGAAATACATTATTAAATGAATATGTTTTTCCAGTGGGTTCAACTTTTTCATCAAATATAACAGACCTTTCAAAAAGTCAAACCTATAAATTTACAAATTTAAATGATATTGTCTGCACAAAAAATTCTAGTGGAGACTTGGTAGCAAATAACATTGACATATATCAAGGTACATTCATTAAAAAGAGAATTCAAATAAATTCTACACAAAGTAATAACGAATATATTATAGACGATAAAAATATTGATACAAGCACGTTAAAAGTAGCGGTATATCAAACTGGACGGTCAGAAATTAACGAAGTATATTCTTTATTTACAGATATTAATAGTGTTGATGACACGACACCAATTTATTTCTTATACGAAAACTATAATGGCAACTATGTAATATCATTTGGTAATGGTATATTTGGCAAAAAACCAGATAACTTAAACGTTTTAGAGTTAACATATTTGGTTACTGATGGTATTGGCGCAAACTCTTCAAATATTTTTTCATACTCTGATTTTTTTGATTCAACTCAACTAACTCGAGTTAGTTTAAATACAGTTGCAAGTGCAGTTGGCGGGTCAGACCGTGAGTCTATTAGCAGTATAAAATATAACGCGCCACTTCAATATGTTTCACAAAATCGTGCAGTAACTGCTGATGACTATAAAACATTGGTACACAGTTATCTAACAAATGTAAAATCAGTAGCTGTGTGGGGAGGCGAAGATAATGATCCGCCACAATATGGTAAAGTTTTTATATCTGCAAAAAAATCGGATTCTTCATCAGTTTTAATGCCAAATGAAAAACAAGGATTGCTGACATATTTAAGTGATAAAAAAGTACTCTCAATATTTCCTGAAATAGTTGATCCTGAATATGTTGATATTGTGCTTGATGTACTCTTTAAGTATAACCGTAACCTGACTACGCACACAAAAACACAACTTGAAACAAAGGTTAAAGAAAGTATAGGCGCATTTAATAGTCAATATTTGGAATCTTTTGATGGTGTGTTTCGTCATTCATTTTTATCAAAGACTGTTGATGGAACAAGTCCTGCAATATTAAATTCACTTATACGAGTGTTTATCTCTAAAAGTTTTACGTTAGTTAGCGGGCAACCACAAAAAATAACAATAAAATTTGGCACATCATTAACAGTTGATGATAATATTGCCATTGTAAATTCTACTGGTTGGGATTATGATGGAGTTACATATTATATTGGTGAGGAAGCACATCCAACACTGTCTGACATACGCTTGCTGTATGTCTATTATTATGATGCCAATGATAAACCAATTATTCGTAATAAAAATGTTGGTACGCTTACACTGAGTACAGGAGTAATGGAAATAGAACCGCTACTCGCTGACACTGACACCACAATGATAATAGACGTAATACCACTATCAAATGACCTTGCGCCTAAACGCAATCAACTTATGCGCATTGATACAACACGCCTAAATGTTTATGGCGAAGTTGACCTAATTGCCGTTGGTGGTTCAAATCGTTCAGTGCAATATAATACATTTAGTAGAGACCGTTAAGTATGCTTTTAAGTATAGCAAATTCGCGCCCGCGTAATATAGAATCAATACAAACCGAAAGTTTGTATCCAGATTCTTTAAAAGAGTCTGCGAGCAATCTTATCAATTTTATTGAGCGCTATTATGAGCACCTAAATCGTACTGGTTTGCCGTCAAATGAAATTGCTGCCATTACTCGCGAAAAAGATATTGATATTGTATCCGATAAATATCTAACCCAAATACAAAGCCTAATTGCACGCAATATTCCAAATTCTCGTGTGCTTGATAAAGTCACTCTCTATCGCGTTATTATACAATATTATCATACACGCGGTTCGGAAGACAGCATACACACATTTTTCAAACTTTTCTTTGACGAAATTGTAAGCATATTTTACCCTAAAAATTACCTATTTGACTTGTCAGGCGGCAGCGGTCGTTGGGCCCCAATTGACATACCATCATTACGTACATCACGCACAAACCCAAATAAAAATACACTATTAGTAGTTTCTGACTATAGGATTGGACCATTTCCAAGTTCAAATCCCGGACCGTATACTGTTACGTTAAGTGCTTTTTCAGAAGATCTTTGGACTTATGGCAGAGTAGAAAAGTCATTTAATCTGCCATATATACAAAAAGTTAATGTTGCCACTGAAGGAGCAGATCCTGTTTATCGTTGGGTCTATCGCTATAAGGATGAATTTGAGTTATATAGCACAAATGACACGCCTTGGCCAGATGAAGCAACTTGGGACGTCTTTGCGCGCAACATTGAATATACCGAAAATGATGGTACAATAGACACACAAAATATAGAGTATAGTAGGTTAACTATAACTCCTATAGTTCCATCTACAGACACAGAAGAAATACTTGATGAGTCTGGTAAAGTTTTAGTTGATGAGTCTATTACAAACAACGAAATAATTACTGAAAAAATAATTACTCTTGGTGATGATAGTATAGACATTTCAGTTTTTGGTTTAGAGACTGAAGAGGGCACGGCAAATTATATATTAACTCAAAAAGGACTGCCTCCTGAAGACAATGGTATTGTCACAGAAGAAGCGGGCGGCTCAACATATGCAGTTAACACTTCAAATGTCGAGTATGCTCATATATTTAGCGTAACGGCAAGCCCAGAATATACATCTAAAATTGGTGACCTTATACATTCATTAGAAGATGATCCAACCCCAACAATTTATCGCTGTGAAGACCTGGATCCAATTCTATGGAGTGTAATTCCAAGTGATGAAGATGTATGGACATATTCTGATAACAAATCATTTGCTTCTAATCTATATAAGTTGCATGACGGTTATTATTGGCAAAATTATTCATATGAAATCAAAAGTGAGTTACCATATGATGAGTGGGGTGATGATTATTTGCGGTTTGTACACCCTTCTGGGTTAAAACTATTTAGTGCTATAATATTTGAATTTATTGCTCGTAGTGAATGGTACGATATTATTGACTATGTCGTTCGCAAACCGCAGGAAAGTTATTTATGGCTAAATGCATATCATCCTCCAGTACTCGGCTATCATAGCCCTCGTAGTCAACCAGGTTGGTTGACAGCAAACGAAAGACTTCTAACAATTATACTTACAAGACTGCTAGATCGCAACGCGCCGGAGTCTCTAGTACGTATGGTTCAACTTGCCCTTCGCATATTTGCAATTAATGCCAATTACAGAGACAAGGTAGTCTATGAAGACTATCAACGTTGGATAAAATTCTTTGATCCAAACGAACTAGTCTCTGGCTTTTCACACAAGACTATTGCTCAGGCAAGTGCGCCATACACACCAAATGCTGATCGACTGTTTAGTAATATATCAAGTTTTATAACATTTAAAGTACTCGATCTTTCATACTATCCATGGTTTTATAGTGAATTAATTCAACTTGACCCAACATATGAAGACACGGACCCAGAATATGATGAAGCAGTCGTCGAATCTTTTGATATAACTATGGAAACCTATATGAATAGTACTCTTGAAGACAAAGAGGCATTGATATATAGATATCCATTTGAAAGTCAAGATGATAATACATTTATAACTGAAAACGAAGAAAGTGTGTTTAAGACCGAGGGACAAACACATATACAATCCGCGTCAATCACGTCAAATAAGTCTACGCTGATTGCAGGACAATCTATACGATTCTATATTAACACTGCATTTATACGAGACAATACAGAATTATATTATACTGTAGACGGAAATAATATTTTATCAACTGGTGGAAGTTTTGTAGTTAAAAACAATTCTGGATATTTTAGATTTATACCAATTTTAGACACAAATCCTGAATTACCTGTTACATTTACAATTTCAATACGACGTGGTAACAATGATGGTCCAATATTAGTTACAAGTGCAGCAATAACAATAACAATATAAATAATAGATATGCCAGATATTAAATTTTCACAATTAGAAGTTGTAACTGCGGCGGCAGCAAATGATTCTGTACCAATTATTGACGCCTCTAACCCACTTATGTCAGAAAATGGCAGTAATGCAATTATATCTATAGGTGATCTTGCAGATTCGTTGTTTGACGGACTTAGTGATGGTGCATTGAGCAGTGCCAAGATTCAAACAAACCCCACATTTACTGGCGATGTCACACTGCCAGCCACTACGACTATTGGCAGTGTGACTGGTACTGAAATAAGCTTTTTGTCAGGATTGAGAGATAATATACAATCTCAACTTGATGGTTTTACTTTTGGCGGTCTAACTAGTACAGAAATAGGTTACCTCAGTGGAATAACGTCTAGCGTTCAAACACAGTTAAACTCTAAAGCGCCCCGTGAGTCTCCTACATTCACTGGAACGGTGTCTGGTATTACCGCCACTATGGTTGGGCTCAGCAATGTAGACAATACAAGTGATGCAAGCAAACCTGTTTCAACTGCAACGCAAACAGCATTAAACTTAAAAGCGAACCTCGCAAGTCCAACATTTACTGGAACTGTAGCTGGTATTACAGCAACTATGGTAGGACTGGGCGCTGTCACAAATGAAAGCAAGGGCACGATGTTTAGCAGTCCTACCTTTACAGGGACTCCGCTATCAACGACGGCGAGCGCTGGCACAAATACCACACAAATTGCTACGACAGCCTTTGTGCAATCTGAAATAATTAATAGTTATAACAACATATTAGAAATATCCACATCTACGCTGACTCTTAGCAGCACTCATTATAATAAATATGTGCGTCTTTCAAATGCGGGCGCTATAACTATTACACTACCTGTTTTATCGTCAGCTCCAGTAGGAACTACAATTACATTTAGACGCAACACTGGAGCAGGTTCATTGACGCTAACTGCAGCAAATGGTGTTACAGTTAATAATAATGATGCCGCAACTGTGCTTGCTGGTGAAGTGTGTGCGATAAAAAATATAAGTAGCAATACTTGGGACTTTATTTGATATGTTATTTTCTGCAATTAAAAGAAAGCGCCGTCGACGTAATAACGGAGGTAATGGAGGAGCAAATGCGTGGGCTTTCATTCCACAGGGGGCCTTCACGATGGGGGACTCGTTGGATGGCATGCTTAATGCTCCAATCCGCACAGTGACCTTGGATGCTTTCTATATGGGCAAATATGAAGTGACTAAGGCTGAGTGGGACGAGGTGCGCACTTGGGGCTTGAACAATGGTTACACAGATCTCGCTGCAGGCAGCGGCAAGGCCAACAACCATCCCGTGCAGTCGATTACTTGGTACCAGATGGTGAAGTGGTGCAATGCCCGTAGCGAGAAGGAGGGGCTCACGCCCGTGTATTATACCAACGACGCGCAGACCACGATCTATAAAACTGGTAATGTAGATGTGACTAATGCGCAAGTAAATTGGAGTGTGAATGGCTACCGTCTGCCGACAGAGGCAGAATGGGAAAAGGCGGCGCGTGGAGGCTTGAGTGGTAAGCGTTTTCCTTGGGGCGACACGATCAGCCACAGCCAAGCGAATTACCGCGCAGCTAGTGGCTACAGCTACGACTCCAGCGGCTCGGTGAACAATTTCCATCCGACCTATGCGACAGGATCGATACCTTACACTTCGCCCGTGGGGGCTTTTGCCGCCAATGGCTACGGCTTGTATGACATGGCAGGAAATGTATCGGAGTGGTGTTGGGATTGGATTGGGGCATACGCGACAGGCAGTCAGACCAATCCACGTGGACCTACTTCAGGTACAATTCGTGTATTACGTGGCGGTAGTTGGACGTCTAATGATGGTCCTAATTACAGTCGTGTTGCAGTACGTACGGCTGGCGGTCCCAATGTTACAAATACTGCCGTAGGATTTAGAGTTGTCCGCAACATAATATAATTCTATATAAATATCGTATATGGCTACCATAAAAATTTCACAGTTAAGCGAACTAACAGCTGACACAGATGTAACGTCAAATGACCTCTTACAAATAATTAATATTGAGCAGACTTCGTCGACATATCCAACTGGTACAAATCGTAAGATTAAAGCAAGCACACTTGCAAATGGACTCTCTCGTCTGACTACAACAATACCACAAGTTATACAAGATGAGCTTGCTAAAAAAGTATCACTTGAAAACTTTAATAGTGCCGGTTTAAAAATTGCAATTCCAGTTGTTGCTGCATCTACTGGAAATTTTACACTATCAAACATAACTCCATCGTCTAGTATGGATGGAGTGACCCTTGCATCTGGCAATCGTGTACTCCTAAAAGATCAAAACGCACCTGCTCAAAATGGAATCTATGTAGTTCAGACAACAGGGTCCCCGACACGTGCAACTGATTTTGACACTCTGCTAGAAATTAATGATGGTTATGTACTTGTAAATGGTGGCAATACTCTTAAAGGTAGTTCATGGGTCGTAACAAGTGATGTTGCTGTAGTTGGCAATGATCCAATAGTCTTTACCCAATTTTCTTCTGCAGTAAGTGGACTATCAAAGTCAGCAGTTGGCCTGGGCAATGTTGATAATACGAGCGATGCTGATAAAC
>Ga0208595_1000737_pt1 | contig 11416 bp, 9 predicted proteins | sample LakMenEpi28Jun11_FD_150742 | JGI IMG/M metagenome (GOLD analysis project Ga0208595, IMG submission 150742) | Freshwater microbial communities from Lake Mendota, WI - 28JUN2011 deep hole epilimnion (SPAdes) | ecosystem: Environmental > Aquatic > Freshwater > Lake > Epilimnion/Euphotic zone ...
TCGTTGCTCCTCGCTAATGACGAAACCCAGCTGTCTAAGTAGACACTGGGCTTTCGTGCGCTTGGAGGGACTCGAACCCCCAACCTTCTGATCCGTAGTCAGATGCTCTATCCGTTGAGCTACAAACGCGGAGTGGTGACAAGCGAAAGTTTACTTTCGATTTGTTACCACGGAGCATTTGCTGATTCCGAAGGAATCAGACAAACGCGTTCGCCTCTGGTTGGAGAGGCTGCGGTTCGTCTGCCTTTGACAAACGAAACCTTGCGGAGTCGAGAGGATTTGAACCTCCGAAGGACTTTAGATCCTTACCTCATTAGCAGTGAGGCGCACTCGACCGGGCTATGCGACGACTCCTGAGTACAACTGGGTTAGTTTAGCCGACTACTCGGCCGCTAGCCAAGCCCGCTAATTCGAGCAGGTTTTGGTTGCGGCAGTGGTTCCGGTGGCCCAATCGAGACTGTCGGTTGGGGTCGGTGTTGGGGTCGGCGATCCAGGTGTCGGTTTTTTCGACACTGTCGGCGTTGGGGTTGGCGTCGCTAGAACAGCGCCTTGGCCAGTGTTGCTGCCGAGAACAATTGGTTCGTCGTTCACTAGCTTCTTAAACAGGATGTCTGCCTGCTCGTAAATAGGCATCACTCGGCCAGAGTATGGCGCTGGCAAACCACCGCGCGAAGGCACCTGCAAGAACACCATCTTGTCGAGGTCTACATTCTGCAGCGCAGACGCGAGCGAAACCATTGTGCCGAGATCGGTTAGCGATTCAGAGAGCTGCATGTTTCGTGCGGCTGCGTTAGCAAGCGAATACAACTGCACAGGGTTCGTGAGAACACCTGCGCTCTTTATCTTTCGAACGAGTGAAGTTAGAAAAACTTGTTGGTTTGAAATTCTCGATAGATCTGAGCCATCGCCAACGCCGTGGCGCGTGCGCAAGAATTGCAACGCAGCTTTGCCCTGCAGGGTGTACTCGCCTGGCTTCAAATAGGTCTGTGTGTATGGGTCGTTAATCTCTTGCGAAACACAAACATCAACACCACCGATGGCATTCGACATTTCGATCACGCCATTGAATTCAATCATCGCCAAATATGGAATCTTCAGGCCAGTGAGTTGCTCAATGGTGAGCAGTGTGCAACCTGGGCCACCGTTAGCGATTGTTGCGTTGAGCTGGCCGAGAGATTGTGGAAGGTAACCTGGGCCACCGGTTGTGCTCGGGCAGGCCGGCCAAGGAACCATTAGGTCTCGAGGAAAGCTAACTGCGGTGGCGTTTTTGCGGTCTTCGCTGATGTGCAACAGAATCATCACATCGGCGAGAACTGAACTCTCGGTGCCATAACCCTTGCCCTGACCCTTTCGGGTGTCGCTGCCGACAACCAAAATGTTTAGCGGACCCTTGAGATCTTTGGCGGTGATTGGCTGCGCGTTTGGCAAGGCAAGCCCGCGAGCCTGAACGGTGTTGCTCAGTTCAAAAACCGCGATGCCGGCCAAAGCGAGCGAAGCGCCAACTGCCAGGGCAAGACCTTTGACCAGGATGCCGCCGAAGGCCGAAGCGCGCGACTGAACCCTGAGGCGGCCGTGACGAGCTAAGGCTCGGGGCTGACGCTTCTTGAATAGGGGCATGGGTTGCTTTCGGAATCTGGGCGAAATCTAAGTTTAAGCCGAAGGCCCCGCGCTGGCTAGGCGCAAAGCAAGTTCACAGTTTGGGTCGGTGGTCTAGGTTCCCAAAGAGAAAACCGCCAGACTCAAGTGTTCTGGCGGACCTCCCTACTTGCGCAAACAAAAAGACCCAGCATTTCGCTGGGTCTCTTCGTTTCTGGAGGAAGCGGTGGGATTTGAACCCACGGTAGCTATTAACTACGACAGTTTTCAAGACTGTTCCGTTCGGCCGCTCCGGCACGCTTCCGTGCCTAAATTCTAACCGAATGAGCGAGAAAACAAAATGCCCTCAAAGCCAGCGAGCACCTCTGCGACACCATCGTCTTCGACCGAGGCAACCACGGCCGATGCGGCGGCGTGAACCTCTTCTGGGCCTTGACCCATTGCAAAACCATAGCCACCACCGGCTATCGCCCAAGCAAACATGTCGATGTCGTTGCGTCCGTCGCCAACCGTAATTACCTGCGAACGCAGAATGCCGAGTTCCTTGCGACGGGTTTCAAGCGCGGATGCCTTGCTGATTCCCTGCGGTGAAATGTCGAGCCAAGCCGTATAGCCAATCGCATAGCTGACCGAATGCAAACCGATCTCGGCAATCACACCGACGAACTCTTCTGCATCGTGATCGGGTGAGAGCACGACAACTCGCGAAACTGGTTCGCCCATGAGTTCTTCTAGCGGAGTTTCAAAGTTGTGCTCGCCGAGTGCGTGCGATGGAAACGGGCGGTGAAACTTGTAGGTGCCGTCTGCATTCTCAACTGCAAAGTGTGCGTTCGGAAGTTTCACAATCAACTTGCTGAGCACCTCTGCCGGGTTGAACGTGATGACCTCGTGCGGCGTGAAACCTCGTTCGTGTTCTGGCTCGACCTTGATGGTTACGGCACCGTTTGAGCACACGGCGTATCCGTGATGAATGCCAACATCTTTTATAACTGGGATTGCGTTTGCTGCACTGCGGCCGGTGGCGACAATTACCTCGTGACCGAGCGCGCGCACACGAGCAACTTGCTCAACAACTCGCGGCGACAAGAAGCCGTTGTCGTGCACCAGCGTTCCGTCGATGTCTAGTGCAATCAGCCAGCGCTGATCACCGGTGGCGATTGTCATTTGGGCGCGATGACCTCGGCGCCGCCAAGGTAGGGGCGAAGGGCCGTTGGAATTCGAACCGAGCCGTCTGCCTGCTGATGCGTCTCGAGAATCGCAACCAACCAGCGCGTTGTCGCGAGAGTTCCGTTCAGGGTTGCGGCGGTGGCCGTCTTGCCATCTTCTGTGCGGTAGCGCACGTTCAAGCGGCGTGCCTGAAAAGTTGTGCAGTTTGAACTGGATGTGAGCTCGCGGTGCTGGTTCTGGCTTGGCATCCAGGCCTCTGAGTCATACTTGCGCGCTGCGCTTGACCCGAGGTCGCCGGCCGCGGTGTCGATGACGCGGTATGAAAGCTCGCAGGCCTGAAGCATTTCTTCTTCGAGGGCGAGCAACTTGAGGTGCTCTTGCTCTGCGTCTTCTGGCTTTACATAGCTGAACATCTCGAGCTTGTTGAACTGGTGCACGCGCAGAATGCCACGGGTATCGCGACCTGCCGAGCCAGCCTCGCGACGGTAGCAGGTTGACCAACCGGCGTAGCGCAGCGGCCCGTTGCTCAGGTCAATGATTTCGTCTCGGTGGTATCCCGCGAGCGCGACCTCGCTCGTGCCGGTTAGGTAAAGGTCGTCGGCCGGTAGGTAGTAGATCTCGTCTGAGTGCTCACCCAAGAAACCGGTTCCGGCCATAACTTCTGGGCGCACCAGCGTTGGTGTGATGAGCGCGGTGAAGTCGTGCTTAGTGGCTAGGTCGAGTGCCATGTTCATCAACGCGAGTTCGAGTCGAGCGCCCCAACCCTTCAAGAAGTAGAAGCGTGAGCCCGAAACTTTCACACCGCGCTCGATGTCGATTATGTCGAGAGACTCACCCAGGGCAACGTGGTCTTTTGGTTCGAAGTTAAAGCTCGCGCGCGTTCCAACTTCTTTGAGCACCTTGAAGTTCTCTTCGCCACCGGCAGGAACTTCTTCAAGCACCACGTTTTCGATCTTCCACATCAGCTCGTTTAGTCGAGCCTCAGCCGCGTTGGCAATCTCTAGCGCTGCCTTTACCTTGTCTGCCAGAACCTGTCCGGCTGCAATAAGGGCAGGGCGTTCTTCTTTCGATGCAGAACCAACCAGCTTTGCCGCTGCGTTCTGCTCGGCGCGCAGGGTCTCATACTCTTGAAGTTTCTTGCGCCAGGTGGTGTCGGCCTGTGCCGCTTCGTCAACGATTGCTTCGTCGTTGCCGCGAGCGCGCTGCGAAGCCTTGATGGCTTCTGGGTTTTCGCGCAGTAGGTTCGGGTCGATCACGGCTTAAGCCTACCTTTTGGCGCAGTTGCTGCGGCTTTGGCTCAGCTCTTGGGCAGCACTACGGTTTCGATGTACTTGCGCACGGCAAGCACACGACCGTGTTCGCCCGGCCCTACTTCGATTCCGGCGGCATCGATGGCTCGCTTGAAAAGGTTCTCGACCGCACGAACGGTAGTGCCGCGGCGCTGTGCAATTTCGGTGTTCGAGAGTCCGAGGGCAGCCATGTGTAGAAGGTCTAGTTGTGAGCGCGACAAGTTTGAGAGCGAGTGAACCTCACGGTCTTGACGCAGTTCGGCACCGACGCGCCCTCGAAGACTGGCCTTGATTGCCTTGAGCAGAAGCTCGATGTTGCCGACCGACTCTTTCACGAGATAGGCGGCATCCTTGGGAATTGAGCGATTGTCGACACCGATGGTCTTTGGCTCTGGGATGTTGGTTAGAAACAGCAAACCGATCTCGGGGTTTGATTCACGAAGAATTCGGGCCAGGTCGAAACCGTTTGGGCCGGTGCCAAGTTCTACGTCGAGAATGGCGGCGTCTGGGTCAAAACTTGCTGCGAGCTTCACGGCCGCCGAGGTGGTGTCTACCGCCTGAACCTCAAAACCCTGTTTCTCGAGCAACTCGGTGATGAGGGCGCGCATGAACTGGTTGTCTTCAACAACCATGAGCTTTTGAGTCGCCATTGTTCCCGCCCTTCAGGTACAAGCATGGCGCATAGGGTTGACCGAACATTTATAAATGTTCCTTATTGTGAACATTTTGCAGGTGGTTAGGCTGAAGCAATGCCAACAAGAAGCAACCGTGCCGCAATCATCTACTTTCCTGGGCGAGTAGACCTGCGAAAGTTGCGCAGTGCGGTTGAGGCGGTGACCGCCGGCAACCGCTGGGAGCCGAGTCTTTGGCTGAAGACCGAGGCTAGTGAAACCGGCGCACAACAGGCGCTGCGAGCAATCGCCCAGAAGGCCACACACATAGTTGTTGCCGGCGGTGACGGCACAGTGCGCTCAGTGCTCGAGGCCGTGGCGCTCAGTGGCGCCAAAGTTACCGTTGGCATTGTTCCGATTGGCACCGGCAACGTGCTCGCTCGCAATCTTGGAATTCCACTCGAGAACATTCGCACTCAGGTGCAGCGCGCACTACTCGGAATTGCCCACCCGATAGACATGGGTTTGGCCCGCATAATTCTCGATGACGAAACCAGGGTCGAGAAACTATTTGGCGTAATGGCCGGCATGGGGCTAGACGCGAAAATCATGTTGAGCACAGACCCGGTTCGCAAGCGCAAGCTGGGCTGGATCGCCTACGCCGAGTCGGGTTTCAAGCAACTGCCGCTTCGCTACGAAAAACTTTCGATTCAGATTGATGGTCGCGAGAGCAGAAACGTTCGAGTGCTAACACTTCTAATTGGCAACGTCGGTTGGTTGCCGGGCAATTTGTCGATGATGCCAGATGCATCCTTGGATGACGGCCTGCTCGACGTCGCGGTCATTGGTCCGCGACGGGTGTTGGACTGGATTGACTTTTGGACACGCGTGACAATTGGAAACAACGTGGTGCGAACAACTCGTGCGGGGCGAAAGCTTCTTGATGCCACGGCGAACGTGAAGACGCTCGAGAATCTAACCTCGCGAAAGATCCGTGTCACGCCAGAGAGTCGAGTCGAGCTTCAGTTAGATGGTGACCCAATCGGTCTTGTCGCTGAAGTTGAGTTCGAAGCAATTTCACGCGCGGTTAGCGTGCGCTCTTAAGTTTCTTCAGCCAATCATCGGCCAGGGCAAACTCGCTGTTTGAGTTATTGCCCTCGTGAATCGATTTCTCTTTGTCGGCGCGAGCATAAGAACCCAAGAAGCTAACCTTCGGGCTGAAGCGATGCAAGCCCTTGAGAGACTCGGCCACCGCGTCTTCGTCGATGTGGCCTTGAACATCGATGTTGAAGCGGTAGCGACCGAGACGGTCACCGATTGGTCGCGACTCGATTCGAGAAAGGTTGACGCCTCTGGCAGCGAACTGCTCTAGCATCTCGAGCAAAGCACCCGGGCGATCTGTTGGTAGCTCAACAATCACGCTGGTCTTGTCGCGACCGGTTCGCTCGGCAAGTGCGCCAGCCAAACCAATCTGAATGAAACGAGTCTGCGCGCTCTTGTTGTCGCCGATGTTTTTTGCCAGCACGCGCAACTTGTAGTGGTCGGTGATGGTCGAGGCCGCGACCGCTGCCTGTGCGATATCGCTCTTCAGCAACTCCGCTGCCGCCGCAGCGGTTGAAGTGGTTGGCAGGTGGTGGTGGTTCGGCAGGTTCTCGCCGAGCCAATTGCGAGTCTGCGCATAGGCAACGGGATGGGTGGCGACCGTGCGCACGTCGGTGAGTTTGATGCCTGGTCGAGCAACCAGGTCGAACTTAACGTTGACCAGATACTCGCCGTAGATGCGAATGTTCTCGGTAGCAGCCAGGGCGTCTAGGGTTGCCGAAACTCCACCCTCGATTGAGTTCTCGACAGGCACTATCGCGCGAAAAGCTTGCTTGCTGATAACCAGATCGATGGCTTCCTGCACGTGCGAGACCGGCATCCAGACCTGGCCCTTTGCCTCTGGCACCTGGGCCAAAGCAAGTTCGGTGAACGTGCCAACCGGGCCAAGGTAGGCGTAGGCCTTCTTCTTGACTGAACCCTTGCTCGATTTGTTAGGCATAGATAAAGGGTAATGGTCAAACTAGGTTGATGAAAGAGCGCCCGAAAGACTAATTCTTGTAATTCGGTGCAGCGGGCAACTGCCAGAACTGTTCGAGCGTGAGCACTTTATTTTTGTTCATTTGTGTTGCAAGCTCGACGCCAACAAATCTCAGGTGCCACGGTTCGTATTGGTATCCAGTTATTGACTGCAGGTTTTTTGGGTATCGAACTATGAAGCCATAGGTGTGTGCGTTCTTTGCAATCCAGGCAGATGCCTTCGAAGAACCAAAGCTGCCGATGCGACATCCGAGTGCAGTTGTTGACACGTCGGCGGCCAAACCGGTTTGGTGTTCGCTGTGCCCCGGCAGAGCAGCTAGTGCGTCAGCAGTTTTCTTTCCGTAAAGCTTAAGCGCGTTGGCATAGGTGCTTGCCTGGGTCTTGTAACTGCGATATCCGCTGTTGAGGCAAAGCGTACCCAGTTTCGCGGCGGTGACTGCGGCGCGCAATTTTCTGAATGCGTCGGCTGCTGGCACGGCCAAGTTGAATGTGCGGTCAAGTTTTGGTTTGTAGGTGATTGGATTCAGCGGTCGCAGCTTGTTTACGACAACCCACTGCGATGCGGCGGCATCAATTGAGTGCAGAGTCGGGTTGAAACATCCGGCGCCGCAGAGTGGCGGAAGTGTTGGTGTCGGCGTTGGAGTAAGTGTGGGCACGGGTGTACTTGTCGGTGTCGTGAACCCCGGCGGATCGCCGATCGCTGTCGGAGTTGGGGTTGCCGCGGCGGTTGGGGTTGGTGTTGGCGTTTGTGCAAACGCGGTTGAGGTAAACAACGTGCCGAGAACTGCAAGCACAACCAGGATCGCAATAATCCACTTAAGGTAGTCATTTGGGCCATCATCTGACGGGTCTGGCTTTATGGGCTTATGCTGAGACACGGTTCAAGCCTAAATCAAGGCGTCTGAGCAGAGCTTTCAAATGAGAATCGAGGCCCATCGTGGCACGTGCAGCAAGAAAAGAAGCGGCAATCGCTGCAGCAAAATCGGGGCAGATGAGTCACCGCGACATTCTGCTGGTGCTGATCGGGCTTATGTCTGGCATGTTCTTGTCGGCACTAGACCAGAGCGTAGTTGGCACTGCAATGCGAACCATCGCGGATGACCTGCAGGGACTCGAGCTTCAAGCCTGGGTAACCACCGCTTACCTCATCACTTCAACTGTAGCCACACCTATCTATGGCAAGCTCGGCGATATCTTTGGCCGTCGCAGACTTTTCATCATCGCGATTTCGATCTTTCTGTTTGGCTCGCTGCTCTGCGGTTTCGCCAACGACATGTTTCAACTCGCGGCTTATCGAGCCGTGCAAGGAATCGGTGCCGGTGGTTTGTTTGCCCTCGCGTTGACAGTTCTTGCTGACATCGTGCCACCCCGCGAGCGCGCTCGATACCAGGGAATGTTTCTAGCGGTCTTTGGAACTTCATCCGTGCTCGGGCCGGTAGTTGGCGGTCTCTTTGCGAGTGCCGATTCGATTCTGTTCACCGAAGGTTGGCGCTGGGTCTTCTTGATCAACCTTCCGATTGGCGCAATCGCGTTGTTCATGGTGGTCACGTTCTTGCACGTGCCACACACTCCAAAACCACAGCGCATCGACTGGTGGGGTGCCGTGACGATTGTTCTCGCTGTTGTTCCACTTCTTCTCGTTGCAGAAAACGGTAACGAGTGGGGTTGGGGCAGCACTCTTGCAATCAGCATGTACGTGGTTGGTGGCCTCGGTATTTTGGCGTTCATCCTCGCCGAGCGCGCAGCAAAAGAAGAGGCTCTGCTTCCACTTGCGCTATTCAAATCGAGTTCGTTCTCGATGTCGACAATTCTTGGCGTCATAGTTGGTTTCGGTATGTTCGGCGGCATGATTACTCTGCCGTTGATGTTGCAGCTGGTGAACGGTGCCACACCAACCGAGTCAGGGCTAATGATGTTGCCTATGGTTCTCGGAATGATGATCGCAACCATGGTGGCTGGTCAAGTCACGCGCAAGACCGGTCAATACAAAATCTTTATTAGAACCGGCACGTCAATGCTTCTGGTTGGTTACATCTACATGATTGGTTACAGCGCAGACATGGCCTACTGGCAGATTGCTATCGGCATGCTGATCATCGGTATGGGTCTTGGCCAGCTAATGCAAACCCTCACTCTCGTGGCGCAGCAGTCGGTGCCGGCATCAGACATTGGTGTGGCAACCTCCTCTGCCACTTTCTTTAGGCAGATGGGTGGCACCCTGGGTGTTGCCGTTTTCATCTCAATTCTGTTCAACAGCCTCGGTGACACAATCGGCAAGGCCTTCAAAAACAAGGAAGTCCTGGCCGACATCACGGCAGCGGCCCAAGATCCGGCGGTTCTTGCCGACCCGAACAACGTTGAGTTCTTGCAGTCACTAGCCGAGGGCGGGGGTTCGTCGCTCGGAGACCAGCTCAAGACCGACTCATCGTTCTTGAACAACATCGACCCACGATTGGCCAGACCCTTCGAGGTTGGGTTTGCCGAGTCGGCCGTGCAGGTATTCGTTTGGGGTTCGGTCGCCGTCGCGATTGCCTTTGTGCTCTCGTTCTTCATCAAGGCACCACCTCTGCGAGAGACGTCGGCGGCACAGGAAGCAGCTGCGGCTGCGGCCAACCACTAGCGCCAGCAAATCAATAGCCAACCCACCGGGGTTTTCGCTTAGCATTGAATAACACGGGAGTTCGGTGCAACCGATCTGAGAGGAAGACTTTTAGTCTTCGACCGTCAGACCTGATTTGGGTAATGCCAACGCAGGAAGACCTCTAACCCGTGCCCGTTCAACAGAAAGGGCACGTCAGTGCAAAAGCTATTTAGAAAACTTGCAATTCTTGTAATTTCAATTCTTGCGGCAACCTCGTTGGCTTCATGCGCAAGCCAGCCAGCCAGCAACGAAGTCACTGTTGTGGTTCACGACAGCTTTGTTATCTCGGATGAACTTCTCGACGAGTTCAAAGATCAAACTGGCACAACTGTAAGAATTGTTCGCGCCGGTGATGCGGGTGCGATGACGAATAAGTTGATCTTGACCAAAGACCAACCGATTGCCGACGCGGTCTATGGCATCGACAACATCTTTGCCGGCTTGGCGGCCGCTAACGGAATCATCGATGGCTCGCTCACCGCGATTAACTATGGCGATGTGTGCATGAACTACGACCGACTTTGGTTCTCAAAGAACGAACAAGCTGCGCCAGCGAACATCCAAGATTTGATCAAGCCGGAGTTCAACGGACTCACCGTTGTGCAGAACCCCAACACATCATCAAGCGGTTTGGCGTTTCTCGCGGCAACAGTTGCGGTGTTCGGCGAACGCGGATTCAAGTCTTACTGGCAGCAACTGAAAGACAACAACGTGAAGGTCACGGCTGGATGGGAAGACGCATACTTCACCGATTTCAGCGGCTCGAGTGGCAAGGGCGCTTACCCGATCGTCTTGAGTTACTCTTCTTCGCCGGCAGCCGAGGTGCGTGAAGATGGTTTGAGCCAGACGGTGGCCTTGCTAGACAGTTGCTACCGACAGACCGAATTTGCTGGCGTGCTAGCCAAGGCAAAGAACAAGAGTGCGGCTCAGGAGTTCGTTCAGTTCTTGCTATCGCAGTCTTTTCAGTCGACGTTAGCTGAGTCGATGTATGTCTACCCGATCGATGCCTCGGTGGCCTTGCCAGAAGCGTGGCAGGAGTTTGCCCCGGTGACTTCTAAGCCGGTTGGTGGCGAGCTCAACCTGAACGCTAATCGGGAGTTCTGGTTGAAGACATGGTCAGACATCTTCGCCGGCTAGCACTCTGGGCCGCGCCGACGGCTTTCATAGCGGTTCTGTTTTTCTGGCCGCTGGTCAGCATTGCGGCTGCGAGCTTTAGCCCTGGCTGGCTTGAAGTGCTGGCTCGGCCCGAGTTTCAAGGGGCTATTTGGTTCACCATTTGGCAGGCGCTGGTTTCAACTTTGCTGTGCCTGGCAATTGGCCTGCCGATAGCGTTCGTGCTCTACAGAAGAAAATTCTTTGGTTCACGACTGCTGCGAACAATTCTTGTAATTCCATTTGTTTTGCCGGCAATTGTCGTTGCCATCGCACTTACCGACTTTAGACAAATTCTGGCAGGTTCGACGATTCTTGTAATTCTGATTGCTCACGTTTTCTTGAACATAGCTCTCGTGGTGCGAGTGGTTGGCCCCGCCTGGGCTTCGATTGATCACGAAACCGACGAGGCAGCAGAACTAGACGGCGCAAACGGAATCAAGAAGTTCTTCTTTGTTACCACCGCGCAGTTGCGACCAGCGCTAGTGTCGTCTGCCGCTCTCGTGTTTCTTTTTTGTGCCACTAGCTTTGCAACCGTGCTCAGCCTCGGCGGTGGTCAGGTCAACTCGATAGAGACTGCGATTTACTTTGCGTTGACCCAGCGGCTCGATTTGCAGACGGCTGCGGCTCTCGCGCTAGTGCAGACCCTAATCACCGTTGCTGCCTTTGCGCTCTCAAGAAAGTTCTCTGATTCGGCGTTCATAGTTGAGTTGACCTCTGAGGAGACCAACAGCAAACCAATCGGTCGACGTGACATTCCGATTCTGCTCTTTTCGCTTTTCGCTATCTTCGCGCTTTTTGTAATTCCAATCGCTTCGCTTTTTGTGAAGGCTTTCACGCGCGCGGGCGAGTTCAGCCTGAAGGCGTTTGCAGATCTCGCG
>Ga0208595_1000738_pt1 | contig 11415 bp, 9 predicted proteins | sample LakMenEpi28Jun11_FD_150742 | JGI IMG/M metagenome (GOLD analysis project Ga0208595, IMG submission 150742) | Freshwater microbial communities from Lake Mendota, WI - 28JUN2011 deep hole epilimnion (SPAdes) | ecosystem: Environmental > Aquatic > Freshwater > Lake > Epilimnion/Euphotic zone ...
ATCGGCAGAACTCGACGTGGTCCGCGCTCTTTGAGAGTGTCGAATGCGTCGAGAAGTGTCCAAACACCGCCGATACCGGTTGAGAACTCAACCGCCAAACGTTCTGGTGCCACTTCTGGGGTTCCGGCATCCGCCCACGCTTCGCGAGCGGCAATGAGTGCGAACTGACTCGAAGGGTCGAGCCTTTTGCACTCTTGAGGGGTGAGTATTTCGCTGGCAGGAACCTTGGCTTGACCGGCAAAGGTCACTGGAATCTCGTACTGTGCCACCCACGGCTGCTCCAAAGTCGAGATACCCGACTTCCCAGCAAGCAGGGACTCCCAGGATGACTTGACGTCGCCTCCCAAGGGAGACGTAACACCCAACCCGGTTACTACGATTTTCACGTGCGACTCACTCGGTCTTTATTTAGACCTGGTTCGCAGCGATGTAGTTAACAGCGTCGGCAACGGTGACCAGGTTCTTTACTTCCTCATCTGGAATCTTAACGCCGAACTTATCTTCAGCGTTAACCACGATGGTCATCATAGAGATCGAGTCGATGTCTAGGTCTTCGCTGAAGCTCTTGTCCATCTGTACAGCATCGGCTGCAAGACCGGTTTCTTCGTTAACTAGCTCGGCTAGACCTGACAGTACGTCTTCTTTTGAAAGTGCCATTATTTCTCCTTATGTTTTGTTTACTATTGTCAATTTTAGGGCAGAACTACCACTTGAGCGCCGAAGGCGAGGCCTGCGCCAAAGCCAATCTCAAGAGCCAATCCACCGGACTTCACCGCACCGGAGGCCAGCAATTCATGCATTGCCAAAGGGATGCTAGCCGCCGAAGTGTTTCCGGTGTTAATGATATCTTTTGCCACAACTACCGAATCAGGCAGATTTAGTTGCTTTGCCATTTCGTCGATGATCCGAATGTTGGCCTGGTGAGTGACCAGAGCGGATAGATCCTCGGCCTTAACACCTGCCACCTCAAGAGCTTCCTTAGCAACCTTTGCCATTTCCCACACAGCCCAGCGGAACACCGTTTGACCCTCTTGTTTCATGGTTGGCCAACTGGCTGTGCCGTCGCGAAAGTCGAGCAACGATGAGGTCATGTTTACGGCGTCCCACTTCGAACCGTCGGAACCCCAAACGGTTGGTGATATGCCAGGTGTATCGGAAGGGCCAACGATGGCTGCCCCCGCTCCATCTCCCAGTAGGAAAGATATGCTTCGGTCGGTTGGGTCAATGAAGTCGCTGAGTTTTTCACCGCCGACCACCAGCACAAATTTCGCCATGCCCGAGCGCACCAGTGCGTCTGCCTGAGCTATGCCATAGCAGTAGCCCGCGCAGGCAGCCGATATGTCGAAGGCTGGCGCCGGGTTAGCGCCGATTTTGTCGGCTAGCAGTGTTGCCGCAGAAGGAGTTTGGAACGGGTGAGTGATGGTGCTAAAAAGCACAGCACCGATTTCCTTAGGGTCGATTCCGGCCTTTTCAATCGCTTCCAATGAAGCGGCAACAGCCATATCCATCAGACTCACATCTTTACTGGCTCGACGCCTAGTTACGATTCCGGTGCGCTGGCGAATCCATTCATCGCTTGAGTCAATCGGGCCGGCTACGTCGTCGTTGGTCACCACTAGGTCGCCTCGGGCTGCACCGAGTGAATAGATGCGCGAAAACTTTACGGTTTCATATTGCTTGAGTGTTGCGGTCACTTTAGGCTCCTAACCGTGATTCTTGGCAAGTTCAATGGCGGCGTCAAGATGCTCCGGAGTTTTCAGAGCAAGCGTTTCCACGCCTGGCATTCCTCGCTTGGCAAGGCCCGCCAAGGTACCGGCCGGAGATAGCTCAATAAGCGCGGTCACTCCCGCGGCCACCATGGCGTCCATGCATAAATCCCAGCGCACCGGATTGGAAACCTGATCCACTATTAGATTGATGAATTCTGTTCCAGAAGAAATAACCGAACCGTCTCGGTTAGTCCAAAGCTTTACCTTTGGTGTTTCGGATTCGACACCGGAGACAAAGTTAGCCAGCTCAGCCACTGCTGGCTCCATGAATTCGGTATGGAAAGCGCCGGCAACTTGAAGCGGTATCACTCTGGTTCCGCCGAGAGGGTTTTCAACTAGCCGGGCAATTGCCTCTGCCGAGCCAGCCGCCACGATTTGGCCCCCGCCGTTGTAGTTTGCGGGAGAGAGCCCTAGGCCTACGAGGTGCGAAACTACTTCGTCGCGGTCGCCTCCGAGAACTGCCGCCATCGAAGATTTGCTAATTGCCGCCGCGTCAGCCATTTCACTTCCACGCTTGGTAACCAACTTCATAGCCGTTGGGTTATCAATCACTCCGGCAATAGCTGCCGCTGCCAGCTCACCAACAGAGTGCCCGGCCACTCCAGAAAATTTCTCTAGCCCGGCTGATTTGAGTACCTCAAACGAGGCCAGTGAAGCAGCCACAATCAGCGGTTGGGCGATTGCCGTATCGCGAATGGTGTCGGCATCCGAAATTGTGCCGAAAGTTGTGAGATCTAACCCCGAAGAGGTCGAAGCGATTTCAATAGACTCTCGAAATGAAGGAATCTCAAGCCACGGTGAAAAGAAACCTGGAGTTTGCGACCCTTGACCAGGGCAGACAATAACTAGCATTGGTTAAGTTTATGCCTCGCCGCCAGCGCTACCGCTGTTTCCAGCGGTCACGTCTAGCAGACGATAGCGTTCAATCGCCTGAGCTGGAACGCTGGCATCAATCTCGCCGCGAGCTACCAATTGTTCAAGGACTCGCACCACGATTGATGGTCCATCAATCTTGAAGTGTCGGCGAGCCGCCGCTCGAGTATCTGAGAAGCCAAAGCCCTCAGCTCCCAAAGTCGCGTAGTCTCCCGGCACCCATTCGCGAATCTGATCGGGAACCTGGTGCAGGTAATCGCTGACTCCCAAGAAGGGTCCGTGGTGACCGGTTAGCTTGGATGTCACGTAGGCGGCGTTTACCGGAGTTCCAGGGTTTAGGAACTCTTGCTCGTTCCGACGCAGGCCGTCGCGACGCAACTCGGTCCAGGAGGTAACCGACCAAACGTCTGCCGACACACCCCAGTCTGATGCAAGTAGTGACGCAGCTTCGTGTGCCCAGCCGAGCGCAACACCGGAGGCTAGGATCTGTGCTTTCTTGCCTTCCGCTGGGTTGTTGTAAACCTTGTGGATGCCTCGGACGATTCCGTCAACGTCAACGTTTTCTGGTTCAGCAGGCTGCACCATCGGCTCGTTGTAAACGGTGAGGTAATAAATAACGTTCGGGTCGGTGTGCGTTCCGCCGTACATGCGCTCTATTCCTGAACGAATGATGTGCCCGATTTCATAACTGAATGCTGGGTCGTAGCTAATTACCGCATCATTTGTTGCGGCCATGATTGGGGAATGGCCATCGGCATGCTGAAGACCTTCACCGGTAAGAGTGGTTCGCCCCGCGGTTGCTCCGATGAGGAATCCGCGGCTTAGCTGATCGGCAGCAGCCCAAATGGCGTCTGCGGTTCTCTGGAACCCAAACATTGAATAGAACACGTAGAACGGAATGATTGCCTGGCCATGGGTGGCATAGCTAGTGGCGGCAGCTGCGAAGGCTGCTACGGAACCAGCTTCATTGATTCCCGTGTGCAGAATTTGTCCAGATTCAGACTCCTTGTAGGAAAGCAAGATGTCACGGTCCACCGAGATGTAATGCTGACCTTGAGGATTGTAAATCTTGGCGGTGGGGAAGAATGCGTCCATACCGAAAGTGCGAGCTTCATCGGGAATGATCATTGCAATTCGTTGGCCAAATTCCGGTGACCGAAGCAGGTCCTTTAGCAAGCGCACGAAAGCCATCGTGGTTGCAACTTCTTGAGTACCACTTCCCGCTTTAGAAATCTCATAGGTCTTATCTTCAGGAAGTTTGAAGTCGACGTACTTGCTTCGACGTTCTGGTAGGTAACCACCTAGAGCGCGTCGGCGTTCGTGAAGGTACTGAATCTCAGGTGCGTCTTGACCCGGATGAAAGTAGGGAGGCTGGTAAGGGTTTTCTTCCAGTTGCGCGTCGGTGATTGGTATGCGCAGCTCATCTCGGAAACCTTTGAGATTTTCCAGAGTCATCTTTTTCATCTGGTGGGTCGCGTTGCGCCCTTCGAAAGACTTTCCTAAAGCGAATCCCTTAATTGTCTTTGCCAGAATCACTGTTGGCTGACCCTTGTGCTCAACCGCCGACTTGTAGGCTGCGTAAACCTTGCGGTAGTCGTGCCCGCCTCGCTTGAGGCCCCAAATCTGGTCATCGGTCATGTTTTCGACCATTTGAAGTGTGCGTGGATCACGCCCGAAGAAGTTTTCACGAACAAACGCACCGTCTTCGGTTTTGTATGTTTGGTAATCACCATCTGGGGTTTTATTCATTAGATCAACCAACGCACCATCGGCGTCTTTGGAAAGCAGCGAATCCCATTCGCGACCCCAGACCACTTTGATCACATTCCAGCCAGCGCCTCGGAAGAAACTCTCCAGCTCCTGAATGATCTTTCCGTTTCCACGAACCGGTCCGTCAAGTCTCTGGAGGTTACAGTTCACAACGAAGGTCAGGTTGTCTAGACCGTCATTGGCTGCCAGTTGAAGTGCCCCACGGCTTTCAACCTCGTCCATTTCTCCATCACCCAGGAATGCCCAAACGTGTTGTTCCGCAGTGTCGGCGAAGCCGCGACCAGCGAGATAACGGTTGAATTGGGCCTGATAGATGGCATTGATTGGACCAAGACCCATAGAAACAGTGGGGAACTGCCAGAACTCTGGCATTAGCCGCGGGTGAGGGTAGCTCGAAAGCCCTCCACCGGCGTGTGACTTCTCTTGGCGAAAGCCATCTAGCTGGTCGGCGCTAAGACGCCCTTCCAAAAAAGCACGAGCGTATGGTCCAGGAGATGCGTGACCCTGAATAAAGATCTGGTCTGCGCCAGCTGGGTGGTCTGCGCCTTTGAAGAAGTGGTTGAAACCAACTTCGTAGAGTGAAGCGCTAGAGGCAAAAGTGGAAATGTGTCCGCCGACCCCAACTCCAGGACGCTGTGCGCGGTGAACCAACATAGCCGCGTTCCAACGCATCCATGCTCGGTAAGTGCGCTCTACCGTTTCGTCGCCTGGGAATTCAGGTTCGTTCTCGGGAGCGATGGTGTTGAGGTAATCGGTGGTTGGAACGATTGGCACATTCAGCTGAAGTTCGTGTGAACGTCGGAGGAGATTCAGCATGATCTCGCGTGCCCGGCCGCGTCCGTGCACTCTGGCAACCGCGTCTAAAGATTCAAGCCATTCGCGAGTTTCCTCAGGGTCCAGGTCCGGACTGTGAACAGCGTAGGCATCGTTGTTGTTTAGTGACACCGAATACTCCCTTTCGTGGGGGATGTTTAAGTGGACGTCTTTGTCGCCTTTGTAAAGGCTTGTTAAGTCTATTGGTGAATGCGGGAATGAAAAGCACCTTGTGGTCGCTTAGAGTATCAAAATCGTAAGAAAACTCTAAGGAGCAGTAAATGTCACTAATTATCGGAGATTCAGCACCGGATTTCAGTCTGGTGAACCAGTTCGGCGAAACCGTAACTCTTTCGAGTTTTGCGGGTAAGAAAAATGTAGTGGTCGTCTTCTACCCGCTTAGTTTTTCGGGTATCTGCACCGGGGAACTCTGTGAGCTGAGAGATAACTTTGGTCAGTTTGAGAATTCGGATGTTGAATTATTGGCAGTGTCCGTTGATTCAAAATTCGTGCAGAAGAAGTTTGCCGACGAAGAGGGCTATAAGTTTTCGGTCCTGGCCGACTTCTGGCCACACGGTGCAGTAGCAAGAGACTACGGGGTTTTTCTCGAAGACAGCGGCATCGCCAATCGTGCAACTTTTGTGATTAATAAAGCCGGCGAACTAGTGGCAAAGTTTGTTACGGCCCCTGGTCAGGCACGTTCACTCGACGAGTACCAGAGAGCCTTAGCCACACTTAACTAGGGTCTGTGATTTGCGCCAGAGCGTTGCCGCAAGTATTCTTTTCTCTTGTTGGGCCTTTAGCTCAGTTGGTAGAGCGCCACGCTTACACCGTGGATGTCATCGGTTCGAGCCCGGTAGGGCCCACAAAGGGATACCCGCGCATCAAGAGTAATTCTTAGTGCGCGGGTATTATTTTTCTCATGGAACTTAGTGAATTTACGCCACCGTCGAGAAAGTCTTTGACCGACGAAGAGATCAGTCAGAAACTGGGCTCATCCTCAGCGGATGAAGCGGGCATGCTTGAGGCTATGGACTTCCTGGAGGCTCAAACAGTCCTTCGAGAACAAGACAATGCTGCGACAGCCGCTTGGCTCGAGAAAATGAATTCTTCGAACGACCCTCGCGCCAAGATTGCCGTTGAAAATTTCCAGCGGGCCAAGCAGGGGCTAGAACCTCTGCCACTTGAGCAACCAATCGGCTCTGCTGAAGAAAATGCGGAAGCCTATGAGGAAGCGCTGCTGGAACAAGAAGTCCTTCCAGCGGGATTAGCTGAGGTTGAAGATGCAGCCCAAGTTGAAGATCTCCAGGCTCAAGAGCTTCCTCTTGAGGCAGATCCGGAGCTGGAGCCCGAAGCGGAAACTCATTCTGAGAAGCCGGTAACTGGATATCGTTTGGTTTCGGCGGCCAACTGGATAGTTGGTTTTGGTGTGTTGGCCCCTGCGTTCGCCGCAGTGTTGGCAAATCTACTAGGCATGAACTTTGTTACTTCTGTGCTCGCCGGTCTGGTCGGAACTCTTGTTGGAGTTCTTGTGAATTTGGTCGGTCTACTCATTTCAAGAAGAACGCACCGCGGTTTGGCGGTTGCTTCTCGATCGACCTTCGGTGTGTTCGGGTCGATTGTTCCTGGAATTCCACTCGTGCTCTGGGGAATGTTCGCGCTAGCCATCGTCGCCTTCGGGGCATCACACTATTTGGACGGTCGAATTCTGGGAATCGAGCAACCCTTTAGCGAGAGTATCTTGACAATCGGTTCGGTTGGTTCACTTAGCCTGGGAGGTCTTTTTGTCCTCGGTTTTGTTTTGATTGCTGTTGTGTTGGCAATTTTTGGAGGACTTTTTGCTCGCGTGGTAAAAGTGAGTTTTGGAGCGCTGACCCTGGTTGGTTTTCTATTCGTGGCTTTCGCCACTACCTCAAACATCAATTTCTTGAATCTTGCGGGCGTCTTCCAGCTGGAGAGTTTCCTGATTGGAGCTCCTCTTTTCGCTCTCGTGGTTAGTCTTTTCTCATTCGGAATCGATGGCGAGTCGATGTCTATCGCTAGTTGGGGTGCATCCCGCAAACGCTTGGCCTGGCCCGTTTTGATTTTCGGTTTTATCCTTCCGCTTCTGACTTACGCGCACGTAGCCGCTCTTCTAAACGGTATGCCTCGAGGGCTAAAATCCAGTGGCCAGACAACCATTGACTTCCTTCTCGAAAGCGCCGGTCCGATTACTGGCACCGTAATGCTAGACCTTGCGATTGTCTCTGTGCTTGGGCTTTTATACCTGGGGCTAATGAAAACCATTGAGGCTTTGAAAACCCTGGGCACTAACCATGTTGGCTATGGCTCGGCAATTCTTCTTGGAACGTCGTTCATCCTATTGATTGTCTTGGAGGTCCTTTTCGTGGCCGACCCGCTGGAACTTAATTTGGCTCTGGCTTCGATTTTGCTTATTCCGGCGGCCACCTGGACCGGAGCGGTTATCACGGAGGCTCTGATGAGGCGCGGTTCATATCACGACGCTTCTCTGACCCGCGGTTACGGTTTCTACGGATCATTCAACTGGATTGCCGTTACCGTCTTCGTCTTGACCACGGTTTTTGGTTACTCAATTAGCCAACCATTTGGCCTGGCCAGCTGGTTCGGTTTCCTTTCAGGCCCTGTAGGGATTTCCGTTTCCGTTGCCTACGGCGCACTTTTCGCCATGGGTATCTCGATGGTTCTAACTCTGGCCACTAGTTTCCCAAAAATTGCTCGTCAGCAAAGAGAGACAAAAGCCGTCGAAGAACGAAAATTTGACCTCCTTGACGTTGTGGTTGAGTAACCTTGCTGCTTTCTGAACTTGTCGCGAAGTTTGAGACCCTCTGGCCCTCTCAAAACGCCGACGAATGGGATCGTGTCGGTCTAACGCTCGGTTCACCAGAGGCTGATGTTAGGCGAGTACTTTTTGCAGTGGACCTTACTAACGCCGTAGTAGATGAAGCGATTACTAAGAATTGCGACCTGATCGTAACCCACCACCCCCTTCTCCTGAAAGGGGTCAACTCACTCGCGGATAGCGAACTCAAGGGCTCGCTTGTTAGTCGAATGATTAGATCGGGAATCTCCTTGTTCACGGCCCACACCAACGCCGATGTTTCTGCCGGAGGAGCGTCCACTCTGATGGCCGAACGTTTCGGCCTGACAAATTTGATGCCACTCATCCCAAGTCCACATGCTTTCGGGCATGGAGTAATCGGAAATCTAAACGACACGCATTCCTTAGCCTCTTTTGCAAAGCGCGTATCCTCGAGTCTCACCGATGTGGCTAGAAAAGTTTCATTCGCCGGACAGGCCGACAAGCCGATTACTCGCGTTGCCATCTGCAGCGGAGCTGGCGACTCTTTTCTGCCAAACGCATTGGCTTCGGATGCCGATGTCTTCGTTACCAGCGACCTGCGGCACCACGTCGTCCTTGACGCTTTGGAAACTCCACGCCCGAATGGTCAACTGGCGCTCATTGATGTGTCACACTGGGCAGCGGAGTCTCTCTGGGTTTCCAGTGCGGTTAACCACCTGTCTCACTTCGGAGATTTAGAGGCGATAGCTAGTGAAGTTGTCACCGATCCGTGGACAGAAGAGGTTCTTTAGATGCTAAACGCTACGAAACAGGAGCAACAGGCACTGCTTGAACTGGCAAGACTGGAACTTGAGTTATCTAGGACTAACAGCGCTCTTCGAGTGCTCGACAAGAATGTTGAAGTCGTTGCTGCGAGGGAAGCTCAGTTGGAGTCGGCCGAGTCGTTGTTGGATGCCCATGCCAAACTCGAGCGATTGCAGGGTGAGCTCACCAAGGTTTTGGCCGACATCGATCTTGTTAATCAGCGCATCGTTCAGGATCAACTTAAGGCAAAAGCGGTCAACTCAGAACGTGAGTTGAAAGCGGTTGAGGCGGAGTTGGAATCCTTGGCGACTCGGAAAGGGCTTCTCGAAGACAACCAGCTGAACTTACTGCAAGAAATCGAGGACTCCGCGAAGTCGATTGAACTACTTACCGTGACTCGATCTGAGCTCAATCAAAATCTGGAAGTCCTTCTAAAGCAGGTTCAGGATCAGGTGGATAAGCTTGGCGCCCAGGCTACCGAATTGGGTAGTAAACGAGAGTCGGTTGCGAAAGAAATCAGCGGCAGCCTCCTCGAGGCCTATCGTCGTAAGGCTGAACGCGGGGTGCCGGTAGGGCAAACCCTGGGAAGGGATTGTTCCGCCTGCAGATTGGCTATAAACGGAGTCGAATTTGATGCCATGATGGCTCTTCCTGAAGACGCTCTTCCAACCTGTCCAAACTGTGATGCATTTATTATTCGATGACGCACCAAAAACTTATCGTTGAAGCCGACGGCGGAAGCCGCGGAAATCCAGGACCATCTGGATCAGGCGCGGTCGTAATCGATGCGGAAACCGGTCTGGTGATTACGGAAATTTCCACTTTCGGCGGTGTTGCAACAAACAACGTCGCTGAGTACAAGGCAGTTCTCGCCGGTCTGACCGAGGCTTTCCGACACAATCCATCGGCTAGCGTGATTGTTCGAATGGACAGCAAATTGGTCGTTGAGCAGATGTCGGGTAAGTGGAAGATAAAGCACCCGGACATGCAGGTTCTGGGAATTGAAGTGCAGAGGCTTATCGCTGGAAAAGACGTCACCTGGACCTGGATTCCCCGTGAGCAAAACACTTTGGCTGACGCCCTAGCCAATGAAGCCATGGATTCTGAAAAAGATGTGATTCGTCACGTTGACAAACGAGAAGTGGTCTCGAGTGCTTCCATAGAATACAACCCAACCCTGCCGAGTTCGCTTCGGGCGCCAGGAAACGTCACCGAGCCGATGACGACGCTCATATTGGTTCGGCACGGCCGCACGGCGCTCACTGAAACCCACAAAATTTCCGGCGGCAGGGGAGATGATCCGAATCTCTCCGAACTTGGAAAAACCGACGCGAATTCGGTGGCTTCGCTACTTTCAGGTTTCGGTCGCGCTGGAGTGTTTCCTCACATTCCGGCAGTAACCGCCGTGGTGTCTTCTCCAATGAATCGAGCTCGTGACACTGCGACCATCGTCGCCCAAAGACTTGGCCTAGATGTATCGATTGAAGAAAACCTTCGTGAAATATCCTTTGGCGATTGGGATGGGCACACCAATCAGCAGGTCAGCGAACTCTGGCCTGAGCAGTTCGCCGCCTGGAGAGGTTCCTGGGAGCTTTCTCCACCGAATGGAGAATCGTTGGCCGTATTCGACGAGCGTACTCGCGTTGCACGAAAGAACATTCTCGAGAAATTCTCAGGCGAGACAGTTGTTGTTGTCGCGCACGTCATGCCAATCCGCGGTTTTGTGTCGCTGGCTCTGGAGGCGGGTGCCTCGGGTTACTGGGCAACACAGGTTGCCCCTTGCTCCGTAACCATAGTTCGTCACTGGGGAACTAACCATTCCGAGCTGGTCACGACAAATTTCACCGGTCATCTGTAACCCTAGGTTGGGTAGTCTTGTACATGGATGGGTTGACTAGGCGATCGCGTTAGCAATAACGAGGAACGTCCGGGCTCCACAGAGTGAAGTGGTGGGTAACACCCACTCGAGGCAACTCGCAAGATAGTGCCACAGAAAACAGACCGCCGTGCAAACGGTAAGGGTGAAACGGTGGTGTAAGAGACCACCAGCAATTTGGGTGACTGAATTGGCTAGGTAAACCTCACTTGGAGCAAGGTCAGACAGAAAGTGTTTGAGGGCTACTCGCCCGAGCTTTCGGGTAGACCGCTAGAGGTTGTCGGTAACGGCAATCGTAGATAGATGATCGCTCACGACAGAACCCGGCGTATCGGTCAACCCATCCACCACTCAAATGTTTTTGCTGGCAACCCTTGCTGCACCAATGATGCCAGCGTTGTTTTTGAGAACTGCGGGAACTATTGGAGTTTTGAGTTTTAGTAGCGGTAGGAAGAATTCGTGCTCTTTAGAAACACCGCCGCCGACAATGAACAAATCTGGGGTAAACAGCGCTTCAAGTTTTGAATAGTATCGTTGCAAACGTTCCGCCCACTGGTCCCATTCGAGGTTTTCTCTCTCCTTTGCGGAAAAGGCAGCTTTAGTTTCGTAATCCACGCCATCGATTTCCAAGTGTCCCAATTCGGTGTTCGGTACTAGTTCACCATTGATGAAAAGGGCGGTTCCGATTC
>Ga0208595_1000739_pt1 | contig 11412 bp, 11 predicted proteins | sample LakMenEpi28Jun11_FD_150742 | JGI IMG/M metagenome (GOLD analysis project Ga0208595, IMG submission 150742) | Freshwater microbial communities from Lake Mendota, WI - 28JUN2011 deep hole epilimnion (SPAdes) | ecosystem: Environmental > Aquatic > Freshwater > Lake > Epilimnion/Euphotic zone ...
ACCCGTTTTTTTCCATCGTAAAAACGTGATTAGAAAGTTCACGCCAATCAAGAACGTGAGCAGAAACATTGGAATACTGGTCGCGAGCTTTAGCAATTAGGAGGTCTACTTCGGTCTTGGAGTAACCCAATTTTCCTTTAGGTACGTTTGCGAAAGTTGCCATGAGTCTTCCTTACAACCCTAGAAGTGTTACAAAAACATATGTCACCAGGGCTGCCGGCAGCATTGAATCAAGTCGATCCATCATTCCACCGTGTCCAGGTAGGAGCGACGACATGTCCTTGATACCAAGATCTCGCTTGATGAGAGACTCCGCTAAATCTCCGAAAACGGCGGCCAAAATTAGAGCGGCGGCCAAAATCAGACCGTACCACCAGGCAATTCCAACCACGAAAGTAACCATCGCAATCGAAGCGATTGTGCCAGCCACAATCGAAGCCAGCAGGCCTTCCCAGGTCTTTTTAGGGCTAACCCCTGGCGCCATTTTGTGCCGACCCAGTTTGCGACCAACGAGATAGCCGAAGGTGTCAACAAGAGCCACGGGAACAACAAACGCTAAAACCCAGGCAGGGCCGTCGTTCTCACGACGCAGGAGTAAAACCGAGAATGAGAGCGTTAGAGGAAGATAGGTCACCAGGAAGGCGGCCGCGGCTAGATCCTTGATGGTCGCTCCAAAAGTTTGCGAAATTGTGCGACGTTTCTCCCAGAGGATATGCACTAAACGCCAAATCATCAGAGCCAGTGATGTGGCCAAGGTGAATCCCCACTGCCCGACTACCCCCCAAATGTAGGTTGCGGGCATGATCAAAAAAGCACCCACTGTAGCTGGCACTCGCGGAACGTACCAACCCTTTAGTCGAAGTGCCGTGGAAAGCTCCCAAGCGGCGAATGCTATGGCAGTGGCAACCAAAAGAACGAAGAGTTCTTTAACAATCAAAATGGAAAGGAGGAACAGCACCCCGAGCAGGCTTCCGTAAATGATCGACTTCGATAGGCTACGCCCACCCTCAGAAACCTGTTTTTCAGACACTAGACCTCGAGCAACTCTGCTTCTTTGCGCTTGAGCGCGTCATCGATGGCGTCCACGGTTTGCTTAGTTAGAGCGTCTAACTCTTTTTCGGCTCGTGACAAATCATCTTCGCCGGCAGCGCCATCTTTCTTGAGGGCAGCCAAATCATCGTTACCCTTGCGACGAATATTGCGCACGGCCACACGGGCATCTTCTGCCTTGGTTCTAACCAACTTCACGTATTCCTTGCGACGCTCTTCGGTGAGATCTGGAAGAGATGCTCGAATTGTCGTTCCGTCGTTATTCACTGTGGCACCGAGGTTTGGTTCGTCGCGAATCGCTTTCTCGATCGAAATCAAAGCGCTCTTATCGTAGGGAGTGATGTTTAGAGTTCGAGCTTCAATGTTCTGCATCGATGCCAGTTGGCCCAACGGGGTTCCAGTGCCGTAGTAGTCGACCACAATTTTTTGAAAAAGTGCCGGGTTGGCGCGGCCGGTTCGAACTGAGGAAAAGTCGTCCTTGGCGGATTCTAAAGCCTTAGCCATTTTGTCTTTGGTGCTGCTCATGATTTCAGAAATCATTTGGTTCTCCTTGTTCGAAAATTTAGGCAGAAACGTAGGTTCCGATTGCCTTGCCCTTAATCGCATCGGTGATGTTGTTCTTGCCCTGCATGCCGAAGACGCGCATTGGCATCTGGTTGTCCATGCAGAGGCTGAAAGCCGTGGCATCAACCACCTTTAGACCCTGAACGAGAGCCTCTTGGTAGCTGATTCTCTCCAGCCGCTTGGCTTTTGGGTCTTTCTTTGGGTCTGCCGAATAAACGCCGTCAACGCCATTTTTCGCAACCAAAACTTCGTCGGCCTTGATCTCAAGGGCGCGTTGCGCGGCCACGGTGTCGGTTGAGAAGTAAGGCATTCCCGCACCTGCACCGAAAATCACAACTCGGCCTTTTTCCAGGTGGCGAATGGCTCGAAGCGGAATGTAGGGTTCGGTGACCTGTGCCATCGTGATAGCCGACTGAACTCGGGTATCGACTCCAGCTTGTTCCAGGAAGTCTTGCAGAGCCAAGGCGTTCATAACAGTGCCCAGCATTCCCATGTAGTCGGCTCTGGATCGGTCCATTCCTCGCTGAGACAGCTCGGCGCCTCGGAAAAAGTTACCTCCACCAACAACAATTGCAACCTCAGTGGTTTTTGCGCCTTCCGCGATCTCTTTTGCGAAAGCAGCAACGTAGTCGGGGTTCACTCCAAGAGTGCCTCCACCGAACGCTTCACCCGAAAGTTTTAGTAAAACTCGACGCTTGTGTGCCATGGCTTCCTCCTATCTTCCATCCTAGGCGGGCAAGCGAAAAGGCCCGACCGATTCGGCCGAGCCTTTTCAACATTTTTGTGTTTAGGCACCAACGCGGAAACGCACGAATGCCGAAACGGTTAGACCAGCGTTATCCAGAACCTTGGCTACCGACAACTTGTTGTCCTTAGCGAAGTCTTGTTCCAGTAAAACGTTCTCTTTGAAGAATCCGGTTACTCGGCCTTCAACGATCTTTTCCAGCGCAGCTTCAGGCTTACCTTCGTTACGCGCAGTTTCTTCGGCGATGCGACGTTCGGTTGCAACAACCTCAGCACTGACATCGTCGCGGGTGAGGTGGTTTGGAGAGAAAGCCGCGATGTGCACTGCAACATCGTGAGCGGTCTCGTCGTTTGCACCCGAGTAAGCAACAAGAACGCCAACCTGTGGAGGAAGGTCCTTGCTGGTGCGGTGAAGGTAGGCGTCGACCTTGGCGTCTTCGACCGAGGCAACTCGGCGAAGTTCAACCTTTTCGCCCATGATCGCTGCTTCGTCGTTGATTGCATCAGCAACCGACTTGCCACCCAGGTTGGCAGCCAAAGCGGCTTCCAAAGTCTTGGCGCCAGCGGCAACAACTGCGTCGGCAATCGACTCAGCCAGTGAAACAAACTTTTCAGCCTTAGCAACGAAGTCGGTCTCGCAAGCAAGTTCGATTAGGTAGCCGGTGCCGCCGTTCACACGAGCGACAACCAAACCATTGCTGGTGGTGCGACCTTCGCGCTTGTTGACACCCTTGAGGCCCTTGACGCGAAGAACTTCCATTGCTTTGTCGCCGTCGCCGTTAGCTTCGTCTAGTGCGTTCTTGCAGTCCATCATGCCAGCGCCTGAGCGCTCGCGTAGAGCCTTTACATCGGCTGCGGTGTAGTTGGCCATTATTCTGCTTCCTTCTCTGCTGGTGCGGCTTCTTCAGCTGCAGCCTCAACCGCAGGTGCAGCCTCTTCCACAACAACTTCAGCTGCTGGAGCCTCCGCGCTCAGAAGTTCCTGCTCCCAAGCGGCCAATGGCTCGCTCTCTTCAGGCTTCGAGTGCTTTGCTACTAGACCTTCTGCCACTGCGTCTGCAATTACACGGGTCAAGAGCGCGATCGAACGGATTGCGTCGTCGTTTCCTGGAATACCAATGGTGACCTCGTCTGGGTCGCAGTTGGTGTCTAGGATGCCGATAACTGGAATACCGAGCTTCTTGGCTTCGGTGATTGCAAGGTGTTCCTTGTTGGTGTCGACAACCCAGAGTGCAGAAGGCTGGCGAGATACGTTACGGATACCACCGAGAGATTTTTCCATCTTGTCTTTTTCGCGGCGAAGAATCAAAAGTTCCTTCTTGGTTAGACCGGTCTTGGTCGCACCGGAAAAGTCCATTACTTCTAGTTCCTTGAGGCGAGTTAGTCGCTTCTGAATGGTCTGGAAGTTGGTCAGAAGACCACCCAACCAGCGCTCGTTGATGTAAGGCTGACCAACACGCTGCGCCTGAGAAGCGATTGCTTCCTGGGCCTGCTTCTTGGTGCCAACAAACATGATTGAGCCGCCTGAAGCTACTAGGTCTTTTACGAATGCGTAAGCCTGGTCGATGCTGGTTAGCGACTTCTGTAGGTCGATGATGTAGATACCAGAGCGGTCGGTAAGGATGAATCGCTTCATCTTTGGGTTCCAACGTCGGGTCTGGTGCCCGAAGTGCACGCCGCTGTCAAGCATCTCGCGCATTGTTACTACTGCCATGGCAGTTTCTCCTTTTGGCACAATAATGTGCCACTCAGTTTTCTGCTCCCGGCGGTTGCCGGTCACACCTGGTGTCGCATCAAAAACAGCCAGCAAGCTGGACCGAGTGGTTATTCGATGGGGTTCGACACGCGAAGTCAACGCCGAAACGTTGCTTCTAAAAGACTACCAGCCCGCGACCGAGGTTTTCCACAGAATTACTCGGATGATTTTGATTTATCCAGCGAAAACAATGATTGTTTGATGAAACCAAATCGGATAGTGCTCACCCTGTTGCTCGTGGCTTCGGCAATGCTTCTAACCTTTACTCCAAACCCTTTCCCCGCGAGCGCTTCGGAGGATTGGCGAGTTCCAGTGGACGAACCCAGACTTCTTCGTGCATTTCTTCAACCAAGCGAGGATTGGTCGGCCGGCCACCGCGGCGTCGATTACCTGGTCCAAGAAGAACAACCCGTTTATGCCGCTCATAGCGGGGTTGTTTCGTTTGTCGGCCTAGTGGTGAACAGATCGATAGTTTCTCTGAGGCACCCCAACGGCTTAGTGACCTCCGTTGAACCGGTCTGCCCAGGAGTCAAATTGGGCGACTACGTTCAAACCGGGCAACAAATCGGGTTTGTTTGTGTTCGGGATGATTATCCATCGCACTGCGGATTAGACACGTGCCTTCACTTTTCTCTAAGAAGTGACGCCGGTTACCTTTCGCCTCTGGTCAAGTTGGGAGGCTTATCTCCAAGCCGGCTCAAGCCCTGGGGTGGGCTGAGCTGTAGCCTTCCTTCAAGCGGTCAATGCTGACGTGCGTGTAGATCTGAGTCGTGCCTAGGCTTGCGTGGCCTAAAAGCTCCTGAACCACCCTCAGGTCGGCTCCCCCGTCTAGTAGGTGAGTCGCTGCGGTGTGCCTGAGCGCATGAGGTCCGGCGGCGCCAATCGGCGTAGCCGAGAGCACACCGGCTACGAGTTCATAAATGGCTCTGGCCCCGATACGTTGGCCCTTACTGTTCAGAAACAGTTCCGTGGTCGTCTTTTCGGTTTCTAAGCTGGGACGACCCGTTCGTAGCCAGCGCTCTAATGCGGTTTCGCAAGGAGTTCCGTAGGGAATCATTCGCTGCTTGTTTCCTTTACCCGTAACAAGTATCAATCGTCTCGTCGAATCTAAGTCGGAAAGGTTTAGCCCAACAATTTCGCTTACGCGGGCTCCGGTTGCATACAACAACTCCACTATCGCTAGGTTGCGTATGGCTACTGCATCGCCTTCTGCGGCTGCCAGCTCAAGAACTTGGAAAACCTGATCCATGGCCGAGCGCGATGCCACTTTTGGCAGCGACTTGTTGGCTTTGGGAACTCTTAGGCGGAGCCCCGGATCCGACTGCAAATGTTCATGTTCCAATAACCACGCGGTAAACGATCGAGCGGCTGCCGTTTTTCTAGCCATCGAAGACTTCGCTAAACCCCGCTCACTAAGGGTGAACAACCACGCACGCATCGACTCCAGATCTATTTCGCTTGGAGCTGCTAAACCAGAGAGTTCAAGAAAATCAACCAAATCAGCTAAATCGGTTAGGTAGGCCTTTACAGTGTGTTTCGAATAACCGCGACCAGACTCAAGGTGCGTGCGGAAACGATCAAGGACCGAACTAAAAGCTATGAGCACCTATTCAGGCTAAGACTTATTCTGGGAAATGGCAGGCAACTTCGGCCTTACCAACCTTCTGCAAAATCGGCTCAACCTCAAAGCATTTCGCTTGAGCTTTCCAGCAGCGAGTACTAAAGACACAGCCGGTTGGTGGATTCATAGGCGAAGGTAGCTCGCCAGTTAGAACAATCTGTTCACGTTTGCGTTCAAGTTTCGGGTCGGGAATTGGTACGGCCGAAAGAAGAGCTTTCGTATATGGGTGGTGTGGGGTCGAGTAAATCGAGTCAGTTGGCGCGATTTCCATTATCTTGCCGAGATACATAACGCCGACGCGATCAGAAATGTGCTGAACCACCGACAAATCGTGGGCGATAAACAGGTACGACATGCCGAAGTCATCACGAATGTCGGTCAGCAGGTTCACCACCTGAGCCTGGATCGATACGTCGAGAGCCGAGACCGGTTCGTCGCAGACGATGAACTTCGGTTTCAAAGCAATCGCTCGAGCGATACCGATACGCTGACGCTGGCCGCCGGAGAATTCGTGCGGGTAGCGGTCGTAGTGCTCTGCATTTAGCCCAACGCGCTCCAGAAGCTCCTGCACAGCTCGCTTTACGCCCTCTTCAGGCTTGATGTTGTGCACCTCAAATGAAGCCCCGATGATTGCTCCAACAGACTGGCGAGGATTCAATGAAGACTGAGGGTCCTGGAAGATCATCTGCATCTTGGTGCGAAGCGGCTTCATCTTCGAGTGAGAGTAGCCAGAAATCTCTTCGCCCTCAAATTTTATGGAACCCGAAGTTGGATCGTAAAGCTTCAGAATGGTTCGGCCGGCAGTGGATTTACCGCAACCAGACTCACCCACCAAACCTAGAGTTTCGCCTTCATTCAGAGTAAAGCTGATGCCGTTGACGGCTTTATTGGTGCCGCGCTCTCGCGAAAAGATGCCCGACCCGGCAACTGGGAAGAACTTTTCGAGGTTAGAAACTTCTAAAAGAGGCTGGTTCACTTGACTGATTCCTTGCTGTCGTAAAGGTGGCAGCGAACCAGGTGGCCTGCGCTAACCGCCTTCAGTTCTGGAGAAGTTTCGCACTTACCATTTGGTAGTTCAGATTTTCTAGAACAACGTGCCGCAAAGGCGCAGCCGCTGCCAAGCTGGATTAGTGATGGTGGCTGCCCTGGAATCGCTCGCAAACGCTTTCCATGCCCTTGATCCATTCGAGGAATCGAGTCGAGTAGGCCCACCGTATAAGGCATAAGCGGGTTCTCATAGAGATCGTTGACGCTAGCGCTTTCCACCAGACGTCCGCCGTACATAACATTCACACGGTCGGCTGCGCCTGCAACGACACCTAGATCGTGTGTGATTAGAATCACCGCCATGTTGAATTTCGCTTGAATGTCACGAAGAAGTTTCAAAATTTGTGCTTGAACCGTTACGTCCAATGCCGTGGTTGGCTCGTCTGCTATGAGAACTTTTGGATTGTTCATCAGTGCCATGGCAATCATTACTCGCTGGCGCATACCACCCGAAAACTGGTGCGGATAAGCCTTCAGACGCTCGTCTGGGTTGGCGACTCCAACCAGAGCGAGCAATTCAATAGCCCGGTCACGGCTGACTTCCTTATCCACTTCATTGTGCGCCTGATGCGCTTCGATCAGCTGGTCGCCGATGCTGTAGTAGGGGTGTAACGCAGACATTGGATCCTGGAAAATCATCGCCACGTCTTTGCCGCGAATCTTTCGCAAATCTTCGTCGGACATGCCAATCAGGTCAACTTCGCCATCCTCAGTTTTTAGAATGACGGAACCGGTGATAGTGGTTCTGGTCTTTGGGAGCAGACCCATGTAGGCAAGATTGGTAACCGATTTACCGGAACCAGACTCACCCACAATTGCGAGGGTTTCCCCCTCTTTCAAATCAAACGAAACACCAGATACGGCGTCAACGATGCCATCAGGGGTAGCAAACTGAACTCTTAGGTCGCGTACCGACAGTAAAGCCATTAGACCCTCACTCTCGGATCGATGAAGGCGTAGACGATGTCGAGGATGGCGTTCATAACAACCACGATGGTGGCCGCCAAAATTGTCGTGGCCACGATTATCGGCAGGTCGATGTCGACAACGGCATTCAAGGATAGGCGGCCCATGCCAGGAAGATTGAAAATCGCCTCGGTCAGAATCGCACCGCCCAGTAGCCCGGCAAAGTCAAGGCCTGCCATGGTGACGATTGGAGCCAAAGCTGCTCGCATTGTGTGCTTTCCAAGAACCACACCTTCGCTTAGGCCCTTGGCCCTTGCAGTGCGAATGTAGTCTTCGGTGGAGATTTCTAGGATCTGGCTTCTAACAAAACGCGTGTAAATGGCCGCATAGGCAAAGGCCAATGTGATCCAAGGCAGCACGAGACTCAGGAACCAGCCGACAATGTCTACATCAGGAGCGGTGTAGCCACCTGGTGGAAATGGCGACCAAGGGGCCTTGATGACGAAGAAAACAATGAGGATTAGGCCGGTTAGGAAAGTTGGAAGTGATGTTCCTACCAGTACAAACGCGGTTGAGAGGGTGTCCCAGATTTTGCCGCGGAACTTAGCTGCCACGACACCGAGACCGACGCCCATTACCAACCAAAGAATTAATGAGCCGATAGCCAGCGAAATGGTTACCGGAATAGCGTTTCCAATGAGGTCTGTAACACAGGAGTTTTGCTGGAAAGAGTAACCAAAGGATGGTGCTGCGCAAAAAATTTCGGCTTGGCCTTCACCATAGGTTCGCCCGGCAAACAAGCCAACCAGGAAAACCCAGTACTGCTCGTAGAAGGGCTTGTCGTAGCCCAAGCGAATGCGGTTGGCAGCGATGATTTCAGGATCAGCGCAGTTCTTACCACAGGTAAGGCTCGCTGGATCATATGGGAGAAACGAAAAAATTAGGTAAACCGTGAAACTGACGGCCAACAGGATAAGAATCATCACGCCGAGTCGGCGAGAAATGTAAGCCAGTAATCCGCTCATTGTGACCTTTCTTGTTGGATGAGATTTTTGAGTGATTGTCCGTGGTGTTGGGGTTTTACCCCCAACACCACGGTTCAATCGGTTGGTGTTACTTCTTTAGGTAAAGGTCACCGAACGACAATGCGCCCTGTGGCTCCCAGAAGAATGCTCCACCAATTCCCGAGCCCCAGATTTCCTGAGTCTTCGAGAAGGTACCTGGAATGACCCACATCTGGTCCATGACGTACTTGTTTAGAGCAGCCCATTCCTTACCCTGCTTTACGCGGTCTGGCTCAGCTAGGTTTGCGTCCGAACGCTGCTTGAACTCAGCGTAAGCTGGGTCGTTCCAGTTCTGAGAAAGTGGGAAACCCGCACCTTCGGTGAACAGTTCAGGAATAACGGTCGAGGCGTTTGCCCAGTCTGGACCCCAGCCGGCAGCCGATAGGTCGCCCTGCTTGCTTGGGTCAAGAACTACTGCGTAGTAGCTACCTGGCTCGATGAAGTTGAACTTGATTACGATGCCAGCCTTAGCTAGCGACTCGATCCAGATTGCAGAACCCTTTTTGTTGGTCTCTGAATCCGCGATGTCGTAAACAATTCCACGCTTCGGGTCAGTCACGCGGGCGTGAAGCTCTGGACAGTCCATCTTGGCCTGTGCCATTAGCTCTTGAGCCTTAGCGACGTTTCCTTCTTGCTTCCAGTTCGGGTCATCTGACGCGTAACCAGTCTTAGCGTAGTCAAGACCCATAAGAGGCTTGATTACACCGTCGGCTGGGTCACCGTTGAATGCCTGGCCACCAGCAAGAGTGATTAGACCCTTGAAGTCCTTGGCATAGTAGATGGCCTGACGAATCGGTAGACAGTTGAGCTTCGAAACGTTAACAGCTGCGTAACGTACGTAAGGGTCGAGCACGTTAATTGCGCGTCCCTCGAACTCAGGCTTTGGGTTGCCATCAGCATCGAAAACAGTCGACTGGTTGGTAGGCAGAAGCGCGTCTAGCGAAACTGCGTACTTGTCCTTGTCGGTAATCAATAGCTGGTCGCGAACTTCTTCAGCCTGACCGAATTTAACAACGATCTTGTCTGGGAAGGCACGTTCTGCACGTAGTGGGTCAGAAGACTTGTTCCACTTGTCGTTGCGAACTAGAACCATCGAGTCGGTCTTTGAGTAAGACTGAATCTTGTATGGACCGCTCGAAACTGGCTTCAAGTCGTAGCCGTCACCGGTGTCTTTAGCCTTTGGAACTGGGCTGAAAGATAGGTAGGTTACGGTGTAGTTGAAGTCACCAACGGCACGTCTCAAGTTGAACGTGATGGTCTTGTTATCTTCAGAGCAGGTAACTGCCTTGTCGTAACTAGCTACATCGTTGTCTGCATCGGTGTTGTATGGACCCTTGTAGTTGTCAGTTCCATCAAGCATGCCGATTGCGTAGGTAGGACCATCGGTGATGATGTCAGTTGCGAAGGTACGTGAAACACCGTACTTTACGTCTTCACAAGTGATAGCACTACCGTCTTCGAAAGTTACGCCATCGCGCAGCGTGAACTCCCAGGTCTTGTTGCCATTCGAAGCGCGACCAGTGTCGGTTGCTAGGTCTGGAACAACAGTCGAACCCTCAGCTCCGGCCTTGCGGTCGTAAGCAGTTAGGGTGCGGTGCATGTAAGAACCGAACCACGCAATGTGTAGACCCGTGTAGTTACGGTTTGGGTCTGCGTGTGTCCAGCCCTCAGAGTTGGTGAGATACGTGAGTGTACCTCCGGTATTTGCAGGAGCACAGCCAGTTAGCAGCCCTCCAGCAAGTACCGCAGCCGAAAGGGTAGCTACTGCTACCTTCAGGCTCTTCTTGCCTTTTAACATTCACCCTCCTAGGTTGATGTTTTATTTATTACTTCGAATTGAAGTAAGTCTTTTGTTTATATCTCGCTCTTAGGATCCAACGCGTCTCTCAACGCATCACCGAGCAAGTTAAATGTCAGCACCAAAAGAATTAGTGCCAAAGATGGGATGAAAAAGTAAACGGGGTTATTCATCATGTACTTCGTCGAGTCGGCAATGATGGTTCCCAGAGTTGGCATTGGGGGTTCAACACCGATGCCCAGATAAGACAAAACGGCCTCTGCGCTCAAATAGCCGGGAAGCGCTAGTGATACGTAGACGATAACCGGGGTCCAGACGTTCGGTAAGACCTCTTTGGCAAGTATCCGCAAGTTAGATGCACCCAAAGCTTCAGCCGATAGAACGAAATCCCGTTCACGAATTGAAATAACCTGTGAGCGAATGATTCGGCTCAGGTAGGGCCAGCCAAAAATTGCGAAAATCAAAATCAAATAGAGAACTCGTGCTTCGTTTCCTTGAACCAGACCAGACTTTTCAAGGCGATCGACCAAGGGAACACTGAGGGCAATGATCATGAAGAATGTTGGGAAAGCTAGGAAAAAGTCGGTGAATCGCCCGATTAGACCGTCTATACGGCCACGGAAGTAGCCACCGATGATTCCCAAGGCGAGCCCGATAATGACCGTTACAATCACGGAAGAAACAGCAATTAGGAACGAAACGCGTGCGCCGAACAGCATTCTGGCCAAAAGGTCGTAACCGATTCCAGGAATCACACCAAATGGGTGCTCAAAACTGATTCCGTTCCAATCACCTGGAACTTCGCCACGCTCGTCGAGGGCGTTCATGTAGCGCGCTTCCGGGTCGATTCCCAGCATCCAGTA
>Ga0208595_1000740_pt1 | contig 11397 bp, 9 predicted proteins | sample LakMenEpi28Jun11_FD_150742 | JGI IMG/M metagenome (GOLD analysis project Ga0208595, IMG submission 150742) | Freshwater microbial communities from Lake Mendota, WI - 28JUN2011 deep hole epilimnion (SPAdes) | ecosystem: Environmental > Aquatic > Freshwater > Lake > Epilimnion/Euphotic zone ...
AGTTATATGATTGATAAAAATCCAGACCTAGCTAAAAACTTAAAAGGAAAGCTATTATTGATTCATGGGGAGATTGATAATAATGTGCACCCTGCTAATACTTTAAGAGTAGTGAATGCATTGATTAAAGCCAATAAGCGATTTGATATGTTGATCCTACCAACTCAAAGACACGGTTTTGGAGACATGAATGAATATTGGTTCTGGAGAACTGCTGACTATTTTTCTAAATATCTATTAGGCGATCATACAGAACGTTCTGTAGATATTGATGAATTAAATAAAGATGTAGAGCGCAAGAAATAAATACCAACTTGTAGCAATTCAATAGAATAAATACATTAAATATATTTTGCATAAAAACGCTCCGAAATTTCGGAGCGTTTTTTTATTTTAAATAGCGTTCACATTTTTTCCAATAGCCAAAAAAGCTTGGGTAATAGCCATTGACTTCTGGAAACAACCAATCACGTTCTTCTTGTATACCTTGATAGTGAAGGGTTGTAGGATGTTCTTTAAAATAGGTCGTGGTTTGAATTTGCTGAGATAAGGCCTCAAAATTTCCAATGAAAATTTGAATACCTGGAATATTGGTTATAGCTAGGTCTACAATAAATTGTAGCACTTTTTCTGTAACAGGGAATTGTTCAAAATGATTGGGCTCTAGTAATAAAATTCGATTCACCACTTCGTCAGCATGCCAGATCGGATCCAAATTAAAACTATTGTAAATGCAATAAGGTGTATTAGGCGATGTCTGGTTGATATCAAAAATCTTTGATTGATTTGTCTTTTCAATATTTTTTAAAATAGCCATAGTGTCTATCTCAAATGCTTGATCTAATTGGTCCGGCCATTTTCCTGAATGATTGGATTGAATAGTATCCGATTGATCAAAAATTGAAGTTTGCAAATATTCATATTCCCTATCTAAAAAAGTACCCAGTTGTTTGGTATTGGTATATTTATTGATGTTTTCTTGATTGGCTATATATTGTTTACTACTAAAAGTACCTGCTACCCATTGCCAACTTAAAAAATTTGCAGCAGGATCATGGTCTAATAAATGGGCATACATCCAATTTGCGCCAGGGAGCCAAGCTGCTTTAAAAATATTTGAATGCAACATGGAAAGATACATTCTTAGATGATTGTGTAAATAGCCTGTATCATATAATTGATGAATTGCATTGTCAATAGCATGGATGCCAGTATTTGCATTTTGAATAGGCAGGGGCAATTGTTCTAGAATGATATTTGTTTGTGACGACTTTAAATCTTGTAAAATTAAATCCCCTTTTTGTTGCCAGACTCTTTGAAAATACTCACGCCAAGCCATTTGCTGCATAAAACCAATCCACTCCTGTTTATTGTGCTTTGTTTTGAGCTGCTCCATCACCAAAACCGGACTTAGGAACCCCCTAGAGATATAGGGTGACCAGCTAGTTACTGCACCATTGGTATAATTCCTTGTGGTATGGTATTTCCCGGGTTGATAAGATTTGACCTGCTCTAAAAGCGCAGCGTAAGTGATATTCATTGATAGGCATTAATTGTACTACTCAATGAACAATTTTAGCTGTAAAATGTTTAAAAAGAATGCAGGTACAGCTCGTATTTCCACATCAACTTTATGATCAGTCTGAATTAAGACCCGATGGTGGTGCTATTTATTTGATTGAATCTGATCTATTTTTTTTACAATATCAATTTCATCAACAAAAAATTTTATTTCATAGGGCATCTATGAAATATTATGCAGCACAACTTGCTCAAAAAGGACAGGATTGTCATTATATAGAAGCCAGAGAACAAAATTCAAAGATTGTTGAATTGGTAACTATGCTTAAATCAAAAGGTGTTAAAAAAATTAAATTATATGATCCTTGTGATTACTTACTAGATAAACAATTAAAAAAAGCATCTTCACTTTGTGGAATTGAATTAACCTACTTACCAAGTCCTAATTTTTTAAACAATGCGTCTGCAAGCATAGAGCTTCTTGGCAATAAGAAAACCTATTTTCAAACAAGTTTTTATACAGAGCAGCGAAAACTAAGAAAAATTTTAATTGAAAAAGATGGAAGCCCAGTTGGAGGACAATGGAGCTTTGATGTAGAAAACAGAAAAAAAATTCCAAAGAATACAGCGATACCAAGCATTCATTTTTTTGAGTCTAATCATTATATAGAAGAAGCGACTGTCTATGTAAAAAAGAATTTTAAAAACAACCCTGGAAAATCTGATGCACCTTTTACTGCTGCAAATAAAGGCTTATATTATCCAGTGACTCATGCCGATGCTAAAAAAGCAATGAATGCTTTCATTGCAGAAAAGCTTGAGCATTTTGGTATATATGAAGATGCTATGGTGGTAGCAGAAAAAACATTATTTCACAGTGTGCTAAGCCCTTTGATCAATGTGGGGCTAATCCAACCTGCTGAATTTTTACAAGCATTATTACATGCTTATCAAAAAGCAAAAGCGCCTATCAATAGTATCGAAGGTATTGTGAGACAAATCATTGGATGGAGAGAATTTGTACAATTAACCTATCGTAAAATTGGTAGTAAACAAAGAACAAAAAATTTCTGGGGCTTTACTAAAAAAATGCCTCAATCTTTTTATAACGGCACAACAGGAATTGATCCAATTGATATCAGTATAAAAAAATTATTAGAGTCAGGTTATAATCATCATATTGAAAGATTGATGGTATTAGGTAATTTTATGTTACTCTGTGAAATAGAGCCAGATGCCGTATACCAATGGTTTATGGAAATGTATATCGACGCATATGACTGGGTAATGGTGCCTAATGTGTATGGTATGTCTCAGTTTGCAGATGGAGGCATGATCACCACCAAGCCCTATATCTGTGGATCCAATTATTTAATGAAGATGGGCGACTTCCCTAAAGGAGAATGGCAAGTTATTTGGGATGGTTTATTTTGGCGCTTTTTATCTAAACAACGCGTTGTTTTTTCAAAAAATCCAAGATGGGCAATGCTACTAAGTACCTGGGATAAAATGCCAGAAGAAAAAAGAGCAAATCATTTGAAAAACGCAGAACAATTTTTAAAAGCATTAAAGTAAAAGAATAGTAAAATGGGAAAAGAAACTTTGATCAATCCAAGACCAGCAGAACCAGTTTTAAGATCTGAATGGGTAGAAAAAGATAGAGACCGTATTATTGAAATGGCCTGGGAAGACCGCACGCCATTTGAAGCTATACAGTTTCAATTTGGATTGAGTGAAAAAGAAGTGATTGAATTTATGCGCGCTAACTCTAAACCTTCTAGTTTTAGAATGTGGCGCAAACGTATGGCTTCCAGAAAAACCAAGCATGCGGTATTAAGAAATACGGATGTCATCAGATTCAAATGCAGTCGTCAAAAAACAAGTGGGAATAAAATATCAAAAAGATAGCGCGATGAATCATCGCGCTATCTATAACTTAGAATCATTTTTTTGGCTTCTGCTTCTTACACCCTTCGCTACAGTATTGCACTTCATCCCAACACCTTTCCCATTTTTTGCGCCAACTAAATGGACGACCACAGACTTTGCATGTTTTTTCAGGTAAATGCTCTTTTTTAACGCCTTTCATGCAATAATAACAAATTCGTTAGTGAATTGTTGAAGCTTGTTTTTAATCAGCAACTAGCTCACTATTGGCTGCTGTTCTTTTACCCATTCATTGATGCCACCACTATAGTTCATGATATTAGTATAACCCTCTTTAACCAGCAATGAATAGCCAATTGCAGCCCTATCTCCACCTTGACAATGCATAATTACCGGCTTGTCTTTTGGTACTTTATTTAAGTTTTGTAATAATGTTCCAACAAATACATTTTTTGCGCCTGCAATATGTCCACTATTGAATTCTGCAACACCTCTAATATCTATTATTTCAGCATCCTTATTTGCTTTTACTGTATCAATCGTAACCATGTTAGATTGTGCTAAAGTACCAGTATACACTTGGCTGATTTTTGAAGCATCTACAAATCCGAAAATATTATCTAAACCAATACGCATTAATTTTCTTGTCAAGTCATCCATTTGATGTGGCTCTGCAACTAAAATAAATTGTTCTTCATATGAAATAAACCAGCCCATCCATGTGGCAAATGCATTATTACCTTGAATATTGATACTACCTGGTATGAATCCATTTTGAAACTCTAATTTATTTCTTGTATCAATCACTTTAATGCCCTTATCCATGGCAGATTTTAAATCGGCATTTAATAATTCTTTAATCTTTGGCACTTCGGTTAATAAAGGACGATTGGTTTTATTCAATTCCTTCATCTTTGCAAAGTACTTAGGTGGTTCAGGTTGATCTGTCAATAAAAATTGAACAAATCCTGCTTTATCTGCACCATATTGAAATGCCCAGTTTCTTTTTTTCTCATATCCTACTGTGGTGCTTGGCACTGCGCCCAAAGCTTTGCCACAAGCAGATCCAGCGCCATGTCCAGGCCATACTTGTATAAAATCTGGTAAGTCGGAAAATAAATGAATTGAATTATACATTTGTTCTGCTCCTTTATCTTGTGTGCCAACTAATCCAGCAGCTTTTTCCAATAAATCTGGACGTCCAATATCTCCAACAAATACAAAGTCGCCTGTAAATAACATTACCGGCTCTTTACTTGCAGGGGTGTCAGTTAATAAAAAGCTGATACTCTCTGGCGTATGTCCTGGTGTATGTAACACTTCGATTTTTAAATTACCAACCATCAATGTTGTTCCATGCTTTAAACCCTCATGTGGAAATTCATATTCCCAACCTGGACCACCTTCATCTGATAAATACATTTTAGCACCAGTCACAGCAGCTAACTCACGAGAGCCAGCTAAAAAATCGGCATGAATATGTGTTTCAAAAATATGCGTGATTTGCATATTATTTTGCTTTGCAATTTCTATGTAAGTGTCGATATCGCGCTTGGGATCGATTACTGCAGCAACGCCTGCTTTTTGACAGCCAATGAAATAACTAGCTTGTGCTAAACTTTTGTCGTAAACGTGTTGAAAATACATAATGCTATTTTTTTATTGATATTAATAATGTGTTCTAATTGCTTTCTGAAAAACTATTTTAAGTGTTTCACAAGACAAAGTTGCGCATTATTAATGCAATTTTTTGTGACATATATCACAAATCTACAAGATTGTATTTTAATTATTGGCCTAACTTGGAATTTCTGTCAATTGTGCAACTCCAGACGCAATTGCGGCTTTTGAAACAGCGGTTGACACTAATTTTAAGAGCCTATGATCAAATGGTTTTGGCAAAATATAATTTGGACCAAATTCTATCGGTGTTCCTCCATAAATATCAACCACTTCTTGAGGCACTGGTAATTTGGTTAAATCAGCCAGTGCATGTACCGCGGCTAGTTTCATTGCCTCATTAATTTTGGTCGCACGCACATCTAAAGCACCTCTAAAAATATACGGGAAACCTAATACATTGTTCACTTGATTAGGATAATCGCTTCGCCCAGTTGCAAAAATGATATCAGGCCTAGTGCGCATTGCTATATCATAACTGATTTCGGGATTTGGATTTGCTAATGCAAAAACAATGCAATCCTTCGCCATAGATCGTAACATGCTTTCATTTAAAATATCCGCCTTAGACAAGCCCAAAAACATATCAGCGCCAATGAGTACTTCCTCTAATGAGGAAGCGGCTGACATATTTTGATTGGTAAACATTTTTTTTCTGCCATCTAAATTATCGCGGTCTTCATGAATTAAACCTTTAGAATCAAACATGAATAAATTTTCACGTTGTACACCCAATGCTAAGTAAATACTTGCACAAGATGTGGCAGCAGCACCTGCGCCATTAATGACCACTTTAATATTTTGAATTTTTTTTCCTATCAATTCAAGGGCGTTCAACAGTGCGGCCGCGCTCACAATTGCAGTGCCATGCTGATCGTCATGCATAATTGGAATATTCAACTCTGCTTTTAATCTTTCTTCTATTTCGAAACAGTCTGGTGCAGAGATATCTTCTAAATTAATTCCACCAAAAGTTGGAGATAAAATTTTTACAGTTTTAATAAATTCTTCTACATCTTTTGTGTCTAATTCTAAATCAAAAACATCAATGTCTGCAAATATTTTAAACAATACTGCCTTGCCTTCCATCACTGGCTTACTTGCTAATGGACCAATGTCCCCTAGTCCCAAAACTGCTGTGCCATTAGATATCACTGCTACCAGATTTCCTTTTGTTGTATAATCATACACTTTGCTTGCATCTGCTTCAATTGCCAAACAAGGCGCAGCAACGCCCGGAGAATAAGCCAATGCTAAATCTTTTTGGGTATCCGTTTCTTTGGTAGGATTCACTTCAATTTTACCAGGTCTACCTTTTGCGTGGTAATCTAATGCCTCTTTTTCCATATAATTAATATCCTGTCTTTAAATAACTCCATCCTTCCTCTTGTTTAATAACCAATTCCGCCACACCTGACGGGATTGAGCTAACAGTTGGAATGAGCATGTCCTTTCGAATACCATATTTATTCATCGTGTTTTCACAAGCATTAAATACCACACCTTGCTTTGTCATTGCCTCTATATCAGCAACCAAATGTGACTTTGATGCGACTAAAAAATTCAAAGCCTTCCCATGTACAACTACTTCTATTGCAACATTTCCTGGCCATACTTTTTGAAAATTACGAATATTACCAAGCATACCACTCCATACTGCAGTATCAGCAGAATTCAATTGCATCACCACTTGATGCAGCTTTACTTTTTTATCTTGGGCCTTGACCACTGTACTTGAGCAGATAATAAGACCCAATACAATTAGATGTAGATATTTCATAGTAAATGAATAATGATAAAGATAATTTCGACCCAAAATACAACATTTATAACATAGTTCTAGTCCCTTATTCAATAGATTAGATTTATTGAATCCATGTCATTTTTTTGATAAAATAATTGGGTGGGTGACATTTATCACCTACCTTTTATTTTTATATTAGCAATTTTGTGTCAAATAATACATCATGGAAATTATAGGCTATTTGGCTTCGATTTTAATTGGCATTTCTCTTGGTTTAATTGGTGGCGGAGGCAGTATATTAACTGTTCCGGTTTTAGTATATCTTTTTCATGTAGATCCAGTTCAAGCAACTGCTTATTCTTTATTTATAGTTGGTGCAAGTAGCCTTGTTGGTGCTTGGCCTAAATACAAGCAAGGATTTGTAAATCTAAAAACAGCGTTCATCTTTGGTATACCTTCCATCGCAGCCGTATTTGCCACAAGAAAATTTTTAGTGCCTGCAATACCTAATGAAATTGGTTCAATTGGAGGTCTTATGATAACAAAATCATTATTGATGATGATGTTATTTGCTGTACTGATGGTAGCGGCCTCTTTTTCAATGATTCGCTCTAAGTCGAGCAAAGAAACCGAATCAGAAGGGGAACAAAAATTTAATTACCCGATGATTTTATTAGAAGGCGCATTAGTAGGTATATTAACAGGATTAGTAGGTGCAGGTGGTGGATTTTTAATTATACCCGCACTAGTGATGTTAAGTAAACTTCCAATGAAGCAAGCAGTGGGCACTTCATTATTAATCATTGCAGCTAAATCTTTAATTGGATTTACAGGTGATCTAGGCAATAGAACAATGGATTGGACTTTATTGTTAAGTGTTACTGCACTTGCCATTGCAGGTATTTTTATAGGCGACAAATTAAGTAAGCGTATAGACGGAAATAAACTAAAAACCGGTTTTGGTTGGTTTGTATTAGTGATGGGCTTATACATCATCGCCCAACAATTATTTTTTCCTACAGGAGGCGGACATTAATCCTACAAAATTGAACTTATGATAAAGCCATTGCTCTTTAGTATGGCGAGCGTTGTTTTGCTTATATCTCAAGCAAATGCGCAACACCAAGAACTGAACGAAGACCCAAAATTGTGGGGTAAATCAAAAAAGGAATTAGATAGTGCAAATTTATTGTACCATTTTCAAATGGGTAAATTAAATGGTCATTTGAGGACCTTTTATAGTAGCACATTCAATAAAAATAGTCAAGCAGAATATGCTCAAGCGATTGGTGGTGGTATTCAATTCATATCTAAGCCTTTGTACAACCTTCGTATAGGCATAAGTGGATTTTTTATCTATGATGCTTTTTCATCAGACTTAACAAAGCTACATCCTTTATCGAATAGCCTTAATAGGTATGAACTTGGCTTATTTGATATCACCGATCCTACCAACAAAACAAATCTTGACCGATTGGAGGAATTGTATATTCAATATCAAAAAAATAAAGTCACAATTACCGTTGGTAAGCAACTTTTAAATACGCCGTTTATTAATTTACAAGATGGAAGGATGCGTCCTACCGAAGTGCAAGGCGTTTGGTCACAATATAGAAATAAGGAAAATAAAATTTTCGCTGGATGGCTTAATCGATTTTCGCCAAGAAGTACTGTGGAATGGTATAAAACAGGGGAATCTATTGGCCTCTTCTCTGTTGGTGTAAACCTAGATGGCACTAAATCTGGATATAAAGATGCAATTGAATCTAAAGGTGTTGCGCTCATTGGGGCTGAGTTAGGATTGAAAAAAATATATAAAATTCAATTTTGGAATCAATATGTTGAAAATATTTTTAACAGTAGTTTAGTTCAAATTGACAAGCTACCAACTTCTTCTAGGCCATACTATTATGGACTACAAATGATTGGGCAAGTTGTATTGAATGAAGGAGGTAATCCAGATCCTAATAAAACTTATTTTAATCCAAGTCAATCATCATTTGTATTTGGAGCTAGAATAGGGAAACAGCAAGGACAATGGGATCATTCAATCAATTTCACTAGAATTACTAAAGATGGTCGCTACTTGATGCCTAGAGAATGGGGGCGAGATCCATTTTATACCTTTTTATTGGGGGAGCGAAACGAAGGGATGGGAGATTTAAATGCCTATGTAATCAAATCAAAATTTAGAGCAAAACAACTTCCGATAAATTTAAATATGGGTATTGGCTATTATGATTTACCAGACATCATGAATTTTGCTATGAACAAATATAGCTTTCCCGCTTACATGCAATACAATATAGATGCACGTTACACATTTGCTGGATTCTGGAAAGGCTGGGAAGCACAAGTCATTTATTTTTATAAGGATGCTATAGAAAATACTTACAATAACCCAAAATACTATATCAATAAAGCAGATATGGGCCATTTTAACTTTATCTTAAATTTTCATTTTTAAAAGTTTAGGGCGAATCAAGTCAAATTGTGATAAAAGTCACTTAATTTATTATGAATTAAGCTGATTTTCCATCCTCAAAGAATGCAAAATGAAAAATAAAAATGCCGATCGCAGAAGTTTCCTAAAAAATGCAGCTGTATTAGGCATAGGTATACCTAGCGCATTGTCAATTAGTAATAATGCCAGTGCTAGCGAAAATATAAGCGTTCATAGCGTAGATAAAAATATTGCAAAGAAAGGTCAGGATACCCCCTTAAATAATGAATTTAGCATTTTCATAACGACAGATCTACATGCGCAAATACATACACACGATGAATTTTTTTGGGAAGAAGGTAAGGCTGTCTATAAAAAACGTGGCGGTCTTGCTGTTTTAAAAACAATGATTGATGCACTTAGGGCAAAATTTCCTCAAAATATATTATACGACGGAGGTGATTATTTTCATGGACATGGTGTAGCCTCTTTGTCAGAAGGTGAAGCTTTGATCCCTTTGATGAATGCATTTAATTACGATTTAATTTTACCAGGTAATTGGGAGGTAGTTTATAAAAAGAAAAAGATGCTCTATGATATGGGGCATTCTACTGCTGCAAAAATTTGTGCCAATATGTGGCATAAAACAAATGATGCAGACAATGGTTTATTAATCTACCCTCCTTATTGGATTAAATATATCGCTGGTGCTAAGGTAGGTTTCATTGGATATACAGATCACTTAGTGCCTAAGCGTCAATCTCCTGCATATAGCGAAGGCATTGGATTTACGCATGCTACTGATAATGTTGCTAAGTATATCCAATATCTAAAAGAAGTTGAAGGATGCGGAATCATATTTGTTGTAACACATATGGGACTTGCACAACAAGTAGGACTAGCAAATGATCCTCGTGTGGAAGGTGCTGATTTTATTTTAGGCGCAGACACACATGAACGTGTGAGAGTGCCCATTCAAGGCAAGTATACTAAAGTAGTGGAATGCGGTGCATTTGGTTCTTTTTTAGGGAGGTTGTCTATTCAAGTTAAAGATGGTAAGATAGCTACTTACGAATATGAATTGATGGATGTGGATCCATTATTATATCCGGCAGATAAAAATACTTTAGCACTAGTTGAAAAAGCTGCAGCGCCCTATCAAAATGAAATGTCAAAAGTGATAGGTTATAGTTCAACGCCACTAGTTCGTTATTTTGTTTTGGAAACACCTATGGATAATTTAATTACAGATGCAGTTATGTGGAAATTCAAGCCAGATATTGCTTTAAGTAACGGATTCAGATTTTGTCAACCACTCGCTGTTCCAGAAAATAAAAACCAGGTAGCAATTACCAATGAATTTTTATGGAATATGTTGCCAGTAGACTCTACTGCAAAAACAGGCGAAGTAACTGGATTGCAAATTTTAGATTGGTTGGAAAAGGAATTAGAGAATGCTTTTGCAACCGATCCAAGTAAAAGATTTGGTGGATGGTTTGTTCGTTTTGCTGGTATGGAAGTAAATTGTACCATTGGAAAGCCCAAAGGACAAAGAGTGAATTGGGTAAAGATCAAAGGACAAGCTTTGAATCAAAATAAATTATATCTTATTGTGGCCTGTGAAAGAGAAGGCGATCCTAATGATACTTTGTGTAGAATCGAAAAGGTAAAAAATCCAGTTGCGACTTCAATAAGTTTACACCAAGTGATTACTGAGTATCTTAAAAACAATTCTCCTGTTGCGCCCAAATTAGAAGGCAGGACAATTGCTACAGATCAATCCCCTAACTTATTAACTCAATTACAAGGAACAACCTATGATTTTAGATAAAATGATTTTAGAGTACAGCATCTTTAAGTTCAAATAAAATCCTGGTTAAAATAAAAGGAATGAAAAAAAAGTATATCGTATTGATTGGCATCTTCACTGTAATAGGAATCTATTTTTTAGTAGGTTTCATTAGCGGAGATTATTTTAAAATCGAAGGTACTATTGCAAAAACGGATAGCACATGGGTGGGGCCAAGTATCTACCTTGATAATACAACCGTTGGTGAAGAACGTGATTTAGTGATTTATGGACAAGATTTAATTGCACACACATCAAAGTATTTAGGTCCTA
>Ga0208595_1000743_pt1 | contig 11371 bp, 10 predicted proteins | sample LakMenEpi28Jun11_FD_150742 | JGI IMG/M metagenome (GOLD analysis project Ga0208595, IMG submission 150742) | Freshwater microbial communities from Lake Mendota, WI - 28JUN2011 deep hole epilimnion (SPAdes) | ecosystem: Environmental > Aquatic > Freshwater > Lake > Epilimnion/Euphotic zone ...
TGCGCCTTGTTATCACCCTGGGGAATGGCCGATCTTATACGGATTGGACACGAAGTGTGTTTTGCGATCTGCTGTATTAGCCATCGCACAACTTCCTCATTTGCTGCTGCCTTCTCAGCGAAGAACTTGTCGACAATCTCAATTGTCTGCGCTCCTGGAAGCAGGTGCCCAAAGAGCCTCTCGAAACCGCCTTCACGTGACTCTCCAACGCGCATGATGCCGGAGTGCAATGTGAATGATGCATCAAGTTCATCGCTCACTGCAAAGTGGACAAATGAAATCCCGGTCAAGTGTCGCAGGGCAGGATCTTCAAGATCTTTTGGGTTTTCACTGTTTATGAATACAAAGTCACCAATAATTTGGATGAGTAGTTCCTGAGATTGCTCGTTTTCCAATCGGGACACATGCTGCAACAGTTCTTTCCTAGAAAACGGTCCACAAAGAATCAACCTGCCGCTAACTGCCCTAGCGACCGAACGAACCTCTATTGATCCTGGGTTTTCATCTATCCATTCAATGAGCTCGTCCTGCCTAGATACAACAGGCCGCATTAGAGAAGGTCCTCTAGACGCAACTTCGTAAAGGACAACGGCATTGTTACTGCAAAGTCGTCGTCTACATCCGGGATTATTGATGTCACTTGATTGCCCGCTGGCCCTTGGTCGACGTAAAGAATTTGCACCAAATTAGGATCTAACTTGCCGTCCCTCATTCGCTTTTGCAAGCGTAAGAGCATGGATTCTGAATGAGTTTCGGCCACGATCTGAAGCTTGGGATTGCTGGTGACGGCGTCAGCAAATAGGTCCGCTAGGTTGGCCTGCATTGCTGGGTGAAGATGAAGTTCTGGTTGCTCGATAAGCACAGTCGTTGCAGATGCGCGCCTCTGCCGAACTTGGAGAGCTTGAAGAATTGGGAGTACTTGACTAAGCCCGACACCGACATCCGCGAAAGTTACAGGCGTGTCAGAGGCCGTATCGACAAGTATTTGAGACTTTAGGCTACCCAAGAACCGCACGGGCTCAGCGTAGAACTCCACAGGCTGGAATTTGTACCGGCCATTAGTGAGTGCCAAAAGCCAGTCTGAGACGACCCTCTCAGTCGATTGCCCGGGTACGCTCGAACCACCTGACTCGAGGTCGTCCTCTACAAGCCCCGCCTCATAACTTAAGCGCTCTGAAATAGTCCTCAGCGGGCCAACATGGCGCACTTCTCTGAGGTGCTTTATCAAGGAAAACTTGGCCGTTGCTAGTAGATCGTCTAGAAGACGAGTCTTGGCTGGATCAAAGTCGCCTCTCCGAGGTGCTCCGATCATTGTTGGAAAATTGTTCTTAATACGAAAATTGGCCGACTCTGCTAATTCTTCCCAGGTTCCAGGATCGTCGCCGGTAATCGGCGGCATGGCTCCAAATGGTGGGAAATCCAAGTCAGCGAGGACCTCGTCATCTTCACTTAATTGAAAAGGGAGACTTCGACCTATGCTGGACTGCAACAAGGACAACTGATCTAAGCCGTGAAATTTAACCAACTTCAAGGTTCGATTATCGTATTTGAATTCTAGGTTGACACCTTCATCTACTCCGTCGATCTCAAACGAAACAGACATGCCGTTGAAAGGTGGTTGCATTCCAATTTGGTAGGAAATCGATACGGATCGGACGACACTCACCAATTGACTCGTGCGCTGAAGAGATTGCTGGATATCGTCGAGCCGCACGCTAATTTCCATCTCCGAAGACTCGTCATGCCTATGAACGACGTTTGCAAAGCTGGCCAAGGAAACATCCGGTCCGTCATAGGCGAAACCGATAAGGGAACTTGAGAAGAATGAAGTGTCGGACGTTAGCGATTGCCTCAAAAGCAAGAGCGAACGCGTGATTGAGCTCTTACCCGATGCATTCGGCCCAAAAATAAAAGTGAGCGGCTTCAACTGAAAATCCATAGCCGAATCAAAGCCTTGAAATTTAGACAACCCGATTCCTGCGAACAAGAAATCCCCCTTTGACGTTTCCTAGTTTGATTCTAGTTTCCTTCAGGGACATTGATTTTGAGAGGATCACAAGTCGACTTTGAAGGCCTTCATGACGCGAGATGGGACAACCGGATTCAAGCCAGAGAAGATTCTGTAGAGAACTCCTAGGCGATCGCGGCCGAGCGATTCACAAATCTCGTCGATGCTCTTGCCTGCTCTCACAAGCGTGGTCATCGTGGCCTTAGATTCTGAGTCCCAACCTTTGCCCCAGTTTTCGGCACTTGCGTCCACAAGCGCCCCTTCAAGGCCAAACATATGAACACCAAGGGTTGCGACCACATCATTGGAGTTCCTTGCTAGGTTTTCTGCGATCGCAAAGACGTCTCTGCCCTGGCAGTACATTTTCAAAGCCGATTGTGTCTCATCCCAAGAAAGGAGTTCAAAGACAGGCAAATCTCTAACCCCTGGCGACGATTCGGTTTCCTCAAGTCCCAGATCATCTTTGTAATACTCTTCAGCTTCATCGAGGAACCCAAGATTTGAATTTTTCCCCTTCCTCTCGTCCAGGTCTCGGAGAAATGAATCAGCAGCCTCAACGAGCACCTGAATCCTGAGTTCATCCCTAGAAATCCACTCGGTCTCAATTTCTTCGCTATCCCGATTTTCGACCACTAGGAGCACATGAGGGGCGCCTGTCACGTGCATCTGCCACTGGAGTTGGTCACGATAAGTTGTCTTGCAGGTTTTCAGAGACTTGGTCGAAACTTTGATTTCACAGAGACTGAAGGTGCCCACCATGTCAGGCGTAGCAACGTGTCTCTCATTTTCACCAATGTACAAGTGGCTGTTTGGTTCGAATTCCTCTTCGAAAAACGCCTGCCTGACCCAGGATGCTATTACCGGCTCACGTTCGATACCCCGCTCGAAGGAGTCGAAATAGTGAGTAACGTCGTGGATTTTCTCGTCGATTAATTTGTCTCGCTGGGTACTGATTTCACCGTTGAGTTTTACTAGTTTTCTGGCATCTGTCGCTCCCACGCAGTTTCTGCGCACTTCCAGCCAATCCGCGCGGTCGCTATCGGCGCGAAGTGGTTCGCCACTCGGAAGGAGGTAGATTCTTGTGTTCTCTAGTATGGGTGGACTGCCAATGGACATGCTCTCGTCGCCCTCCTCGGAATCGTCCTCGCCATAGTCATCGACCGAATCTGCTTTGGCCGGGAAAAGAAGATTGATTTCTTCAAGGGGGAAGGCGCACGGTAGATTCCGTCCGATAGGAAACAGTGCCCCAAATGAACGAATCGCCACCAAAAGGTAGGTGAGCTCCTGAAATTTTGGATGTTCAAAGAAATCTGCTTGGTAGTAAAGCCATTCAAAATAGCTTGCGGCTAGAAGCATGAGTAGCAAGTTGCGATTCTGTTTCTCCACAGAACTTTTGGGGGCAGCTATTTCGGCTAATGAGCAGAGTTGTTCATAAAGCACCAATGTCTCGAGTCCACCGACCTCATCGAGTTGTCGCCTGACTGCAGCGCTGACTTCATAACCAAAAACCTCAAGTTTGTCGTGAAGTTCACATGCTTCGTATGGCGTTAAATCAAGAAAGCGGTGCAATCCCGCCGAGGAGAATGCAATGTGGTGCCCTTGTTTGGCCAGCGATAACATGATTGCCTCCGCCTCCGGTCGAGCACAGCCCCAAAGGAATCCAAGGTCTTCCTCGAACTCGAAGACGGTCGGCAACCAATCAAAGTGAACGTGCCCGTCAATTCGGCATTCATCCATGTTCTGGTGCGAGCTAGACTGTTCAAGGCCAATTGAGTCATCGCTAGGTAGGTTGTTGTGTCCAAGCCATCCCATACGGCCCCCTCGAGTGTAGTTTTGTAAGTTTTTCAGCACCCAAGGACATTTTGAGTCCATTCTTAGAGGGCTTGCCCAAAATCTGCAATCCAAGGCGACCTAGTGATGCGCCGGGGAACAAAACAACCTCAATCGAGACACAGAATTTGTAGTTCAACAGGAAGACCAACCCTGAACGATCTCAACTCGAGATTCGCTTGCAGGATTGCGAGGCTAAGAAGCCCACAACACCGAGGTTGATTTCTCGATAAGCAGCGCCCCTCTTTTTTGAAAAGCTCGGCGGCTGCGAATTGGCGCTAGCTCTTCAGCCAACACAATCGACGGGAGAATCACGTTTCCTATTCAAGTTCGAGAGTGAATGATCCCTCTAGGTTGTCTGGGTTCAAGTCGAATACCTCTGCCAAACAAAATAGGCCGAACTCAGCCACGGCAAGGCAGGTTTCGAGGCTGTCAAATCTATGTACTAGGCCGAAGTTTTCACTGTCATTATTGATTTGCCAACTAAGTGCTGCCATCTTTGAAACGTCGTCCCACCCCAGGTTTGGTGAAGTCAACATTGGCCCAGTTATCTCCAGGTAGATTTGCCCTCCACCGGGTTTAGTCGCACCTTGGAGATACAAATTAGACCAATGCCGTGAATGAACCTCAAAAATGAAGAAACCCTGATTCTCTAGGAGGATCTCCAATTTTCTAGCCAGTAAATCAGAATCAAACTTAAGGATTTCGGTGTTCTCCTGGATCTCAGTGTCTACATCGGATTGATTTGCTAACGTCTCCACCCCTTGACCACAAGAAGTGCAAAAGTTGCCCTGATCCGAAACTTGATAACCACAATTACCGCAAAACATGTCGCTGATCCCCCCAAGGTCTTCGTCTCAGTTGCTTGCTGCGGCTAGCTACTTCCAGTACTTCTCCAACGCTAATTTACCCACCCTCGCTTTGAATATCTAGGGATTATAAACTAGGCGACCGCCGACCAGTTTCCACCCTCTTGGGAGGCTCTTTGGTTTGCCCTTCACTAGGGTTCCGGAATTTAGGCGGTCGATTTTGGCGTCTTTAAAAATCGTGTCTTGAAGATTAGCCCCTAAGAGTTGCACCCCAAATAGATTCGAACTTTCAAAATTGGCCCCCGCTAAGTTACTACCTTTGAGGCTCAAGCTTCCAAGGTTAGCGTCGATCAGATTTGCACGGGCTAGGTTTGCTTTGGGGCCCACAAGATATCCGTTTATGAGCGCCCACTGCTTAGGGAGTTTGGGGGTGCCCTTGATGTTTCGAGAGATGATGCCAGTGAGAGTTGATTTCGACAAATCTGTATCGAATAAGTTCGTAGAAATCATTTTTGAGTTAGACAAGTTGGCGCCTATAACAATTGAACCAAACTGGGCATTGCTCAAATCGGTCCCTGAAAGATTCGCGCCTGTGAAGTCAACAAATAGGCTGGAGTAAATCAAATCCGCCCCTGAGAGGTCTCTATTCTTGAGGTCGTTGCTCTGAAGTTTCGCGTTCTGCAGGTTAGCCTTGGGCCCAATCAGGTACCCGCCGGTCAAAGACCATCCGACCGGTAACTGAGGCGTACCAGAAACCGATCGCGAGTGCACATTTTCGAGATTCGCGCCTCGTAAATCTGTGTTCTCAAAATAGGTTTCGAGGAATGAACCACTTGAGAGGTTCGCTCTCGATAAATCACCTCGGTAAAACTGTACTTGGTTGAAAATCATGTCGCTCAGGTTTAGTCCGACTAAATCAGCATCGTAAAAGTCCCCTTGGCTCGCCCATATCCCTTTTCCGAATAGATAGCCTCCTATGGCCTTGTACCCCATGGGAAGGTACCTTGGCGAACCGATATAATTTTCAATTTTTGCACCGGTAAATAGAGCACCCCTGAGATCACAACGATCTAAATTTGTGTTCTTGAGAACTGCGCCTTTGAAGATAGCCCCGTTGAACTTTGATGCCGAAAAGTCTGTGCCAGTTAGGTCAACCCCGGAAAAATCAGTGCTGCTCAAGTCCGAGTTTTTGAAAGTCACCCTGCTCAACGAGGCTCCCTGAAACTTTGCCGAGGTTAACCTGGACGCTCTGAACTCAGTATTGAAAATCCTTGAGTTTGTGAAGTTTGCCCCGACTAGAGCCACTCTGTCGAAGGTTGTCCCATAAACATCTGCGTTGGCGAATGACGAACTAGTGAGATCGCTTTTCGAAACAGTGGTGTTTCCAAATTCTGCAAACCTGAATGTTGACCCGTTGAAATTGCCCGCCTCAAACTTGGTCCTAGAGAAAGTTGTTTTTATGAAACCGGCCTTTAAGGCGATAACTGACTTGAATTGAGATGAAGTGAAGTCGGAGTTTGAAAAGTTTGCTCCGCTCATGCGGGTTTTTAGATAAGTTCGGGTCCCGCCGTTCGAATAGGGGAGTTTGCAGTTTCCCAGATCCCAATAGTTCTCAGTAAACCTCACTTCACAGGACTTCGTCACCGCAAAAGATGGCAACGTGCTAAAAGTTAGAGCAATTAACGCAGTTGAAAGAACTACTCTTCGGAAAGTGGTTTGGAGAGCGCCTCGATTAGAGTAAAGCCACTTCAGTCGCGACCCCAAACCTAGCCCTCCAAGTGATTCGGGTTGAAAACTAAACCGAGCTCACAGATCTGTTTCTCTAAGGGCAAGAGCCCTCTAACTTCGCTGGCCATGTTCCCCTTCGTAAAGATGGGATCCTAGATCTTGCCGAGGATTTCGGTCTTTTTAGCCTGGAATTCTTCCTCCGAGAGGATGCCTGCGTCACGGAGATCGGCGAGTTTCTTGAGTTGGTCGGCGTAGTCGATTGCTGTTGCGGCAGCTGGAGCTTGACCCTCGATGACTACTTTCTGAGGGGTGGCTTCGCGGACTTGCATTTGGTCGAGGATTGCGATTCTGAATCCAGCTGCGTTCTGGCGGCTGACGAGGAAATCGATGTCGCCACCTGCGGTGCTAACGCTGACAATCTGGCCGCCATCGCCTTTGCGAAGGCTAACAGATGAGATCGCCGAAAGGGGTAGCGTCTCATAGGCGTCTTTGTTGCCACGTAGGCCTGTCACAGCGATGGATAGACCCCCCGTCATGATGCCAGCCCAAACCTTGCCGCTAGAGATGCCGCGGCCACGCTCCCACTCGAGACGATCTGGCCAGAGGGTGACGCGGGCGTTCTTACCTTCGCCTTTGGTCATAACTTCGTAAAGTGGCGCGTCTGGGTCGGCTTCTGTTTCAAGGTAAGAGGTGTTTGTGTCACGGACCACACCGTCGGCTGTTCGAAGACCCGTTGTTAGGTTCTTGGTCATGTCTTCAACGCCTTGAAGTGCTGCGCTCTTTAGACCATCAACACGTGAGTTGATAATGCCGCCTAGGAATGCCCCAAGACCATCTTTTTCTGCCATTTTGCTCCCCAACTAGAAAACGTCAACTACCCAAATCCTATTGGACGACGGGGACCTTTGCACAGGGGCACCGCCCGCATAAGGTTCTGGCGAGTCTGTTGCTTAGAGTCCGAGGAGTTTGGATTTTGCAGCTGAAAACTCTTCGGCGGTCAAAACACCTGAAGTATGGAGGTCGTTCAGCCTCGCTAACTCCACCGATAAGTCAGTGGTTGAGTTAACTGGGGCGGCACTCACCGATGTAGAAATAAATCTTGCCAGAACAGAATTTCCAACTGCCTCGAGCTTCTTCATAGCCTTCATGTCTTCAGTAGTTGGGTTGTCAGTATTTAGAACCCGAGTTTCATTTTCGGTGTCGATCACCAACATCAAGTCACCTCGACGATTGGCGCCCATGAGACTTAGGCCGCCAGTCATGACCCCGGCTGCCGCACGCCCTAGTCCTGTTTTCTTGGAGATATCCGCAGACGACTGGATGCTCACAAGCTTCTCTGGCGTCGACACTAGGCCAAGCCCCACTTCGATGTATCCGTTCTCGTAAATTCGAACACGTTTCAGCGCGAATAATTCGTCAGCCACCTTCTTGCCAATCTTTTCGGCAATTTCCTCTTTTTCTTTCTGACGCTGAGCCATTGCCGCTTCACTTGCAGCACGCTTTGCCTCTTTGGCGGCATGTTTGGCCGCGAAATCTGGATCAGTCAGTTTCTCCGCGAGCTTAGAAGCACTCTTCGCGGCACTCTCATCGCGGATTCTCTGCATAGTTGCTTCGCTCGCAGCTTTTCTGGCTGCCTTTGCTTCCTCAGGTGGCAAAGACTTCAGGGCCTCCTTCGCCTCTCGACGAGCCTTCATCTGAGCATCAAGGGCGTCCTGTTTTGCCTGCTTTTCTGCGTACTTTGCGGCAAACTCGGGGTCCTGCATCTTCTCAGCAAGCTTCTGGGCTGCCTTAGCGGCGATTTCATCGCGAATCCTCTGCATGTTGGCAGCATTTGCGGCCTTCTTTGCAGCTTTTCTTGCCTCTTTGTCGTCCATCGATTCCCCTCTCAGACACAGACATCTCCAACAAGATTCTATGGCCAATAATCGTGGTGTGACCTTGGCCTGGGAGCGGATTCCCGTCAAGGCCCCTTGGACAGAATTGATTTTGATGCGCGAGAGCATGGCTAATCCCGCTGACTCAACAGGCCAGCGCCTAGAATTTGGAGGACAGCACAAATTTTCGGGGGCCAAATGAGCGACTTCAACTGGGGATCAGACGATTCCACTACTCTCAACACCACACCGCCTAAGAAGAGCAAGCCTGAGAAGGGTTCGGGCAGGGCTCTGACCTTCGCTATCGCTGGCGTTATTGCGTTGGTGCTTGGTTTGGGTGGGGGTTTTGTTGGGGCGCAGCTGGTTCCTGTTGAGGCTGAGCCTGAGGTGACGCTGCCGGCCGAGACGGTTGATCTCTACAACCAGCCTGACGACATCGAGGGGCTTGTGAACAAGGTCCGTGAGGCTACTGTCACTGTTTACTGCGGCAACTCTTCCGGTTCGGGTTGGGGTATTGATCTCAAGGACGACCCAGACACGACCAAAGACGACGCCTTCCCATACGAGATCGTGACCAACTATCACGTCGTCGACGAATGCCTGAATGGCGAAGACATCTCGTTCAAGCTGCAGGGTTCAGAGACCGAATACGAAGCGAAGCTGTTTAGTTACGACGACACCTTTTACACCGACAAGGGTTGGGGCGACTTGGCGATCATCATGACTGATCACGAAGTCCCAACGCTCAAGCCCGCGAGAGCGGCGCCAAAGATTGGTTCATGGGCGATGGCTGTTGGCAGCCCGGGTTCAGATTTTCTTGACACCACAATCGACGGCAACGTCAACTTCGGACGCGTCACCAACTTCATTCTTGATCGCAGCCTGGTTGTGACCGACGCGGCAATCAACCGCGGAAACTCTGGGGGCCCGTTGGTGAACAGCTTGGGTGAGGTGCTGGGCACCAACACCTGGAAGGAAGTCGAGCAGGGCACAAGCGGCATCGGGTTCTCGATCGGGATTCCAACTATCTGCGAAAACCTGATTGTCTGCGAAAAAGACAGCGCTCTGCTCTGGTAGTTGCTTCAGGCTTCTAGGCTCTTTGTTATGGCAAACTCATCAACAACACTTCGCAAAGGGGAACGACCATGAAGAGATTCGCATCCGGCATTGAGCACACGCTCTTCTCAGCTCGCTGGCTTCTAGCGCCTCTGTATTTGGGGCTAGGCCTCACGCTTGTGCTCATTATGGTGAGGTTCTTTGCGACCTTCTGGAAGCTGCTCGAGTCGGTTATGGCGGGCGAATCGCACAACTTCATTCTTGACCTGTTGGCTTTGCTCGACTTGGTGTTGCTTGGCAACCTGATTCTCATCGTGATCTTTGCGGGTTACGAGAACTTCGTTTCGAAGATCGATGCCGCTAAAGAGAACGAGGACCGCCCGCACTGGATGGGCACCATCGACTTCTCTGGTCTGAAGCTCAAGTTGATTGGTTCGCTAGTTGCGATCTCGGTTATCGAGTTGCTCAAAGACTTCATTCACCTCGGCGAGCACCCAGAAAAAGAAGTTGGCCAGGGTTACATGTGGCGCATCGCGATTCACATGGTGTTCGTGCTCTCAGGTCTGCTCTTCGCACTGAGCGACTACATCGCGGCGAAGATTAAGCCGACCGAAGGGCTTTCTGCGCAGGTTTAGTTAGCCGAGAAGTTCGAAGACTCTTTCGAGCACCCGAGCCGACTCGTTCGCTCCACCTGAAACATGGTTGACTGACACAACCCAGTTGCCGTAACGCGCGCTTGCCGGCATGCCTGAGCCGATGTTGAGGCTGGCGTAAGAACTTGGGTCGAGGTTGCCGTCGGCGAGAATGATTCGGTATTCAGAACCACCTGACTCGTGAGTAACCGCTGCGAGCTGGTTGAGTGACCAAGCGCTCTTTGCCGAGCCGCCGAGGTCGGCTGGTTCGTCGATCACGTCAACGAGTACGCCCGCCTTGCCGAGGGCCAAGACAAGCTGCAGCACGTTTGGGTACTCGGGTGACTTCTTTAGTGAGATCGGTGCCGGTTCTGTCCTTGGTTCTGGGGTTGGTTCTGGAGTTGGCTCAGGCACTGGGGCTGGGGTTGGTTCAACAGGGGCGGGTGCAGGTGCCGACTCGACTACCTTCTGGGGTGAGCCACACCTGGTGCAAAACTTCTGTTCGGCCGGCATCTGGTTGCCGCAGTTGGTGCAAAACTTCATCTTCGGTTCGCCTATCTCTGGTTGTCGGGGTTAGAAAGTGTTTGGCCTGGCAGCACGGCTGCGTTTCCGCTCTGTTTGCCGATGCCGTCGTCCTCGGTTGGGGTCGGGGTTGAAGTCTGCGTTGGGGTCGGTGTCTGAGTGACGCCGCCAAGCAGGGTGGTGATGCCAAATGCGATCGCACCGATGGCGAGGCCGAGAGCTAGGACGATGCCGCTGACGATTAGAGCGATCTTGCCACCTTTGCCCATGCCCTTACTGCCCGAGGACTTCTTCGAGCCCTTGAGTGGGTCGCTCTTGCCGCAGCTCCAGCAGAAAGCCGAGCCGGCTTCTAGTTCGTAGCCACAAAACTGGCAGTTGCTCATCTGACTCCCCCGATGTTGGTTAGTTTCGATTCAATGCTCTCAGAGTATGAGGTGGTGCGGTAGACCGCGCCGGCAGCGTTGTCGAGAGTTTTTGACTGAGCGTCGCCAACCCAACCGTGCGGCAGTTCGATTAGCTCGAGCAGGTTGGCGGCTAGGTTCACTAGCTGCTCTTTGCCGGTGAGGTCGGCTGAGTCGCTCAGCATGATCGCCAGAGGAAGCACGCTTAGGCCTTGCTCTCTCGAGGCTGGGTTGAACGTGAAGGTATTGGTGGCGAGGTCGTCGAGCTTTGCCATCAGTTTGCCTGGCATGCCGCTGGCGAAGACTTCGGCGGCAAGGTTGCCCCAGTCGGTAGCGATGTTGTTTAGGGCTGGTTGGCGCTTGTCTGAGAGCAAGAAGTGCGGGTTTGCGCCGACCGTCAGGGTTGCCGTGCGAGGTTCGACCCAGACGTCTGAAAAGCCGGTTTGCCAGGCGAAAACAGGGGCGGTTAGGCGGGTAAGTACGGCGAGGATCGCGAAGAAGTCTGCGGCTT
>Ga0208595_1000746_pt1 | contig 11349 bp, 7 predicted proteins | sample LakMenEpi28Jun11_FD_150742 | JGI IMG/M metagenome (GOLD analysis project Ga0208595, IMG submission 150742) | Freshwater microbial communities from Lake Mendota, WI - 28JUN2011 deep hole epilimnion (SPAdes) | ecosystem: Environmental > Aquatic > Freshwater > Lake > Epilimnion/Euphotic zone ...
CCGCAACTTTAGTTACGACGGCGACTTTAGTCGCTGAAATCTACGGATTTTCTTTGCCCAGCCGCTCACGCGCTACAGAGATTGGCGACGGTGTAGCGCAGGCATTTATCTAGAGCCTCGGGCGAACCCCGGCGCTTCTGGTGTCTGCGGGGTTAGCGTGTGATCGTGATCTCAGCCCGCCGTCGCGCGCCGTCATAGCGCTCTGTCTCGCTAAGCACGGTACGAACAACACAGGTGCCCGCCCGTAGCGCCCGAATACGACCTGTGGAAGAGATGCGGCAGATCAGAGGGGTTCGGGAACTGTAGGTGATCAATCCGTCCCCTTCATGAGCATACTCAAATGGAACCTTATCGCCAATGCGCATGCTGCCTGGTGCGAGGACGCTTAGCGCAGGGTTGAAGCCGGTCACCCTGATCAAGAATTGTTGCGACACGCCTTTTCGCTGTGCAGTGCTCGGGAGATTCACTTCCATTTTACAGATGCCTCGGGCGAGTCCGATGACGGTGGTGCCCTCAACGGCACACACGGTCGGCGTGAAGAGTTCAGGCAACACTGCTTCGCCGTCTACGGCGATGCTGAACTCTATCGACTCGTCAACTTGTACCTGCTCAAGCACTGTCGCTTCAATGATCGCGGTGGGGCGGCTCTGAAGAGCGGTGATGAAGGCCCCAGCATCAAGGAAGCCTGCGCCGCAGAACTCTGGAGTATCACATCCATACTCCACACTGTTTGGTGTAAATGGGGCAAGGTGGTCACGCAGCAAACTTAGGAGCTCTAGGCTGCTGATTGATCGGTCAAGGCCGCGAGCAATCGCGAGCGTGCCGGCCACATGCGGAGCGGCCATGCTGGTTCCAGCTGCGCGTCCAAGAGCTGCCCCTTTTGGACGCTTTCGACCGCGATCGATCGTGCTCAACACGCCCGCGCCGCTAGTGCCACCAGGGGCTGAAAGCTGAACGTACGCGCCGTAATTTGAATACGGTGCTCGTTGACCAGCGTTGTCCGTTGCTGCGACCGTCAGAGTGTTTTCGCAGTTGGCTGGCGTAAAGCCTTCCGCAGAAATTGCATCATTCCCAGCGGCGACCACCACAATGATCTCGCGTGCTGAAAGCTCATCAATTGCGTTCTGTAGTGCGCTGCCACACTGACCAAGCCCGCCTAGGGAGAGGTTGATGATGCTTGCAGGGTTCCGATTTCTTGGAACGTTCCGATTTCTTGGAGCATCTAAGGGCCGGAGCCCACCCGCCCAGCGCAACGCATCCACAAGGTCGCGCTCAGTACCACCGCACTTACCAAGCGCGCGAACGGGGAGGAGCTTTGCACGTGGTGCAATCCCCGTGATGCCACGTTCATTATTTGCAGCGGCGAGTGCAATCCCTGCCACGTGCGTCCCATGCCAACTAGATTCGTCTGCATCGCACCCTTCAAAAAACTTTCCGCTTTCTGCCTCAGTCTCGGTTACCCAGTCACCAGGATCGCGGGGGTCCGCATCACGGCCGTCCCCATCGTTGGCCACCAGCACGTTGCTGACAAAGTCATACCCAGGCAAGATCCGTCCGCGGAACTCCGACTGTGGGACGATGCCAGTGTCCACCACCGCAATCACCGCCCCCTCCCCCCGTCCCCAGCGCCAGGCCTCCAGCAGGTCAATCCCAACCCCTGGGTTCGTTGCCAAGTTCCACTGGTTGATCCAATACGGATCGTTCGGCTCCCCCGCGCGCTCGGCGCCTCTAACTGATCCCGCTGCGGCAAGGGGTGCAAGGGTGAGAGTGAAATCGTCGGACCGGTCGTGGTAGTCGCCGAGCTCGGAACGCACAAGCCTTGGCTCAAATTGGCGGCTCGGGGAGAAGAGGTACGGCTGCCCCTGGCCTTCGGCCTCGGCAGCTGCGTTGAAGTTCAACGCATCGTCTTCGTTGACGCGGTGAACCCAGGCGTTATCAATCTCCCCGTTGGCTGGCGTATACAGGGATCGAGGTAGGAGCGCCGCTGTGCCGCCAACGAGGATGGCTGCGACTAGTGCTGCAACGAATCTCATTGGTCTTTCCCCTCATGCACCTGGGGACTGTTGTCTAATTGTTAGGAGGATCCTACCTGATTCCCCATGACGTGATTCGCACCACTAGTACTGCTCGAGGTAGCGCTGCAACTCCCAATCGGAGACGTGCGTGCGGTAGGCGTCCCACTCCGCCTGCTTGGCGTCCAGGAAGTGGGTGAGGACGTGATCCCCCAAGGCGCCCGTGACCACTGGGTCGGCCTTCATTTCGTTGATTGCCTCCTCCAGGCTTCCTGGGAGTTCGCGAATGCCGTGCTGCGCCACGCGCACCGCGTCCATCTCGTAGAGCGACTCTTCCACCGGTTCTGGCAGCGACATCTTCTTCTCAATGCCATCGAGGCCCGCGGCGATCATCACCGCGAATGCTAGGTACGGATTGGCGGATGGGTCTGGGCAGCGCAGCTCCATGCGCGTCCCCTCCACGGAGCGACCCGCAGAGATCATTGGCACGCGGATCAGCGCGGATCGATTGCGTCGACCCCAGACCAGATACGTCGGCGCCTCATATCCAGGAACGAGCCGCTTGTACGAGTTCACCGTTGGCGCGAGGAGTGCGATCATGGCGCGCGCATGCTTCAAGACGCCCGCCATGTACCACTTACCGATCTCACTGAGTCCGTACTTATCTTTTCCGTCGTAGAAGACGTTCTTCCCTGTCTTGAGTGATGCAAGGCTCTGGTGCACGTGCATGCCAGATCCGTTGATACCGTAGATCGGCTTTGGCATGAAGCTCGCATAAAGGCCGTGCTGCTTGGCAATCTCTTTTACCGCGTACTTAAATGTGGTTGCGCTGTCTGCGGTGCTCAAGGCGTCAGAGTACTCAAAGTCAATCTCGTGTTGTCCTGGTGCCACCTCATGGTGTGCTGTCTCGATCTTGATGCCGAGCGCCTCCAGCGCGTCCACCATGTCTTGGCGAATCTCAATCCCCTGATCACCAGTGAAATCAAAGTAGCTCGCGCTGTCGTGCGGGGTGCTGGTTGGCTTTCCATCCGCACCAACCTCAAAGAGGAAGAACTCCAACTCTGGGCCCATGTTCACCTTGTATCCAAGCTTCGCCGCGCGCTCTACCTGGCGGCGCAAGACGCCGCGCGGATCGCCAGCGAACGGTTCACCGCTTGGTAGGACGACGTCACAAATGACACGTGCGGTCCCAACGCCACTCTCCGCAGGTGCCCACGGCAAGACGCGCCAGGTGCTCATGTCCGCGCGCAGGAGTTGATCCGATTCAGCGATGCGCGTGAAACCTTCCACGGATGAGCCGTCGAACCAGGAGCCGTGCTTGATGGAGCCTGCCATCTGGTGGATGGGGATCTGCACGCTCTTGACGGTGCCGTGGATGTCCGCGAATTGCAGCTGCACCGTCTTGATGCCCGCCTTCTCCGCCTTCGCCACCAGGCTCAGTGCGTCACGCACCTCCGCGTCGCTCCGGCCTGTGGTGGACTTGCCGCTACCCTCCGCCATGATCCCCTCCCACTCTCGGCTTGATCCGGGCTCAAAGCGCCCGAAACTTGTGCCTGCGGCACAGGTTTCCCAAGGTTTCGTGCCAAGGGGTGCCGCTGCAGCGAGTCTAGGGCTTCGCTCTTCGGTGCGGTGGATATTTTTCAGCCTTAGAGCCTGTGATCTTGCACAAGATCGGGAGTTCTTCTTGGCGCGTGCGCCTACCTAAGCACCCAGCCGTTGACAATCCCGCTGCGGGCCAAGGTGCCGGCGAGGCGGAATCTACCGTTTGCCCCACGAGCCAGGATCTGGAGCGCCACACTGGCACTCCCAGGGGCTGCGGCGATGGAGAGCTCATCGATGCCGTCGCCGTTCCAGTCCCGCACATAGAGTTCCGGCGTCGCCGCACTCGCACTGCTCGATCGCCACACCTCGAGCGGTGAATTCCAACGCATCGTGAGCGGCGAATTAATCGCTGCTGCAGCGGCGAGTGTTCTTACCTGCGGCGCCCATGGCGCACGAATGCGCACCTTGGTACCCACCTGCTCGGCGCTCGCTGCGGCACTGAGACTCACATCTGGATTGAGTGAGGCAAGGGCACTACTCGTGGTGCTGATACCAATGTTCGCGGCGCGTGCGGCAACCATCTCCCACGTGTCTGCAATGCGCAGCCAATCAAACTCGCTATCCGCAATGCGCACTGGAGCGGCACGGAACATCACGCTCTCTTTGGAGTAAACACATAGATCGCGCGGGATGATTAGCGCCCTGTTGCGCACCAAGGTCTTGTTGCCGTTCATTGAGCGCAGGCATGCCTCACTCACCTTGACGCGCTTGGCGATCTTTGTATACGTGTCGTTTGGCTGGATGGTGATCGTATATGTTGGGCCTGAGTTAAGGGCAACCAACGCACGCAACTTCACTCCAAGCCGCTTGGCGACTAGCTTCAGCGTGCGCTCGCCTGGCCGCACCGTCGTGCTGCGCAGGGGTTCCGTCTCTGGCACATACACCTTGTCGGGGTTCGCAGTTGCATGTGCACCATCTAGGTTGAACGACTGCACTCGCACGATGCCAGCCGGGTCGCGGTAGCGCACGTAGAGCTCTGCCACGCCGTCGCCTGTCACGTCACCCACGGTTGCACTCCAAGCGTTGCTGATCGGCCAGACGAGCGCACCTGCGCTGCTGAATTCACCGAGGCTCCATGCGCTGACTGGCGGCACACCGGCACCCTTTGCGAGTGATACGGCGAGCGATCCATCCGCTGCGCGCCAGAGCACCAGTGCATCAAGGCTACCGTCGCCAGTGAAGTCGCCCATCAGGAATCGTGCGTTGGGCCCAGCAGAAACCTCGCCGACGAGCACTGGCTGACCAGTCTGCGGCACTGCATAGATGCGCACATGTGGTGCGCCGCTATCCCCCTCAGGGACGACTTCGCTGATGAAAAGATCCTCAATCCCGTCACTGGCCGTATCCGCGGCGTATAGGCGGAGTGTGGCGCTCGCATCAAAGCCGGCATAGTCGCTAAACCTGACGACCTGCTCTTTCAGTACGCCCCGTACGTACGGTGTCTCCACGAGGGTGAATCTGCCGCCGGCCGCTTCACGCAAGTCCACGACCGCCGCCTGCCCTTCGCTCGTGGAGCGCGCCACGATGCGGCTCAGCAGCGTCTCAGTCTTCCTTACCGTCACACTGCCGGGGACCTTGCCGCTTAGGCGGCCGGTCCTATCCACATTCGAGTCGGTGGAGATGAGGCGCACCACACCCGCAGGAGAGACAGCGAGAAGGTCGCCTTTCCCATCGCCAGTGAGGTCGCCACGCGGCGAGAGGACACGGATCGGATACACGGCGGTGATGTTAAAGCGGTCGTCACTCACGCGGTCCGTGCCAGCGCCCGCCACCTGGTCAGAGGTAAACGAGAAGAACGAGGCACGCAGTAGAGCCTCAACAGAGAGGTTGCGTGTGCGCGCACAGTCATCAGCATTGACAGGGAAGAACGACCAACCACGCCAGTGACTCGGCTGTGACGGATGCCGCATCTGTACGTTTGTGTCACCCACCTTCGGTGGAAGCATGCACTCGCGGTTCACTGTAAAGCTGCCATAGAAGCCTGGGCGCCAGAAACGCCATTCACCTGAACCAGAATAGAAGCGCTGCATTGTCATTCCCCAGGTTGAATCCACTGCGGCGTTGTAGCGCGCGTTGTTCCGGCTCCCGCTGCTGTACCCCGGCTCATAGATGCCGCCGCGTGTGTAGTACTGGTTCATATCTGGGTGGTCAACTACGTCAAAGCAGCTGCGCTTTGAATTGCGCGTGACGCTCTCAGCATTACCGTTTTCATCAAGGACTTCAAGCGGCGCGGTGTAAGTAGAGGTCTCGGCATCCCACTTAAGTCCGCCAATCCCGTCGTCCTCCAAATCCGCACCAAGCCTGATGCGCATTCGAAGTGCAATATCTGCATGTGTACTCGCGCGTTCCTGCCGCGTCAAACTTTGATTCCCGACAGAGCCATTCAGCTGGTTGTCGTCCGCATAGTCAGCGCGGACCCGCTGAGCCTGCGTGCTGGTGAAGCTAGAGACTGTCCACCAGTTGCGGGAGTTCATCGTCCAGGACCAGGCATTCTGCTTGATCGCCACGGCACCCGCGCCAAGGAGCGCGTCGGAGTACGGCTGGGACAGATACTCAGACCAAAACTCTGCCACGTGGGTGCGATACACATATGTCTTGAACGAAACGACCTCAACAAGGCCAGTGCGCGTGCGCAGCACGCGAATCGTTTTCGGTGGCGTGATCAGCGAATCCCAGCCCGTGCAGGAGACGGGTGTATTTGCGGCGGTTGTGGGAGAAGGAGACACAGTGCTCGGCAGAAGAAGCGCTGCACCGAGCAGGAGTGCGACGAGCACACGGTGCGGACGCTGCTCTCTTTGATTGCGAGTCTGGCTAATCTGCATAAAGAGATTGTAGCGGTTGCGCGTGAATGAAATCCTTAGGGCTAACTGAGTGCCTCTAGGCCTCCATCCGCATCCAAGATCCTGAGCGCAATAGAGAGCGCAAGACGGAGATCCGCCTCGCGGAGATCCCAGCCGGTGATCTCTTCAATGCGCTTGACGCGGTAGGCGGTGGTATTGCGGTGCACACCGAGCGAACTACTCGCTTCGGCAGCACCCGGCGTGTCCAAGACGGCGCGAAGTGTGGCAATGCGCTGCTTCCGCGCCGCTGGTGTGCCGCTGAGGAGCGGTTCCAGCAGCGCCAGCGCCTGGCGACGGCCCTCGGGGAGCGCGGTGACCGCACCGAGGAGTCGATGTGCCGGGAGAAGGTCGGCACGCACCACCTGGGCGCCACCACTGCCGCTTCGGCCGCCCACGCGGCGCTCTAGCGCTTCAAGCGCAGCGCGCGCCTCTGCCTCCGCCGCCGGGCGCGCCGCAGGATCGCTGAACGGCTTGGAGACGGCAACTGGCCGGCTGAGTCGCTTTGCAACCTTCTTGGCGATCTCTTGCGCGCCAGGGTCAGACGCATCAGCGACCGCAATGATGCGCACCTCCAGCGATTCGTTGCTGCCGCGCAACATGAAGCGTCGCGGTCCGGCGAGTAGGCGCAGTTCGCGACGCAGCGCGGGGACGTCTGCCTCATGCGGTCGTGGTTGGCGCGCCGCAATGGCAACCCATGGTGGACCCTCAGCTGGGAGTGTTCGTGTCTCGCCGCGTCCCGCATTAGCGGGGAGCTCCGCCGCCACGCGCACAATCTCAAGCGCGAGCAGCGGTGCAACGCGTTCACAGGCAATGCGGTCCCGTTCGGCAACCGGCTCATCACCGAGTAAGACAATGGAACCTGGTCGCTCATCGCCGTCGTCGCTTAGTGGCGACTCCTCGTCCTCGGTGCGCTCACCATCGCCGTGACGCTCCGTGTCTGGCGCACCAGGCACGGCGGGGAGTGGAATGCGCTGACCATGCACGCGATGCTTCCCGAGATAGCGCGACACCGCCTTCGCCGCTGCCGCACTTCCTGGTAGCCCGGCGGGCGCAACAACCGCGAGCGATGTGCCGCCGCGCGCCTCCAGTGCAACCGCTCTGCCAATGAATGCCGCGAGCGCACCAAGGAGTGCGTCGAGTCCCTGGCCGTCGAGCGCAAGTGCTGCAATCTGCCGCTCTAGCGCCACAGTCTGCCGCTCCAATTCAGCACGACGGTTGACCACCGCGCCAATGAGGCTGCGCTCCAGTTGCGCAGGCTCCACATCGCGGACCAGGAGTGATGGGAGTCGCGTCACCGACGCCGCGTCAACGAGTTGCTTGAGTGCAACATCATCATCTCGGCTCGGCTCACCGTTCCGGATCACTAAGATACCGGTGGCATTGTGATCGGCGAGATACTCCACCATCTCTCGGCGCGCCGCCTCATCGGGCGCCACCGCGCGAAGTGTATGTAACGGAATCAGCGCAAGATCTCCAGCGTCCATCCCGTCAAACGCGGGGAGTCGGGCGCGCAACAGGCGCACCCAGGTGACGGTGCGCGCCATCGCTTCCGTGCGCGCGTCCACCAGCGGCTCGGCCGTAGGAAGCAGCGTCTGGAGGAGCTCTCGGAGTGAAGCCATCAGGCGTGCACGCCCCTTTGCTCTGTGGTCGCACGCGCAACGGTCGCGGCAAGGCGCGTCAAGATTGGCGCCGCAACCTGTGCCTCTGCGCCTCGCTCCAGCAGGAGAGCGGCATCTAGCTGTGACTCGCCAGGGCGCACACGAATCCAGATGCGTGCGCGCGGTCGACGAAGCGTCAGCGTCAAGCCGATCATGATCAACGCCGCAGCAAGCCAGACCACTGGGGTGACCGGGTCACGGCGCGCGATGATCCCCGTGTATGAGCCGATCCCACTAAGGCGCACGTTAAATGCGGCTCCTGGTGCGCTCGCGACCTCACCGGGTGCCAGCACTGACACAAAGATCGTACGCACCTCGCTTCCCCCTTCGCGGACCGGTTCGCTCGCAATCACAAGAAGTGCTGGCGCATCAGATGCATCTCGCTGTAAAAGGAGCTCGAGGCCCGCGCGGCTACCTGGGATCGGCAGTGTGGCGTACGGCGCCCCTCCTACAACGGATGTAAGCGGCGCATCTCCAGACCAGAGCAGGTCCCCTGCCACGCTTCTGATCTCCAGCGTGACGGTTGGCCCAAAAAAGTTCTGGTGAAAGCTCCATCCGTCAACGGTCAGTGGGTCATTGACGCGGATCGTCTTTTCCGCCACTGCGGTCCCGTCTCTGTAGACCGCAAGGTCGGTTGTGAAATCGGCAAACGCGCCGGTTGGCGTGCGCGGCGCACTGAATCCCCGATTCTCAACAACAAGCCCACCGGCACTGCCAATCCTCCCAACAGGAAGCGCTTCGCCGTCGGTGAGCAAGATTCCCTGCGTATACCCGAGGATGCCCGAGAGTGACGCACCAACGAGTAGCAGCACTAAGCCGGTATGCATCACCAGCGTGAATCGATACGAGCGACGGAATCGATCGCCATGCACGATCTGACCGCCGTCGCAATCTGGGTCAGCGGCAACGCTCGTCTCCCAACCAGCGCTGCGCACGAGGTGCGCAATGTGATCGGTAGTTCGCGCGCTCGCCGCACTCTCGAGTGGCTGCGCAATTTCAACCGCACCGCGCCCGGGGAGTGACGCGTCAAAGAAGGAGTTGGGCTGTTCCACGCGACTGCGCGCTGTGACGGCACGAATCTTGGGGAGACGGTCAAGCGTGCAGACGGTGATGGAAACGGTGAGCAGCACCAGCAGCGCGGTGAACCAGGGTGCGGTGAAGATGCGGAAGAGTCCGAGCCGCTCAAAGACGTCTACGAGTGGTCCCAGGGTGGGCTCGTAGAGTGCGCGTAACTGACCCATCTCCAGTGCGTAGTCGGATGCACTGAGCAGCGCATAGTCGGGAAGCTGTTGCAGGGCCACGCCAACGCTGGCAGCGATCGTGACCGCCGCAATCTGCACCATGGCGAACTGCACGTTCGCCAGGAGCGCGCGAACCACAAGGAGCGGGCCTCTGATCACCTCCTGATGGTAGCCTTCACACCGATCGCCCATCCGGCGAAACCAGGCGCAGGGCCTTCTGCGCAGGAGGATCAATGGCGAAGGGACAGGACCGCCCCGCACTGGACGATCTGGATCGCCGACTCATGGAGGTCCTTCAGGTCGACGGCCGCCGTCCGTTCACGGAGATCGCCACCGCATTCGCCGTCCCTGAATCCACCATTCGCGCGCGCTACAAGGCGCTCGTTGATCGCGGCGCACTGAAGGTGATCGCGGTTGCAGATCCACTGAAGGTTGGCTATCCGCTGATGGCGATGATCGGCGTGCGCTGCACGCCCGCCGCGCTCCTCTCCACCGCCACCGCACTCGAGGCGCTCCCTGAGGTGAGCTACTGCGTGGTGGTTGCCGGCGCGTATGACCTGCTCATTGAAGTGGTCTGCGAAGACAACGACGCACTGCTCGCCTTCCTCACTGAACGACTGCGCTCAATTGACGGCGTGCTCGAGACCGAGACGTTCGTCTATCTGCGAATCCTCAAGCAGAACTACGAGTGGGGCACCGCAACGCCGTAACGCTACGGAGCTCGCACTACGAAGCGCGCGACTTCCTCCAGCCAACAAGTGCCGCACCGCCAACCCAGGCCAGTAGCACTGCAAGGATGACCATCGGTAGCTCCTGGATCCAGCTGTCATCACCCATTGACTCACCGCCATCAATCGGTCCAGGCGCTGGTGCAAAAAGTGGCATGGGGCCAGCGACGCTGCCGTCCGGCAGGAGGCACGTCATTAGTGCAGGATCTGTTGGATCAGCGCCTGGTGCGCATGGCTCAAGGCCCGCGATAAAATCTTCGTACCACTCTTCATACATAGCGCCCCAATCAGGATCGTCCGCCCCTGGCGCGTCCGAAGCTACAGGTGTCACGTCGCTAATTGGCAGAACTCCACTAGGTACGCCGTCGAGTGCCTCAATGAATCTCAACGACTCAGGTGCTTCGGCTGGAAGTGCATCTCCTTCCTGTCGATCAAACGTGGCGTCACCCGTCACCGGGTCTACGAGGTAGAAAAAAGTGTGGCGGCTAATGCAGCCGGCCTGGCAGTCACCCCAGCCATGGGTGTACGTCACCACCCAGGTTGCACCGCTCCCCAGATCGCCCTTCACTTCAAAGTACTGCGATGCGCCGATCAGGCCGCCGTCCAAGAAGACAAAGTCATCAAACGGCGCTCCGGTAGCGAGCACCGCCTCATGGGCCTCGGCAGGGGTATCGATCGGCAGCGCGATACTCCCTTCACCATGGGCCTGAACTGGGAGGGCGCTAGCGAAGATCAATAGAACCACAATCAGCGTCGGAAATCTAAGTATCTTCCCTGTGCGCATGCTGTCCTCCTTCCAGTCTGTCTGACGAAGCATCTGCCCCCTCAACAACGCGCGGGGGCTGCGCGTTGTTCCAGCGTGCTGAGCGCGTGGTCGGGGCGGAGGGATTCGAACCCACGGCCTCCTGCTCCCAAAGCAGGCGCGCTACCAAGCTGCGCTACGCCCCGTCGGTGCCATCCTAGCGTGGAGCGCGCCTTGACCCGTTTACGTGGCATCATCTCCCTCATGCCTCCACGATCAACACCACACCTTCGCGACGCCCTCGCCTCGGCGCTGATCCCTGGGCTCGGCCAGCTCCTCCAGGGGCGACGTCGCGCCGCCCTCCTCTCCGTAGCACCGCTCCTTCTGGTGGCGCTGCTCCTGCTCCTCGGCGTTGCCTCTAATGGACTCGTTGGCCTCGCAGCGTCATTCGCCACGGCGGGTCGTCTTGCGTTGCTAACGCTCCTGTTACTTCTAATGATCCCGTGGCGCGTAGCGGTAGTCCTTG
>Ga0208595_1000747_pt1 | contig 11329 bp, 7 predicted proteins | sample LakMenEpi28Jun11_FD_150742 | JGI IMG/M metagenome (GOLD analysis project Ga0208595, IMG submission 150742) | Freshwater microbial communities from Lake Mendota, WI - 28JUN2011 deep hole epilimnion (SPAdes) | ecosystem: Environmental > Aquatic > Freshwater > Lake > Epilimnion/Euphotic zone ...
TATGAACTATCCACTACTTGAAGGACTTGGCGATCCGCTGAGTCGAGACACCGCCCTAGCACTTGATAAAGCAGATGAGCTTGCCTCATTCCGCAAAGAGTTCTTCATCAAAGATGAAAACATTTGCTATCTCGATGGAAACTCATTGGGCCGGTTGCCGCTAAAAACTATCGAGCGCGTGAATAGTTTCTTGACCGATGAGTGGGGAACCGAACTTGTTGATGGTTGGAGTCATTGGATTGACGAAGCTCAACCTGCCGGTGATTTACTGGGACGTGCTACCCTCGGTGCAAAAGCTGGACAGGTTCTGGTCTGCGATACAACAAGTGTGAACTTATATCAGCTATGTGTAGCTGCCATCCAGGCAAGACCAAATCGCAAAACAATAATTGTTGACTCCGCAAATTTCCCCACCGATAGATATGTAGTTCAGGGAATTGCGGAGCAGTTTGGCCTCAAGCTAATCACCATAGATAACGATGGCTCCGATGGTCCGGGTGCAATCAAGATTGCTTCAGAAAATGAACTAATCACTGCCGAACTTCTAGCACCACTACTAAGCGATGATGTTGCTCTTGTGACACTGCAAGCTGTGAACTACCGCTCTGGTGCAAGGCCGAACATTAAAGCCATCACCGATCTGGTTCGCTCTTTTGGTGGGCTTGTGGTTTGGGATGCTTCCCACGCTGGCGGATCAGTCGAACTTGATTTTGATGCCAACGGTGTTGATTTGGCTGTTGGCTGTACCTATAAATACGGAAATGCTGGGCCAGGCTCCCCCGCTTGGCTCTATGTCAAAAAGGAGCTGCAGTCAGAACTGAAGGTTCCAATCCAGGGCTGGTTTGCTCAGGATGACCAGTTTGCGATGGGGCCGGTGTTTGATAAGAACACCGCTATCCGCGGGTTCCAAATTGCAAGTCCTTCGATCATAGGCATCCGTGGCGTTCAAGTGAGCTACGAAATGATTGAACGGGCCGGAATTGCCAAGATAGCCAAGAAGGCTTCCCTTGGAACCGAGCTGATGATCGCCCTGTTTGACGCGTGGCTTGCCCCGCTCGGCTTTACTCTCCTGACTCCCAGAGATGCCAAATTGCGAGGCGGGCACATAACCATTGGACACCCCGAGGCCAAGCGCATCGCGGCTGCTCTGAGACAGTTCGCTCAAGTAGTTCCTGATTACCGAATGCCTAACTCGATTCGGTTAGCCATTTCTCCACTACCAACTAGTTTCATTGAGGTCTATGACGGTTTCGAAAGAATCAGAGAATCAGTAATGCGAAAAGACTATGAGAAAATCCAAGACAGCGGAAACAGGGTCACGTAAATGAGTCAAGAACACGACAAGGCAGTCACCTACACCAGCTACCTGAAAGTTGATGAGCTACTTGGACTTCAGCAACCACTTTCCGATGGCCCAGAACATGACGAGCTATTGTTCATCACAATTCACCAGGTGTATGAGCTTTGGTTCAAGCAAGTGCTTCACGAATGCTCTGCTCTTCAGACCACATTAGAATCGGGCAACACCCATCGCTCACTTGCGCTGCTTGGTCGAGTAAGAACCATCATGAAAACTTGTGTGGCTCAGCTCGACATTCTAGAAACCATGACGCCACTTCAGTTCAACTCTTTCCGCGGGCGACTTAGTTCCGCTTCTGGATTTCAATCAGCTCAGTTCCGCGAACTAGAAGCAGTTCTTGGAAGACGAGATCAAGCAGGTGCCGACGCTACCCCTGGAACAGGAATGGCAATGGCAGCCCACCTGGTTCCAGGTTCGGCTCCAAGAATTAGAGTTGAGGCCGCTATGACCAGGCCGAGTTTGTACGACTCTGCACTGAAATACTTTTCATCACGCGGCCACGCAATCCCCTCCGAAGTTTTAAACCGAGACGTCACCGTCGGCTACGAAGCAAATGAGAAGGTCCAGGATGCACTGCTGGATGCCCACCGAAACGACCCAGAATCCAACATGGTTGGAGAGGCCTTGGTTGATCTCGATGAAGGACTTCAGGAATGGCGCTACCGTCACGTGAAAATGGTGGAGCGAACCATTGGAGCAAAGATGGGATCTGGTGGCTCATCCGGTGTTGGATACCTTTCCAGCACCCTATTTCGCCCTGTGTTTTCGGACCTTTGGGCTATTCGCTCTAGATTCTAGAACCGGCTCGATCAACCACGTTCTTTACCAGCATGGCCCGAGTCATCGGACCAACCCCGCCTGGATTCGGCGATAGCCAGCCAGCTACCTCCGCAACCGCTGGATCAACATCACCAACAAGGGAAACTAACCCGTTTGCTTCAGTTCTTGTAATTCCAACGTCCAAAACTACTGCTTGTGGTTTGATCCATTCTGGTTTGACAAAGTGCTTTACTCCAACTGCCGCTACCACCACGTCTGCTCGCTTAACAGCTTCAGGAATGTTTTTGCTTCCCGAATGAAGTAGCGTCACGGTTGCATCGATACTCTTTCGAGAAAGCAAAAGCCCTAAAGGTCTACCAACCGTTACACCGCGACCAATAACTGCAACTTCTTTGCCCGCCAGGTCATAGCCGTAGCGGCGAAGTAGTTCAACGATTCCCATTGGAGTGCATGGAAGTGGTGATGTGATTTCACCCGAAACATTTAAGACTAGTTTTCCTAGGTTGATTGGATGCAGCCCATCGGCGTCTTTGTCTGGATCTATAGCTTCTAGTACTTCGTTCGTGTTGATTCCTACCGGCAGCGGAAGTTGAACAATGTATCCGGTTACTTCCGGTGCATTATTTAGTTCAGATATGGCTTTGAAAATATCGGCCTTCGATGCACTCGCGGGCAAATCAATTCGAATTGATTGAACTCCGACTTCAGCACAGTCGCGATGCTTGCCAGCAACATAAGAATGTGATCCAGCATCATCGCCAACCAGCAAAGTTCCAAGCCCTGGGTGAGATCCTGCCTGCTTCAGCTTTACAACTGCTTCAGTAAGTTCCAACTTGATGGTTTTGGCAGTTGCCCGACCATCAAGAATTATCGCGCTCAATCGTTACCAGTTCTCAAGACCCGAATAGAGCGGGAACTGATCGGTGAGCTTACGAACTCTGGCCTGCAGAGCTGGAACATCTGGGTTAGGTAGCAATGTTTGAGCAATGATCTCAGCAACCTCAGTGAATTCGGTAGCCCCAAAGCCTCTGGTTGCCAGTGCTGGCGTGCCAATTCGGACCCCGGAGGTGACCATTGGCGGGCGAGGGTCATTTGGCACCGAGTTGCGGTTGACAGTGATGCCGACATCGTGGAGCAGATTCTCGGTGGTAATTCCATCAATCGGAGCGTTTCTTAGATCGACCAGAACTAGGTGAACGTCAGTTCCACCGGTCAGAATCGAAACCCCGTTGGCCTTGAGGTCTGCTGCCACTAGGCGATCGGCAATAATTCTTGCGCCTTCGATGGTGCGCGCCTGGCGCTCCTTGAATTCGTCGCCCATGGCAGCTTTGAAGGCAACTGCTTTAGCAGCGATGACATGCATAAGGGGTCCACCCTGCTGACCTGGGAAAACACCCATGTCAATTTTTTTGGCAATCTCAGCTTTGCAAAGAATGAGACCTGATCTTGGACCAGCGAGAGTTTTGTGAACGGTTGTTGAAACAACGTCGGCGTAAGGAACAGGTGAAGGATGAACACCGGCTGCAACCAATCCTGCGAAGTGAGCCATGTCGACCCAGAGCTTTGCACCAACCTCATCGGCGATTGATCTAAAGGCAGCAAAATCTAGGTGACGTGAGTAAGCAGACCAACCGGCAATCAAAACAGCCGGCTTGGTTTCAATTGCCCTGGCACGAACAATGTCCATGTCAATCAGGTTTGTGTCTGGGTTTAGCTCGTACGAGTGCGCGTCATACATCTGACCTGAGAAGTTCAATCGCATTCCGTGAGTTAGATGTCCACCGTGGGCAAGTTCAAGTCCAAGAATTCGATCGCCCGGTTTTGCTAGAGCCATCATCAGTGCGGCGTTTGCAGTTGCACCAGAGTGTGGCTGAACGTTTGCGTGCTCCGCACCGAATAATTCTTTGGCGCGATCGCGCGCTAGGTTCTCTGCGATATCTACCGCTTCACAACCGCCGTAGTAGCGCTTGCCAGGATATCCTTCTGCATACTTATTGGTTAGAACCGAACCTTGAGCTTCTAGTACTCCGCGTGAAACAAAGTTCTCGCTGGCAATCATTTCTAGGGTGTGGCGCTGACGGTCTAGTTCTTGGGCAAGTACAGCGGCAATTTCTGGGTCAGTTTCGCTAAGTGGCTTGCTAAAGCTGGAAGGTAGCTTGCTTTGGGTCATTCGGGGCTCCTATAGGTCTAGATAGCTGAGATTGGCCCAGGCGCTCGACCAATTGACTCTTCGCTCCCCGATGGAAACCCATCTTTTAGCGCCAGTTGCGATATTCAGAGCTTATCAGCCCTGAAAATCAGGCAATTTACAACACGTTCGCAAAAAGGCATTCGTTAGCACGAACCCCTAGCTTAGAATTGGGAAGTTGCCAAAATTACCAGAAGTGAGCTTTCTTTAGCATGTCCGAACTACCGCTAGCTGTCCTAATCGGGGCAGGAATGATCCTTTTGGGCACTGCCGTAGCGGTCTGGATAGTGGTCAGTATCGTCAGACAAAACCGCAAGGATCAATCCTTTCCTGACTAGTCCTGGCATCGGGGCCTAGCCCCTCTGCCTTCAGCTAGCTATAGCCCCAGGCACTCCTCGCCTAGCCACAACCAACCCGGCAATTAGCGCAAATACTCCAAGCCCGATGAGTCCAGCAAATAGGCTGTTCGAGTTCCAGGGCGACTGCTTGTTTTGAACCGGAACCACAACACTTTGTGCGGCCTGAGACAAGTTGGAAGGCTGCTGCAAAATCTCATCCTGCGATATCGGTGTAGGCGTAGTCACCATTTCATCTGGAGCTGATCGAGTTTCCTCAAAATTGTTTGCTTGAGGCTCGCTCGGAATTTCCTCAGTGACAATTGGTGCGACCAACTCTTCAACTGGCTCGGGAGCCAACACCGCTTCTATAGGGGCTGGCTCTTGGGCAGGAGCTTGGGGTGGTTCCGGTTGCGAAGTGACCTGCTGCTCAGATTCTGAAGGAGCCGAGTTCACTGATTCAGGTTCGGGCACACTTGGAACCGCAGGTTCTGTGGTTGATGGATCTTCGGTTGCCGGCGGAGTTGTTGGCTCCTCGACCGGTGGGGCTGTTGTTTCTTCCGCCGGTGGAGAAGATGACTCTTCAGCTGGTGGGGAAGTTGTTTCTTCCGTTGGTGGAGCAGGCGGGCTTTCCACAAAGAGTTGGTAAGTGAATGTGATTTGTCCTGCTCCTGGTCGAACCCCTTGAGTGTGAACCACGTTGGTGATCAAACTTGGGTCGGTGTATGAAGATCCACCACCGCCACCTCCGGCATCGGTGCAGCATGAGTCAGCGTCTGCGCCACCGCCACCACCGCCATAGTAACCGCCACCGCCACCGCCACCTCCGTGGAGGGGGCCATAGCCTCCAGTACCTCCGACTCCCCAATCACCTGCGGTACCAGAAGTGCCATCACCATATGTTGCACCACCCAAACCTCCGGCTGACTGGGTACCACCCAATCCTCCAGATCCCTGGCCGGTTTTTCCGTTGGCACCAACCAAGCCTCCTCCTGCTCCGCCTCCTGATCCAAGACCAGAGCCGCGACCGCCGCCGCCTCCGGCAACAACAATCCTGGAGCTAAGCGAGTAACCGATTCTGATATCACTTGCTCCACCACCGGAGCCTTCCACTCCCGCAGAACCACCGGCAGTTCCACCGCCGTTGAAGCCGCCGGGTTCGGCAGCATTTGAGCCTCCCGCACCTCCGACTGTGATGTAGAGAATTTCAGGTACTTGGGTGAATTCGCCGGTGACGCGACCTCCTCCTCCACCGGATTTACCACCTTGCGCACCGAGGGCTTCGAAGCGAATGTTTGTGGCATTAGGGGGAAAGGTAAGAGATTCAATCTGACCGGTGTACCCGAAGGTAATGGTGCATTGATTGTCGAAACATTCCTCGACGATGCTTGCACTTGCTGGCATTGGAGCTATTACTCCAAAAGTTAGTGCCAGAGCGGGAAGTAGCTTTACTGTTTTGTTTGGTTGCCATATTTTCATGGCGCAAATGTAAAACCCCTGACCATTTTCGGTCAGAGGTTATACACAAGGTGGATTACTTTAGGCGCGCTGTCAGATTTTCTGCTAGCGAAGCCATGAATTCCTCGGTGCTCTGGTAGGCCTGACCGCTACCAATAAGTGAGGACAAGTCCTTGGTCATTTTGCCCGACTCAACAGTCTTGATCACAACGTCCTCTAAGGTTTCAGCAAACTTGGCAACCTCTGGAGTTCCATCCAGCTTGGCGCGGTGCATCAGGGCACGAGTCCAGGCATAGATTGAAGCAATTGGGTTGGTCGAGGTCTTCTTGCCAGCCTGGTGCTCGCGGTAGTGACGGGTCACAGTTCCGTGAGCAGCTTCTGCCAAAGCGGTTTTGCCATCCGGGGTGGTTAGAACAGAGGTCATTAGTCCCAATGATCCAAAGCCCTGAGCTACAGTGTCTGACTGAACGTCGCCGTCATAGTTCTTACAGGCCCAAACGTAGCCACCTTCCCACTTCAAGGAAGCGGCAACCATGTCATCGATAAGGCGGTGTTCGTAAGTGATTCCAGCTGCCTTGAATTTCTCAGCGTACTCAGCGTCGAATACTTCTTGGAAGGCATCCTTGAATGCGCCGTCGTAGGCCTTCAAGATGGTGTTCTTGGTTGATAGGTAGACCGGGTAATTCCTAGCAAGTCCGTAGTTGAACGATGCTCTTGCAAAATCGCGGATGGAATCCATGTAGTTGTACATGCCCATCGCTACTCCACCGGCTGCCGGGTAATCGGCGATGGTCCAAGTCTGTGGCTCACCGGTTTCTGGGGTGTAGGTCATGGTGACGGTTCCCTTGCCAGGGATCTTTATGTCGGTTGCCTTGTACTGGTCTCCGTGAGCATGTCGGCCGATAACTATCGGCTTGGTCCAGCCCGGAACTAGACGAGGAACGTTAGAGATGATGATCGGCTCGCGGAAAACTACTCCATCAAGAATGTTTCGGATAGTTCCGTTCGGCGACTTCCACATCTTCTTTAGACCAAACTCTACAACTCGCGCCTCATCTGGAGTAATAGTTGCGCACTTGACTCCAACTCCGTGGGCCTTGATGGCGTTGGCTGCATCAATTGTCACCTGGTCTTCAGTGGCATCGCGGTTTTGTATTGAGAGGTCATAGTACTCAAGGTCAACATCTAGAAAAGGCAAAATCAGAAAGTCTTTGATGTTCTGCCAGATAATGCGAGTCATTTCATCGCCGTCAAGTTCTACAACTTTGCCAACAACCTTGATTTTTTCCATTTCCAAACTTTCAATTGTTATTCGATAAACCTTCTCTAGACTACCGAGTTTTCCCAGGCTTGGCCTCTAGGCTGAATTACGTGAAGAGAATAGCTCTTATATCCAAAGCTTTGGTGTTTTTGATTGTGCTCTCTGGCTGCTCCGCGAGCGAATCCAAGTCCGATGTTGGCATTCAGCTCTTTATGTTCAATTGGAACTCGGTTGCAGCTGAGTGCGAGCAATCACTTGGACCGGCTGGATTCTCCTGGGCACTTGTGTCTCCACCCCAGGAGCACATTAACCAGGGCCAGTGGTGGGTCCACTTTCAGCCCGTCAGCTATCGAATTGAATCAAGACTCGGTAGCCGAGAAGAATTCAAAGATATGGTCGCTCGTTGTAACCGAGTTGGCGTGGACATCATCGCTGATGCCGTTATAAACCACATGTCTGGATCGAGCTACGGAACTGGATGGGCTGGATCGGAATATGAAAAATACAATTACCCAGGCATCTACACAGCCGAAAACTTTCACAACTGTGGCCTGAGCGAGAATAACCAGATAGTGAATTACGCAGATCGGGCTCAAGTCCAAACATGTGAGCTGCTTGGTCTATCCGACCTGGACACCGGTTCTAAGGTTGTTCAGGAACGCATCGTTGCCTACCTGAAGGACCTTGTTTCTCTTGGGGTCGCAGGTTTTCGAATAGATGCGGCAAAACACATAGCCGCTAAGGACCTAGAAGAAATCTTTGCCGCTCTCCCGGCGGGAACCCGAATCATGCATGAAGTTATACGTGGAGGCGGGGAAGATGTCCAACCTGAGGAATATCTGCCATCAGGGGAGCTTTGGGAGTTTTCGTTTTCGAGACTTATGACGAGCTTTGATATTGAATCGGTACCGAATTTGGAAGAGTCTTTTGAACTCGGCTACTTCATCGAAAGCGAAAAGGCAATTTCGTTTGTGACAAATCACGACACTGAACGAAATGGCAACGCCCTAACTCCAACGTCAGATCCGGTGACTTTCCAGCTCGCTTCAATTTTCATGCTAGCCAGCGACTATGGAACACCAATGTTGTATTCGGGCTACTCGTTCAGTGATTACGACCAAGCGCCTCCGTTAGGAGTAAATGGAGAGGTACTTGATTCCACTTGCGGAACTGGCTGGAACTGCCAACAAACAGATGAATCGATTACTCAGATGATTGATTGGCGCACCAAGACAATGAACTTACCAACCACAAACTTCATGCACAAAGAAAGCTACAGCTCTTGGAGCAAAGGCAAACTTGGTTTCTTTGCGATAAACGCTGCCAAAAAGGAATTGAGTATGTCATTTCAGACCTCTCTACCTCAAGGCACATACTGCAATGTCTTGTTGTTGAGTGGGGATGAAACAACCTGTCCAGGCAGTGAAATTCAGGTTGAACAAGACGGTTTGGTTGAACTAAAACTTCTTCCACAAAGTGCCGTAGCGCTGATTGGAAACTAGACCAAGGATTCTCGCCAAGCTTTGTGCATCTTGGAAAATTTGCCAGAGCCCGAGATCAGGTTCTTTGGAGTATCGTCCTCAATGATCTTGCCGTGCTCCATGACCAAAACCCGATCAGCTATTGAGACAGTAGATAGTCGGTGGGCAATGATTATTGCTGTTCTATTGGCCAGTAGGGTCTTGAGTCCATACTGAACCAGCCGCTCGGATGGCACATCCAGGGAACTGGTTGCCTCATCCAAAATCAAAACAGCTGGGTCTGCGATAAAAGCCCTAGCAAATGAAATCAACTGACGCTGGCCAGAGCTAACCCGGCCACCGCGCTTATTGACATCCGTGGAGTAGCCATCTGGCAAGCTCATGATGAAATCATGTGCGCCAACAGCTTTCGCCGCTTGCTCAATCTCATCTGGAGTGGCAGTTGGCTTACCTAGGGAGATGTTGTCTGCAACCGAGCCTGAAAACAGGTAAGCCTCTTGGGTCACCATCACAATTGCTCGGCGCAGATCTTTGCTGCTGATGTTCTTTAAATCCAACGAGTCAAGAGTGATATTGCCGGAGGTTGGATCATAAAAACGTGAAACCAACTTGGCAATTGTTGATTTACCGGCACCGGTAGTTCCAACCAAGGCAATGGTTTGTCCGGCTGGAATTTCGAGATCCAGCTTTGGAATGACCTCAATGCCATTTGAGTAGTGGAAAGACACCGCTTCGAATTTGACTTGACCTTTGGAGTTTTCTAGGGGCTTTACTCCAACAGCTTCTGGAACCGAAGGCTGTTCTTCCAAAACACCAGAGATTTTCTCAAGTGCTGAAGTTGCAGACTGGTAAGAGTTATAGAACATCGCAAGATCTTCCATCGGGTCGTAGAACCTTCTGGCATACAAGATCGCAGCGGTCATGACTCCAATTCCGAGAGAACCTTCCAAAACCCTGACTCCACCGGAGAGCAAGATTGCGGCAACGGTAATGTTTCCAATCACGATAAGACCCGGGTCATAGATTCCAAACAGCTGGATAACTCGGGCGTTAATGTTTCGGTAATCCTCAACCAGTACACCGTAGGTTGCCTCGTTGCGCTTTTCCTTTCGGAAGGCCTTCACCGCACGGATACCAGTCATGGTCTCAACGAAGTGAACAATCAACTTGGCTGATGAGACCCTGGACTCGCGGAACATCAAACGTGAGTTCACCTGGAACCAGCGCGTAATCAAGATAAGCGGTATCCAGCTCACCATAAGGATCCAAAAACTGACTGGGTCCAGCAGCACCAGAGCTGTGGCGGTAAAGAGCATGAACAATAGCCCCGCGATCATTTCGTTGCCACCGGTATCGAGCAGTTCCTTGATGGCATCTAGATCGCTGGTTTGGCGGGAAATTACCCGTCCTGAGGTGTACTTCTCGTGAAACTCCAGGGAGAGTTTCTGGGTGTGGATGAAGATTCGCTGCCGAAGATCAAGCAGCACGTCCTGGTTTATCTTGGCTGCAAAGCGCAGGAACCAGCTGATTAGTGAAGCTGTGGCCACAGCTGCAAACAAGTAGCCACCAACCACCAAAAACAGTGGTGTGGTGTCAGATTTTAGAGCAGCCGGTAAAGCCCAGTCGATGGCAAGTGCAATTAACGCAGGTCCTGCAACTCGCAGCGCTTGAGATAAGACAACAATCAATAGACTAAACAGCAATCTTCCGCGCACCGGATAAATCAGCGACAACAAAAGCTTCCGCGAACGAAGCTTGACTGCTTTTGATTCTTCCTTGTTTAGCTCAATCTTGTCTTCGCCGGAAACTCCCTGCATGCTCATCGCTCCACCTCGATTTGATTACCCGAGGCGTCAAGAGATGAAATCACGTAGCGGTAGTGCTCGTTGCTGGCTAGAAGATCTGAGTGCTTTCCAATTGCAACCACTTTGCCATCTTGCATCAGAGCCACCTTGTCAGCTAACTGAACTGTTGATGGGCGGTGCGCAACAATCAAGGCTGTGGTGTTTTTGAGAACATTCCTCAGTGCTTCCTCGACCAAAGCCTCAGTTGCGACATCTAGTGCAGAAAGCGGATCATCCAAAACCAGAATTGCAGGTTTTGCTGCAACAGCTCGAGCAAGGGCCAAACGTTGGCGCTGACCGCCGGAGAGCGATAGACCTTCCTCGCCAATTTTGGTTTCTAGTCCTTCGGGAAGATCGTAAACAAATTGGGCTTGAGCAACCGTAATAGCTTCTCTAAGTTCTTCTTCGGTTGATTGTTCCCTACCGAGCAAGATGTTGTCTCGAACTGACGCAGAGAACAACGTAGCGTCTTCAAAAGCCATGGCTACGTGCGATCTAAGCTCGGTGCGAGTTAAGTCTTTGATATCCACCCCGTCTATTTCAATTACTCCAGAGGTCACGTCATAGAGTCTTGAAGTAAGTGCGGTCAGGGTGGTCTTGCCACAACCGGTGATTCCAATCA
>Ga0208595_1000750_pt1 | contig 11299 bp, 9 predicted proteins | sample LakMenEpi28Jun11_FD_150742 | JGI IMG/M metagenome (GOLD analysis project Ga0208595, IMG submission 150742) | Freshwater microbial communities from Lake Mendota, WI - 28JUN2011 deep hole epilimnion (SPAdes) | ecosystem: Environmental > Aquatic > Freshwater > Lake > Epilimnion/Euphotic zone ...
CTTCGAACAACAGGTGGGCTGCGGCTACTGCGCGCTGCGATGACTTGGGCAGCATCCGTAGCGAGATGGCGGACTTAGCCAGGTCGGCGTTGATATCAGCAACTAATTCGTCGCGCTTGGCATCGGTCAGCTCGGCGACCACCAGCCCCGGAAAGTAGGAGCGACCGAGTGCGTCTGAATCGGCGGCAAGGTCGCGCAAGAAGTTGACTTTCTGGAACGCGGCACCGAGAGCGCGGCCACCCGAGACCAGTTTTTGGCGGTCGGCGTTCGAGAACTCGTGGCCAAGCACAAACGCCTGAAGGCACATCAGACCAACCACTTCGGCCGAACCGTAAACATACTTTTCGAACGAAGCGCGGTCATGGACGTTCTTCCAGAGATCCATTCGCATCGACTCAAAGAATGGAGCGATGATCTTTCGATCGAAACCCACAGTGTTCGCGGTGTGAGCGAAGGCGTGGACGACCAGGTTTGAAGAGAACCGATCTCTAAGCGCCCGATAAACCTCTTTTTCGAGGTCGTCGAGGGCGTGCACCGGGTTGACTTTGCCGCCCGAAAGTTTCGCTTCGTCAGCCGAGCCGTCAACGATCTCGTCGGCAACCCGAACCAACGCGTAAATGTTTTCGACATGCTGGCGAATCTCGGGCGCGAGAAGCTTCGCGGCCAAGCCAAAAGATGTTGAGTATGAGCGAATAATGACGCTTGAAGAACGCTCGGCTACCTGCGTGTATAGAGCGAGACCGGTCGGTCGCTTAGTTGCGTCAGGCGTTTTCACTGTTTAAGGCTACAACCCTTCGCACCTGTAAAGACCAACGCGGCAACACTAAACTTGACCTATGTCTGCAGATATCAAACCAAGAAGCCGCGACGTAACCGACGGCATCGAAAAGACCGCTTCTCGCGGCATGCTTCGCGCTGTCGGAATGGGCGATGAAGACTGGGTAAAGCCACAAATCGGTGTTGCCTCGTCTTGGAATGAAGTCACCCCCTGCAATCTCTCACTCGACCGCCTCGCCGATGCTGCCAAGCAGGGTGTCTTCGCAGCTGGTGGCTACCCGCTCGAGTTCGGCACCATTTCTGTTTCTGACGGCATCGCAATGGGTCACGAAGGCATGCACTTCTCTTTGGTGTCGCGCGAGGTTATCGCCGACTCGGTAGAAACCGTGATGCAGGCAGAGCGTCTCGACGGCAGCGTGTTGCTCGCCGGTTGCGACAAGTCTCTGCCAGGCATGCTGATGGCTGCCGCTCGCCTCGACCTCTCCTCGGTGTTCCTATACGCGGGCACCATTGCACCGGGTTGGGTTCGCCTAGAGGACGGCACCGAAAAGCAGGTCACCATCATCGACGCCTTCGAAGCGGTTGGTGCCTGCAAGGCCGGCAAGATGAGCCAAGAAGACCTCACCCGCATTGAAAAGGCGATCTGCCCGGGTGAAGGTGCCTGCGGCGGCATGTACACCGCAAACACCATGGCTTCGGCCGCTGAAGCTCTAGGCATGAGCCTTCCCGGTTCAGCCTCACCTCCGTCGGCCGACCGTCGCCGCGACAACTGGGCTCACCGCTCGGGCGAGGCTGTTGTTAACTTGCTGAAACTCGGCATCACCGCTCGCGACATCTTGACCAAGAAAGCCTTCGAGAACGCCATTGCCGTGACCATGGCTTTCGGTGGCTCGACCAACGCCGTTCTTCACCTGCTAGCAATTGCTCGCGAAGCCGAGGTTGAGCTCACCCTGGATGACTTCAACAAGATCGCCGACAAGGTTCCGCACCTTGGCGACCTGAAGCCGTTTGGGCAGTTCGTGATGACCGACGTCGACCGTGTTGGCGGTGTCCCAGTTGTGATGAAGGCTCTGCTCGATGCCGGTCTGATTCACGGTGACGCACTGACCGTTACCGGCAAAACCGTTGCCGAAAACCTAGCGTCGATCAACCCGCCAGACCCTGACGGCAAGATCATTCGCGCTCTAAGCAACCCGATTCACAAGACCGGTGGTATCTCGATTCTCAAGGGCTCGCTTGCCCCCGAGGGTGCCGTCGTAAAGACCGCGGGCTTCGACCTCGAGACATTCACTGGCCCGGCAAGGGTTTTCGAGCGCGAGCGCGCCGCCATGGACGCACTAACCGAGGGCAAGATTTCGGCCGGCGACGTAGTGGTCATTCGCTACGAAGGCCCGAAGGGTGGCCCCGGCATGCGCGAGATGCTCGCCATCACCGCAGCAATAAAGGGTGCGGGCTTGGGCAAGGATGTTCTACTATTAACTGACGGACGATTCTCAGGCGGCACAACCGGACTGTGTATCGGCCACATTGCACCAGAGGCCACCGACGGTGGACCAATTGCTCTGTTGCGCGATGGAGACCTTATTCGGGTCGATATCGCAGCTCGTTCGCTCGAACTACTCGTTGAGCCTGAAGAGTTGGCTGCTCGTAAAGAGACATGGCAGCCGCTGCCCCCTCGCTACACCCGCGGTGTCCTAGCTAAGTACGCAAAGCTTGTGCACTCGGCAGCCGAGGGCGCTTACACCGGCTAATTTTCAACAAACGAGAGAAACCAAATGACTAAAGAGGTTCTTACCGGAGCCGAAGCGATTGTTAGATCGCTCGAGCTTCTGGGCGTAACCGACATTTTCGGTCTGCCAGGCGGCGCAATCTTGCCGACCTACGACCCACTGATGGATTCGAAGAAGCTTCGTCACATCCTGGTTCGCCACGAGCAGGGTGCCGGTCACGCAGCCGAAGGCTACGCGAGCGCTTCGGGCAAGGTCGGTGTTTGCATCGCAACCTCCGGACCTGGAGCCACCAACCTGGTCACCGCAATCGCCGACGCATACATGGACTCTGTGCCGCTACTTGCCATCACCGGACAGGTCGGTTCTCACCTCATAGGCACCGACGCGTTCCAGGAAGCCGACATCGTCGGTATCACCATGCCTATCACCAAGCACTCGTTCTTGGTCACCAGGCCTGAAGACGTGCCGCAGGCAATTGCCTCCGCTTACCTAATCGCAAGCACCGGACGTCCGGGCCCGGTTCTCGTTGACGTCACCAAAGACGCCCAGCAGAACAAGGCCGAATTCGTCTGGCCACCAAAGCTTGACCTACCTGGCTACAAGCCGGTCACCAAGCCGCACGGCAAGCAGATTCAGGCGGCAGCCGCTCTTATCAAGGCCTCCAAGCGTCCGATTTTCTATGTCGGCGGTGGAGTGATTCGCTCGGGCGCGTCGAAAGAACTGCTCAAGCTAGTTGAGTTGGTTGGCGCTCCGGTGACCACCACCCTGATGGCTCGCGGCGCCTTCCCAGACTCACATCCGCAGCACCTCGGCATGCCAGGCATGCACGGAACCGTACCTGCGGTAATGGGACTTCAGCGTTCCGACCTCCTGATCACTCTCGGTGCCCGATTCGATGACCGCGTGACCGGCGTCGCTTCGTCGTTTGCTCCAGATGCGAAGGTAATTCACGTTGACATCGACCCTGCCGAGATCGGCAAGATCCGTTTCGCCGATGTCCCTATTGTTGGCGACGCTAAAGAGGTAATCACCGAACTGATTGCCGAGCTCACCACCACCCTGAAGGGCAAGCAGCCCGACATGGCCGAGTGGTGGACCTTCATGAACGACCTACTCGAGCGTTACCCGCTCGGTTACACCCCTCACGATGACGGCAAGCTTGACCCTCAGTACGTCATCAAGCGCATCGGTGAAATCAGCGGCCCTGAAGCAATTTACGCAGCCGGCGTTGGTCAGCACCAGATGTGGTCAGCCCAGTTCATCAACTACGAACGACCAAACTCCTGGCTCAACTCGGGTGGTGCCGGAACCATGGGTTACTCGGTCCCGGCTGCAATGGGAGCGAAAGTCGCACAGCCAGAACGCCTGGTTTGGGCAATCGACGGAGACGGCTGCTTCCAGATGACCAACCAAGAACTCGCGACCTGCACGATCAACAACATTCCGATCAAGGTTGCGATCATCAACAACTCGAGCCTCGGAATGGTTCGCCAGTGGCAGACCCTCTTTTACGAGAGCCGCTACTCGCACACCGACCTCAACACCGGAACCGATACCGTCATGGTTCCTGACTTCGTGAAGCTGGCGGAGGCCTACGGCTGCCTCGGTATCCGAGTCGAAAAGGAAGAGGACATCGACGCAGCGATCAAGCTGGCAATCGAAACCAACGACCGCCCGGTCGTAATCGACTTCATCGTCGGAAGAGACGCAATGGTTTGGCCGATGGTGCCCGCCGGTGTCTCGAACGACCAGGTTCAGTACGCAAAAGATGCGGCTCCAGTTTGGGATGGTGAAGAGTAATGTCGAAACACGTTCTTTCGCTTCTTGTAGAAGACAAGCCGGGTCTACTGACCCGTGTTGCCGGCCTATTTGCTCGCCGCGGCTTCAACATTGAGTCGCTTGCAGTGGGCACGAGTGAGATCGAGGGTCTCAGCCGGATCACCGTCGTGGTGAGCGTCGAAGGGCTCGCTCTCGAGCAGGTCACTAAGCAGCTGAACAAGCTGATCAACGTAATCAAGATTGTCGAGCTCGAGCCAGACTCGGTTCAGCGCGACCACATGCTTATCAAGGTAAAGACAGACACCGCCACCCGAAGCCAAGTGCTCGAAGCGGTAGCCTTGTTTAGGGCTCGCGTCATCGACGTCGTGAGCGATGCACTGATCATCGAAATCACTGGCGACACATCAAAGTGCGCCGCTTTCATCAAAATTCTCGAACCCTTCGGCATCAAAGAAATGGTGCAGTCGGGCGTATTGGCAATGGGCAGAGGCTCAAAGTCGATCACCGAGAAGGTAGCCAAGTAACTAAGGAGAAACCAACACATGGCTGAAATCTTTTACGACAAGGACGCAGACCTTTCGCTGATCCAGGGCAAGAAGGTAGCCGTCATCGGTTACGGCTCACAGGGTCACGCGCACTCACTGAACCTCAAAGACTCCGGCGTTGACGTCGTGGTTGGCCTGAAGGCCGACTCGAAGTCGAAGCCAGTAGCCGAGGAGCAGGGCCTTAAGGTTCTGACCCCAGCCGAGGCAGCCGCTTGGGCCGACGTCATCATGATCCTCACCCCAGACCCAATCCAGCGTCACGTCTACGCAGCTGACATCGAGCCAAACCTTTCAGCTGGCAAGGCTCTTGTCTTCGGTCACGGTTTCTCGATCCGCTACGGCTACATCACCCCACCAAAAGACGTAGACGTATTCCTTGTCGCTCCAAAGGGTCCAGGCCACCTAGTTCGCCGCGAATACGTCGCCGGCAAGGGTGTCCCGAACCTAATCGCAGTCGAGCAGGACGCAACCGGTCACGCATTCGAGCTAGGCCTTAGCTACTCGAAAGCAATCGGCGGAACCCGCGCCGGCACCATCAAGACCACCTTCACCGAAGAGACCGAAACTGACCTATTCGGCGAGCAGGCTGTTCTCTGCGGTGGCGCAAGCCAGCTGATCATGTACGGCTTCGAGACCCTAACCGAAGCTGGTTACCAGCCTGAGGTTGCCTACTTCGAGGTTCTGCACGAGCTAAAGCTCATCGTCGACCTAATGTACGAGGGTGGCATCGCCAAGCAGCGCTGGTCGGTCTCGACCACCGCCGAGTTCGGTGACTACGTCTCAGGCCCACGCGTCATTGGCCCAGAGGTCAAGGAGCACATGCGCGAGGTTCTAACCGACATTCAGGATGGCACCTTCGCTCGTCGCTTCATCGCTGACCAGGACGCCGGAGCACCAGAGTTCGAGGCGTTCCGCGCCAAGGGCGAAGCTCACCCAATCGAGAAGGTCGGCCGCGAACTTCGCAAGCTGTTCTCGTGGTTGCGCAAGTCAGAGAACGAGTCAGACTTCGTTGAAGGCTCGGCTGCTCGCTAAACCCAGTTTCAAAGAAACCCCGTCATCGTTTTGGTGGCGGGGTTCTCTCTTTACTGGTTCGTCAATATATTCAGCTGTATGTCCACTTCATCAATCATCGAGGACGCGTGCCTCAGTGCTTCCAGAACAAATGCCGGCGGTAATGGAGCGACTTCAGGAGAGGGGTACTCGACCTGATTCCGGTGTATGCGCATTTCCCTAAATTCGCGAAAGGATGGGCTTCGGAACGCTGATGATTCGGCAACGCGCACGAAGGCGTAATGGCCGCCGCCTGCAGTTATGCGGACACCAACTGCGAGCAACAATGCTTGGATGCCTTTTCTGGCGGCATCGTAGGTGAGTTGAAAGCTACCGATTGGATCTGCGTCTACGACTATCGATGCTGACTTTAGATGTGCCTTTGCAACCTCTAGATCTGCCACGGCAGAAATCAAACCGCTTTCGACTACTTCCCATTGGCCGGGTTCAAGGTTTTCGACGAGTTGATGTTTTAGCGATCTACCCAAGCGGTACTTCTACTAGTGGACGTGACTTCACGGTCCTAATAAAAGCAGACTCTGCCTTTTCCCATTCGGAGTTACTAACAAACTGGACATTGATCTCTCGATCAAGCAGTCTCTCAGCCTGGGCTGCCGCGCGACTTGCTTCGATGCGGTTCATGTAACCGACCAAGAGGACATCGACGTCCTTGGGCTCTGGGCCCACTAAGTGGCTGAGTCGAGCCGCCCATGAGCCGTAAATGAATGCCTTGTCCAGGCCGTCGATGCCGGAAAGTGCATCTGGAAGAACTGCAGCGGGACCATACGAGTAGGAGACGATCTTCTTAACCGCGCTGAATAGTTCGTGATTTTCATTGGCTTGGATCACCCTCGTCCTGCCATAGGTCTTTTGAGTGACAAGCCCTGAGTTCAGCAAGCGATCAACCTCGCGCATGGCGGTCGGCACGCTAGTCTCGGCGAATTTTGCGAGCTCAGAGATCCCGAATCCCTGGGTTGAATGCATGAAAAGTTGTGCCAGCATGAGGCCCTGAGCGTCACTTCTGACTAGTGGGAGTAGTTGGGCAGGTGCATATTTCATAAAATGAATAGTAACTTACATTTATAGTAAGTTGCATAACTCGCGAATGCAATTTTGTGTCCTACGATTTAGACAGGCTCCGGTGCTGCAGCCAAAACCCCAAACTAAGGATGCGTTTTGTCTAAGCCAGTCGTTTTGATCGCAGAAGAACTTTCGCCAGCAACCGTTGAGGCCCTCGGCCCAGACTTCGACGTGGTCAACGTTGATGGCACCGACCGCCCGGCTCTGTTGAAGGCGCTGGCTACTGCCGATGCGATTCTGGTTCGTTCGGCGACTCAGGTTGATGCTGAGGCGATTGCCGCGGCTCCGAAGTTGAAGGTTGTCGCTCGCGCAGGTGTTGGTCTAGACAACGTTGACATCAAGGCGGCGACTGCTGCTGGTGTCATGGTCGTAAACGCACCAACCTCGAATGTGATTTCGGCGGCTGAACTTGCCGTTGGTCTGATTCTCTCGACCGCACGATTCATCCCAGACGCCAACGAGTCACTGAAGGCAGGTCTCTGGAAGCGTTCGCAGTTCACCGGCGTTGAGCTTTACGAGAAGACCATCGGAATCATCGGGCTCGGGCGCATCGGTGCTTTGGTTGCCGAGCGCTTGGCTGGCTTCGGTGCCAAGTTGATCGGTTACGACCCATACGTGACAGCTGCTCGTGCAGAGCAGATCGGTGTTGAGCTAGCAACCTTGGACGAAGTCGTTGCGCAGTCAGACTTCATCACCATTCACATTCCGAAGACTCCCGAAACCGCGGGCATGATTTCGACGGCGCAGTTTGCCAAGGCCAAACCGAACCTTCGCATCGTCAACGCTTCGCGCGGCGGCATCATCGACGAGGCAGCCCTTTACGAGGCGCTTAAGACCAAGCGCATCGCCGGGGCTGGGCTAGATGTGTTCGTGCAGGAGCCGCCGAAAGACAGCCCGCTGCTAACCCTCGACAACATCGTTGTAACGCCACACCTCGGGGCTTCGACCGATGAGGCTCAAGAGAAGGCTGGCATCTCGGTTGCCAAGTCGGTTCGTTTGGCGCTTGCTGGCGACCTCGTGCCTGACGCCGTGAACGTTGCCGGTGGCAACATCGACGCTTCGGTGAAGCCGGGTATCTCTCTGATGGAAAACATGGGTCAGGTGCTGTTCGGTATCGCGGGCGGTAACGTCACCGCTATAGAGGTTGAGGTTCGTGGCGAGATCGCTGCTCACGACGTCTCGGTTTTGAAGCTTGCTGGTTTGAAGGGTTTCTACCAGAACCAGGTCACCGATCAGGTCTCTTATGTTAACGCTCCGCTTTTGGCTGAGCAGCGCGGGGTCGATGTCCGTTTGAATGTAGACCCGAAGAGCGATGAATACCGCAACGTGACCTCGATCAAGGCCGTGCTTTCGGACGGCACGATTGCTTCGGTTTCTGGAACCGTGATTGGGCCGAAGTTGCACCAGAAGATTGTTGGCATCAACGGTTACGAGGTTGAGTTGTCGATGGCCGAGAACCTGGTTCTGATGATTTACACCGACCGCCCGGGCATCGTGGCTATTTACGGCAAGGCTTTTGCCGAGGCCAACATCAACATTGCCGCCATGCAGATTGCGCGTCAGCAAAAGGGTGGCAAGGCTCTTTCGGTCATTACGGTTGATTCGCCGGTCGCGCCAGAGGTTTTGGAGCAGGTGCGGGTTGCTATCGAGGCCGACGTCATGAAGGCCATCAACGTAACTCTCGCTTAGTCGACGATAACTTCGCGGCCGGAGTTGATCCAGCCCATGGTTCCGCCGGCAACCGACACTGAGTCGATGCCGTTCTCTTCGAGAATGTCTGCGCCCTGCAGTGAGCGAGCGCCAGAGCGGCAGATGACGAACACTCGCGTGGCGTCGTCGACTTCACTCACACGCTCCTGAAGCTGGCCCAGCGGAATCAGTTTTGCGCCGGGCACGTGACCTTCGTCCCATTCGCTTTGTTCACGAACGTCCAAGACATAGAAGCCTCGCTTGATTGCGTCTTCTAGTTCGTCGAGTGTTACTTCGGTGGCCATGGTGTCCTCTCGTGATTTCTTCAAGTTTAATGGCTTCATGGACGCAAAATACTGGGACGCAAAATACGAGACAGACGAATACGTCTACACCAAGCTCGTGAACCGTTTCGTGAAAGAGTATTGCGAACCGCTGACGCCCGGCACTGCCATGGACGTTGCCGGTGGAGAAGGCCGAAACACCGTCTGGTTGGCCCAGCAGGGTTGGCGCGTTGAAAACATTGACTTCTCTCAAAAGGCTTTGGATAAGTGCCTCGCCTTCGCCGAGGAGGAGGGCGTCTCGGGCTTTGTCGACACGAACTGCGCCTCGGCTCTCGAGTTTGAGCCAAACGAAACACCGGTCGATCTCGCGATCATCGCTTATCTGCAGATTCCCCAGGTTGATCTGGCGAAAGCCATAAAGCGGGTTGCCAGCCACGTAAAACCGGGTGGTCATCTGATGGGTGTCTGGCACTCGCGCGACAACCTAGAGCACTCGTTCGGCGGTCCCCGCGACCCCGAAGTCTTGCCGAATCCTGAGCTACTAACCGAGTATTTGGCAGGTGAGGGTTTCGAGATTCTCGACTGCCGCAACCGCGATGGGCAGATCCAGACTCGTGAGGGTTTGAAACCCAGCGTCACCGCGGTGCTTTTTGCCCGCAAACTCGTCTAGTTTGGCGAGTAAAGTGGTGTCAAGCACTGTTTGGGAGCACTATTTTGACGCGTGAATACAAGATCGCAGTAATTGGCGGAGACGGCATTGGGCCTGAGGTCACCGCGATTGCCCTCGAGGCCATCAACCGCGTGACAGTTGGGTCGGGAGTGGCCTTCAACACCACCGAATTCGATCTCGGCGCAAAGCGCTACCTCGCCACCGGCCAAACCCTTACCGACGCCGAACTGGCTTCGCTCAAAGAGCACGATGCAATCTTGCTCGGTGCCATCGGCGACCCTCAGGTTCCATCGGGCGTCCTAGAGCGCCAGCTCCTGCTAAAACTTCGATTCACCTTTGATCACTACGTGAACCTGCGACCAAGCAAGCTTTACGCGGGTGTGGAGAGCCCGCTGCGCAACGCAGGAAACGTTGACTTTGTTGTGGTTCGCGAAGGAACCGAAGGGCCTTACGTTGGCAACGGTGGCGCGATTCGTGTCGGCACCCCGCAGGAGGTGGCCAACGAGGTCAGCGTCAACACCGCGTTCGGTGTCGAGCGCTTGGTTCGTCACGCGTTTGAATTAGCCAGCACCCGTGAGCGCAAGAAGCTCACTCTGGTTCACAAGCACAACGTCCTGGTTCATGCCGGTTGGCTTTGGCAGAACACCGTGAACCGCGTTGCCGAAGAGTTTCCGGCAATCAAGGTCGATTACCTGCACGTTGACGCAGCCACGATCTTCATGGTCACCGACCCGGAGCGCTTCGACGTAATCGTCACCGACAACCTGTTCGGCGACATCTTGACCGACCTGGCTGCCGCAATCACCGGCGGCATCGGCCTTGCCGCCTCGGGAAACATCAACCCCGAGGGCGAGTTCCCGAGCATGTTTGAGCCGGTTCACGGTTCGGCCCCCGACATCGCGGGCAAGAACCTCGCCGACCCAACCGCAGCGATTCTCTCTGCCGCCCTGCTGCTCGAGCACCTCAAGAACCCGGTTGCCGCCGCTCGCATCGAGCGCGCTGTTGCCGACGACCTCGCCAACCGTGGCGACCAAAAGCGCACAACCGATCAGGTTGCCGAGAGCATTTTCTCGAGACTATAAGAGGACACCATGACGATCAGCTTCGAGCGCCACCTAAACCCGAACCCAACACCAGACGCCGAGCGCGAGGAGATCCTGAAGGCACCCGTCTTCGGAGCCAAGCTCACCGACCACCAGGTTCTCATCGTCTGGGAGAAAGACAAGGGCTGGCACAGCGCACAGGTGATTCCTTACGGCCCGATCATGATGGATCCGAGCGCAGCGGTGTTGCACTACGGGCAGGAGATCTTCGAAGGCATCAAGGCCTATCGTCACAAGGATGGTTCGATCTGGACCTTCCGCCCGATGGACAACGCGGTTCGCATGCAGAAGTCGGCCAAGCGCATGGCTCTGCCAGAGCTACCGACAGAGCTGTTTCTCGAGTCACTCAAGCAACTGATTGCCGTCGATGGCGCATGGGTGCCCGAGCCGGTTGACGAGAAGACTCTCTACTTCCGCCCGTTTGAGATTGCCGCCGAAAACTTTCTAGGTGTTCGCGCAGCCCATCGCGCCGAATACCGCGTGATCGCAAGCCCGGTTGGCCCGTACTTCACCGGCGGCGTAAAGCCGGTCAAGATCTGGATCGCCCTCGACTCCGCTCGCGCTGGTCGTCACGGCACCGGCGAAGCGAAGA
>Ga0208595_1000754_pt1 | contig 11209 bp, 16 predicted proteins | sample LakMenEpi28Jun11_FD_150742 | JGI IMG/M metagenome (GOLD analysis project Ga0208595, IMG submission 150742) | Freshwater microbial communities from Lake Mendota, WI - 28JUN2011 deep hole epilimnion (SPAdes) | ecosystem: Environmental > Aquatic > Freshwater > Lake > Epilimnion/Euphotic zone ...
ATAGCCAGTGTTCATGTCAGATAGAACGCCAAAGCCCATGACGCTGAAAAGATCATGCTTAATATTTTCTGGGTGACCGTTTACGTACTTGAAGCCATAACGCTCGGCGTTAGAGGTTGGCATCAACTCAATGACGCCTTCGTCATTGTGGGCACCAAATCGAGCTGCCTTGTCGAACTCTTCCCAGCGAACGAAGTTTGCCTCAATTACATCAGTTAACTCGGCAATAAAGTTATCTACTTCAATTGCCTGAATTAGCTTGGCCATTGCTGGTACGTCTACAAAGCGAGTCATTTTGGGGTTCCTGTTCCGAGGTTCATTAATTCCTGTTGCCTATCGAAACTAATGGATTTTGGTGTCACATAGTGCCAACAAACTGCACTATTTAGTACATTTACTTAGCAATTTGCTAGCATTGAGTTGTCGAATTGTTAGGATAATGATGGATGATCTAGATCGCGCCATTCTGGCCAAACTCCGCAAAGATGCTCGAACTTCGGTTAGCTCAATTGCCAATGAATTAAAGGCGGCTCGAGCTACGGTTCAACACCGAATCACTCGCCTAGAAAACTCTGGGACCATAACTGGCTACACGGTAAAAGTGAGCCCGGATTCCTCGCCAAATCTAATTCGTGCCGTGATGTCGATCGCAACTGAAGGAAATACTGCTAAGGCTGTCGTTAGAAGATTAAGTGGCTCTCCCCATGTGGCTGCAATCCACTCAACTAACGGCAAATGGGACCTAATTGCCGAGATTCAGGCCGAATCATTGGCTGAGTTTGATGCAGCAATTAATGAGATTCGGGAAATGAAAGAGATTACGGGATCGGAAACCAACCTGCTGCTGTCTACCTACAGCTTATAGTTTTTGACAATCATTCTCATTAATGTAAGATGAGAACCATGTTCATTAAAAAATCAACTGGCGCAGTAGTCGCCCTTGCCTCCTTGTCGCTTGTCCTAAGCGCTTGCTCTTCAGCAACTGAAGAAGCCAGTCCTTCACAGTCTGCTTCCGCTACCGGCGCCACCGGTGAAGTTGTAATTGTGCACGCCGCTTTCTATCCCCTCGAGTTTCTAGCCAAGACAATTGGTGGCGATCAGATTCAAGTTGTTTCACTAACTGTTCCTGGCGCTGAACCGCATGACATGGAGTTAACTCCAGTCCAGGTTGCCGAACTTGAGAAGACTTCACTTGCACTTTTCATTGATGGTTTCATGCCAGCAGTAGATGAAGCAATCGAAGCTTCGGTTCCGGATCGCGCACTTGATCTAGGTACCACTGTTACTTTGCTTGAGTCAGATGATCATGATCATGCAAATGAAACTCCAGCACCTGAAGCTAGTGGCGCAACTGAAGATGATCATGGCCATGGCGCGTACGATCCACACATCTGGCTAGATCCAGCCAACATGGTTTTGATGGCGAATGCGGTAAGTGAACGATTGATTGCAATTGATCCGGATCGTTCAGATTTCTACACAGCTAACACCGCCACACTTGTTGCTGAACTTGAAGCGCTAGACCAAGAGTTCACAACTGGACTTGCAAATTGTGAGCAAAAGGAAATTGTCACCAGCCATGAGGCCTTTGGATACTTAGCAAATGCTTATGGCTTTGAACAGCATGGAATTGCTGGACTATCTCCTGAATCCGAACCAAGCCCAGCACGTCTTGCTGAAATTTCTGAAATGGTGAAAGCCGAAGGAATTACAACGATCTATTACGAAACCTTAGTTTCACCAGCGATTGCCGAAACAGTTGCAAATGAAACAGGTGCCACCACAGCAGTTCTTGATCCAATTGAAGGCCTTGTTGAAGGTTCCACCGATACATTTATTACGGTGATGCAAGCCAACCTTCAGGCTTTGATTAAGGGGCAAACCTGCTCGTGAATTTAACTACTGCAAATGACGCGCCGAGCCTTTCGGCGCGTCATTTGTGTGTCTCTTTTGATGATGTTTCAATTCTGCGCGACATTGATTTAGATTTTTTCCCAGGAACCACAATTGCAATTCTTGGCGCAAACGGTAGCGGCAAAACTACCTTAATCAAGGCGATGCTGGGCTTGCTTCCGATGCATGAGGGCTCTGTGGATGTGCATGGTACAAACATTCATGACTTCAATGAGTGGCATCGGATTGCTTATGTCCCCCAGAAATTGATCAATTCAGCAACTGTTCCAGTTTCAGTTTTTGAAACTGTTAGCTCTGCCCTGGTTTATCCAAAAAAGAAGATTGCTACCAAGGATAAGAAAGCAGCCGTAATGGCAGCTCTTGAGCAAGTCGGATTGGCAAATCGCGCTAAAGATCGACTAGATGAACTTTCTGATGGTCAACAGCGCCGGGTTCTACTCGCTAGAGCTCTTGCTACTAACGCAGACATTTACATACTTGATGAACCAACTGCCGGCGTTGACTCTCGCAACCAAGATGAATTAGTTACAGCAATTAGAGGTCTAGTCGCAAAAGGTGCTTGCGTTGTAATGATTACCCACGAGCTTGGTCCATTTAAATACGACATCGATCGAGCCATCGTTTTGGCGGACGGTGGTATCTCATACGACGGCCCGGTGGCTAACCTTCCAAACACTTCTGAGAGCAGCCACCACAGTCATACCAAGAACCCCCCACCACGATTATTGGATTCATGATGCTGTCTTATGAATTCATGCAGCGAGCACTCATTGCTGCGGTCATTGTTGGAATGATCTCACCATTAATCGGCGTTTTTCTCGTCCAACGTCGTCTGGCATTACTTGGTGATGGCATGGGTCACGTTGCCATCGCTGGCGTTGGCTTAGCTTTTCTAACTGGCACCGAGCCAGTTATTACTGCGCTTTTCGTATCCATACTTGGTGCTTTGATTTTGGAATTAGTCCGACACAAAAGTCGCTCTGCTGGTGACCTAGCGCTTGCCTTAATCTTCTACGGTGGCATCGCAGGCGGTGTACTACTTACATCCTTAGCCGGAGGCAAAGCTAGTACTGCATTGAATCAATATCTATTTGGCTCTTTATCCACCGTTTCAACACAGGACTTTGTGGCACTTGGACTTGCAGCGCTAGCTCTAATTGTTATTTTGCTTCGCTACGGTAATCAAATTTTTGCCATGAGCTTGGATGGTGAAACTGCTCGCGTTCAAGGTATCCGCGTAACCGCAATGAGTGTCCTGCTTACTTCAATGGCAGCCGTAACCGTAGTTGTTGGGATGCGAACTGTCGGTCTTTTGCTCGTGAGTGCAATCATGATTGTTCCGGTAGCTGCAGCGCAACAACTAACACATAGTTTCAAAACAACAGGCCTTTTGGCTTCTGCGATCGGAATGCTTTCTGCCACAGGCGGCTTGACTCTGTCGTTTTATGTAGATGTGCCACCAGGACCAACTATTGTTTTGCTGGCCCTTGCCATCTTTGTGGTCTTAGCCTTGACAACAAATTCATTGCACTTGCGTCATCGCAATGAGATTCAGGAACAAGCCCCGCATCAGCACTAAGAACAGGACTTACAAAGTCCCATGATCTCTAGTGTGTGATCAACATCGGTAAAGCCATGATTTTGCGCAACTGAATCTGCCCAGTCTTCAACTGCATGTCCTTCGACCTCGACTGTGTGACCACACGCGCGACAAACTAAGTGGTGGTGGTGACCATCGGTGCAGCGCCGATACATGGACTCGCCATCGGCTCGAAGCACAACGTCAACTTCACCAGAGCTCTGCATGCCTTGCAAAGTTCGGTAGACAGTTGACAGTCCGATTGATTCTCCAGTTTCCTGAAGCAAGCCATAGATTTCCTGTGCAGAACGAAAATCAGAAATAGTCGTAAGAATGCTGGCAACTGCAGCCCGCTGTTTTGTGGACCGAATGCCTGCGACTGGGGTTTGCTTCACGACTCTATTGTGTCAGAAAGTGAAGTCTCCTCTGGGTTTGATTGAACTAAGAGAAAATCGTTGACTTGTATTTTCGCCCCTGCTGGTCATAAGTCCACCAAGTGCCGACTTGAGCACCATCTTTAAACTCGCCACTGCGCATCAAAGTTCCATCTTTTCGCCACCATTGCCAAGGTCCATGAAGTTCACCTTTTCGAAACTTGCCCTTTGATTGCAGAACGGCATTGTCGTAGTAACTAAGAACTGGGCCTGTTCCCTTGCGAGATTTTTCTTCGATTTGATCAAGTCGAACCCGAATCAATTTCTTTAACAAACCTTTGGGTAGTGGCTTGTCTAACGCAAAGTGAAGTGAGCCTTGGGTCATTTCGTAATTCTTAAGTTCATCGGCTAGTTGAGTCAGCACGCTTCCGCTAAATGGAAAGTAAGAGTTATGTTTTTTGTAGCCTTCAATGCCACAGATAACGCCGCCTTCAACCTCAAAAGCTGGCAAGTTGTAGCTGATGCACTCGGTTGCTCCAGGGATAAGTTCGCGAATAGTTTCTGCCAGCTTTAGCATCACAGTTCGCTGTGGCTCCGAAAGCGTATTGAGTTTGCCATCAACCAATCCGAGCTTTGCCACAAATAACTCCTAAATTCTTGGTGACCAGTTTACGAGTTCCGTGTGTTTGGCCACTCTGCCATCGCCCGAAGATTTTCCAGTTACCCGTCTCACAGCCCAAGGAACCAAAAACCCAATCCCCCAAGCAACCGAACCTATGGCGCGAAGTGGAGCCGGTGTTTGACGATACGGAGGCATCGGATCTTGCCAATCAGCATCGTGGGGAAGATCGATTGCCCGCAATACCGCTGCTGCCACTCGACGGTGACCTTCGGATGACAGATGTAAGCGATCGGCTGCGAGCATACGTGGATCGCCAAAAACTTCCTGCGAGTTTGCGTCCATTACAGTTGCTCCGAATTGCTCGGCAACTTGTTTCACGTTCGCATTAAATGGGCCGAACCGTTGGTTCCAATAGTGCTGCGTTTTGGTCTGCGGATCGCTTACTTCTCTAACTGTGAACAGCAGTAACTTCGCCCCCGTGCCTGAAATCTGAGAAACGGCATTTCTATAGGTTTCAAACACTTGCTCTGGTTCAAATTTGGGGCGAAGGACATTGTTCGCTCCGGCGTGGAAGGTAACCAATGTCTGTATCTGCTGCATCCACGGCAATGCGACCTGCAGTTGGTCGGCAACTACTTGCTCGATTAGCTTTCCTCGAACAGCCAAGTTCGCATAACGAAAATCTGAATCTTGCTTTGACATCTCATCGGCTACTCGATCAGCCCAGCCACGGTAACTGCCGTCTGGATACTTGTCTGACAGGCCTTCGGTTAAGGAATCCCCGAGAGCAATGAATTGATTCAGCTTTGGCACAGCCCTAGCCTATTGAAATTAGTCTGCTAGGTAGCATTGTTAAAACCCGCTGAAAGGCTAATCATGAGCAACATTGTCCGCATAGACACCAATGCAGAGTTACCTGCAGACCCAGACTCCCCGGGCGAATACTGCGTCACGCCATTCTTAGGTGAGAATGAAAAATTCTTTGCTGGTATCTGGTCTGCTGATCCACATTCCCAGGACTTTGACGAATACCCAATGGATGAAGTCTGCGTTGTACTTGCGGGCAAGATCACGCTGACCGAGACCGGCAAATCTCCTGAAGTTTTCACAACTGGTGATGTCTTTGGAATCAAGCGAGGCACTCCGGTGAATTGGACCCAAGAACCAGGAACTCGAAAGATCTTTGTGATTTTGGAAAGCTAGATTGCTTTAGCTAATTCCCTGTTCATGTCTTTATTCAAGGCCCAGCACCAATAGAACAGACCGAACTGCAACGGTAGTCGCGCAAAGGCAATAAGTGGATCTGGCATTTCGTGATCCATCCAGTCAATTGCCATATAAATATTTGCCGGGAACACCAACACGAACAACGCAAAGGCTGCCCAAACACCCAATTGCCTAATTGGCTTACCAAACAAAGTCTTTGACATCGGGGCAAACATCATGAGGCCAATTGTTAATTCGGCTGCACCACTTAGATAAGTCCAAAATCTTGGTTCAAATGGCAGCACTGGCGGAATGATTTTGTCGAACCCAGCTGGGGCAGCAAAGTGTGCAAAGCCGGCAACGAGCAACATGATTCCAAGCCCACGGCCTGCGGTGTATTTAGTCATGACTTAAGTATGCACTTATCAGCCCAAGTTGGATGCAAGGCAAAAGTGTTTTCAGTTTTTGGCACTTGCGGGCCATTGCTTGAACTAGCACAAAATCTGGGCCAAATAAAATACTACTGCCCAGGGTTTGCGACCCTAAATGTCTTTGCGAATAGGACTATGAGGACTTCGATGGTTTCATGACAAAGTCATAAACAAACACTGCAACCAGCGCGCCAAAAATTGGTCCAATCAAATAAATCAACGCAGACCCCATGTCACCTGTTACGGCAGCTGGCCCAAACCAACGAGCTGGATTCATTGCAGCGCCGGTAGCTGGACCAGCAAAGAAAATGTCTCCAGCAATTGCCATGCCTATCGGTAGGCCAGCGATAATGGAAAAAGTGCCACGAGAGTCGACAGCAACGCCCATAATAACGATCATCAGAATAAAAGTAGCTACAGCTTCAATCAAAATACCTGTGCTTACCGTGATTCCTTCACCAAGACTTGGAACACCACCCAATGTGCCAAATGCTGATTTGAGAAGTGCCGCTGCTGCAACCGCACCTCCGAGTTGGGCGAGGACGTACATAAATGCATCGGTAGGAGCGATTCTCTTAGTTGCAGCCAGAGCCACAGTAACTGCGGGGTTAAAGTGAGCGCCAGATACATGGGCGAAGGCGCAAATAGCTACAAAGATAGCTAGACCATGTGCTAACGCAACCCCAGTTAGATCTGCACCGTTCATGATTGCTCCAATGCCAAACAGGCAGAGAAAGAAAACGCCAAGGAATTCAGCTAGTAATCGGGCCGGTGCGTCTTTCATTTGGATTGCTCCTAACATTTGTTGATAAATGATATCGTACACAAAGTCTATTAGTTAAGTTACACAAACCTGCGCCATCACTTAACGTCAAATAGCAAAAGCGTAGACGAGTCGGTCTGTAAGCCGGATGATGATAATGACAAAAGAGCCTTTGTTTCTTTAATTCTTCAGTCCTATGCGAATTTGTTCCGCGTGCTCAATGGGATGGTTGATGTAGGTCTTAAGCCAGGTCTCCAACGTGTACTTACCTGACTCTGTGTGAATGCCTGAGTTTTCGAGTTGCTCCTCCGTGAGTCTCTTAAGTATTTCTAGAGACGAAGCGCGTACGGCACGAAAAACTGCGAGTGAAATTTCAACTGGAAGAACTTTGTATCCCAATGTTTCATTCTCTCCCCATCCAGCTTCGTCATAGCTCTGGATTTGAGTACCAGGCTCAGCAATCAGACGACGAAGTCTCGCGTACGACTGAGCCTCACTGTCAGCAACGTGATGGACAACTTGTCTGGCATTCCATGAGCCATTTTGAGGCTTATCTAACTCAATTTCGGTTAACTCAGCCGCGACAGCAATAAAGGCATCGGTCGCATTTTTGTATTCTGCAATTGCGTCAGGTAATTCCATAATTGAACTTTAGCAATCCGCGTTGAAAATTAGACGAGTCGGTCTGTAAGCCGGACACCGTTCAAGAGCAAGTAATTAAATGGATATTTCGTGTTTTGCCCACATGCTTGCCCATAAAGTCGCTAGACATTAGAAACAACTAGGAAAGATCAAGGGTGATGCCAAAGGCGACCATTGCGATTGCAATGCCAGCGGACCAAATCAGCGTGCTGAAGATAATGAGCGCTGAAGCTCGAGCTGGTTTAACCCCTGCTGCCACGGATGCCATTGCGGCGATCTGAGTGCCGATCAGCGCTGGAGCAGCAATGGCCATTCCGTAGATTCCATACTTATCGAACATTCGGACTGCTTTTTCAAACTTAGGCGATTCACCAGTTTTACCCTTTGCTGCACGTCTCTTAATGATTCGATTGCGCATTGTCGAGCTCAGGTATGCAAAAATCACTATCGCAATAGCGTCACCAATCACGGCAGCAATTACCGTCAATGTTGGGTTTACTCCCAAAGCAACTCCAACCGGCACCATTGCGATTGCGTCAACAAATGGGATAACTGAGGCGATGAAAACTCCAAGCGCTCCCCACTGTTCGATGTATTCCATTACTAGATGTCCTTTTTCTGTCGATCTTTTGTCAAAGTGTTAACGAGTTGTTCAAGCGGGCCTTGCTTGTATCTCTTTAGCCAGATTGTTGCTAAGTAAACAAGAAGTCCCCAAATTCCAAATGCCAGTATCAGCACCTGCCAAGTTTGTAAGTCTTGAAATAGTCCTAATCCCCATGGACCAAAAATCAACGACGCGATAACTGATTGTGAAATGTAAACCGTTAAAGACATTTGACCAGCTGGTTTCATCCATGACACAGCCTGAGGCTTTTCCTCCACTAGCTTTCTAATAACTCCCACGAAAAACATTGATAACAGTGGCGCGGCAATGAATGACACAGTCAATGCAAACAGATAAGTCGATTCAGATGGTTCGGCCGATTGCTCATTCTGTACAAAAGCAAGGGCTGCAAGAATTTGAATCGGAGCACCGATCAATAAACCTCTTTTGATTAACTTAGAGTTCGCGCTCTTATCAATTGGTGAAGACAAGAATTGAGTTCTTGCCATTCGGAGCCCCAGTAAGAACGCGGCAAAGGCAAACCCGCCCTGGAGGAGTATTCCGGTTGAAATGCCATATGCCCATAGCTCTAATCGCGCAGGAATTGCCTCAATGAAACTGCCATTCAATAGCACTTCATCGAGTTTTGATTCCATTGCTGTCTGTAAATTTTCTTCAGACAAAATCTGTTCGGCAGCAAACAGTAAAGCGGAAACAGCTAGAAGAATTGCAGATGTACCTATGAAAACTATGCGAGTCCAGATCTTGATGGTTCTGTCGGATCGAAAAAAGAATGGAATTAGTAATAGGCCAAAGATTCCATACATGAAGATGATGTCTCCATGCCATAAGAACGAGAAGTGCAGAACTCCCAGTGCCATCAGAGCTAAGCAGCGCTTAACCCATCGCGCTCGATTGGCTCGATCGCCCTTGATTATGTAATTGGAGCTGTAGCCAAATAAGAACGAAAAGATCAAATAAAACTTGCCCGTAAAGATTGTGGCAATTATCAAAGTCGCAGATCCATTTGCTAAACCTTGAACCCATTCACCGCGAGCCCCTTCACCGCTATTGAGGGCCATGAATTGGATGTTTACAACCAAGATTCCAAGCAGAGCAAAGCCTCTTAAAACGTCTGGTGCTAGATCGCGCTTTACCTGCATTAGATATCCTTCTCTCGCCAAGCAAGAACCATAGATGGCATAGACGAGAATGCGAACAAGGTGGCAATAACCAAATAACTTCCATCGTTGCCTTCTGGCTGGAATATTTGCACTTCAGGTCCAAACATCATTAGCAACATAAGTGCCAGCACTATGTAACCCATCAAGTAATAGGCATATCTGAACGAAGTATCGCGTACCTTTATCTGGCGCTCGTCAAGAAGTTCATCTGGAGCATCTGCGATAGACCTAACGCTTACGCGAAGCAAACTATAGCCTCCAACTAATGCCAGGATGACAAAGATTACGGTAACGGAATAGATGATTACCTCTGCGCCACTAGGTAGAGACAAATTGGTCTTTAGCGTTGGCCAATAACTACCCATTGCAACAAGAACTATTCCAATCCAAACAACTACTACTAGGATTCTTCGATTCCGCTGGGGACGAAGCCAATTAAACTTAGGGTTATCATCATTAAGAAGGGCCTTAGTTCCCTTCTCTGTAACACCTTCAAACCAATAAATCTTGTTGCTCTTTTTCCATTCGTCGTGATTCATCATTCTTTTTCCGTTCGTCGTGACTCTCGCCATGCCATGATCATCGATGGGAGCATGAAGGTATAGGAATACACAAACCAAAAAATTGCCTGACTTTGTGGCCAAGTGAATTCAAGTTGATAGTTGAATCCATCTGAACCATCTTGAGCATCAGCGGTAACCACGTAAACAATGAAGAAGATCAACAGGATAGTGACAATTAAGCCAAGCCTTTGATATGCAGTGAAATACACGCTATCTCGCTCTCTTAACATTCTCTCATCGAGCAAGTCTGAGGGAGCGTCTGGAATCAAGCGAACTGCTTGACGTAACAAGGCCCAAAACACAAATAGCAGCACAACGTGTATCAGTATGTACGAGGCATAAATGTTATCTCCGACAAAAATGAGAAACACGGTTCCAAACAGGAGAACAGCGTTAGTTGCAATAACTAAGAACTTAAGAGAACCCGACGATCTGAGGCCATCCCACTTTGTGTCTACTAGTTGCTTCTCAACTGACTTTCTTCCAGCAGCAGTCGTGAAGCTTGAATTCACTTTGAAGGACTCGAGATACTCCTTGCCCAGGCCGCGTGCCTTCATATAGAAGTAAAAAAGCGGCAACTCCAGTAACGTGTAAGAGGCAATAGCAAATAGCCACCAACTTATTTCAAATGTAAAGAAGCTGTAATTGCTCGGCGAATCCCAATTAAAGGGTGCAAGGATTAATAGGACAAACCCCCCCACAGCAACGTCCAGCCAGGCCAGCTTCTTGATGTCATTGCTGGCGTACTTTGGATATAGATAGAGATACGCGATTGCGAGTGAGACTAGGTTGACGGCGACAATCGTGATTTCAGACATTTATCTGTCCTTGCTTGAATGGGGTCAAAGAGAAAAGCTCTGAGATTTCCCTGTTGAACACTTGAGAAATTCTTAGAGCAAGAACTAATGAGGGACTGTATTCTTCGCGTTCCAGGTAACCAATGGTTTGATAATGCACACCAACCTTGTCAGCGAGCTCCTGGCGGGTCAGGCCTGCAAGGTTTCGTGCTGCCTCAATGCGGTTGTAAACCGGATCTTCAGGATTTCTGCTCATAAAATGTAGTATACATACTACATAGCATTAATACAACATCCGCTTCCAAGAGTCGTCAACAGATTGGGTAGTCTTGAAAGATGAATAGGCGGTTTCGGCAGGTCGATGTTTTTGGAGTGGACTCTTTCAGCGGAAATCCAGTAGCAGTAATTCTGGATTCAGATGGATTAATCGATGAGGACCTGCGAGCTTTTTCTGCGTGGACAAACCTTTCTGAGTGCACATTTCTATACCCTCCTACTGATTCAAAAGCTGATTACCGCGTTCGAATTTT
>Ga0208595_1000756_pt1 | contig 11203 bp, 8 predicted proteins | sample LakMenEpi28Jun11_FD_150742 | JGI IMG/M metagenome (GOLD analysis project Ga0208595, IMG submission 150742) | Freshwater microbial communities from Lake Mendota, WI - 28JUN2011 deep hole epilimnion (SPAdes) | ecosystem: Environmental > Aquatic > Freshwater > Lake > Epilimnion/Euphotic zone ...
GCTTTGCTTGAAATCAGCCGTTGAACATCGAATTTTTCAATTCTTTTGGCACTTGCGTATATCTGCCTTGCCCAATCAGTGTCGTGATTTGAAATGAGCGTTTTATTGCCCCTTTTTGCTGCGGCGCGTGCAGCGTTTGCTAGTGCTATCTGCAATGCTGGTCCAAAGTCGTCTTTGGCATAGCTCGTGAAATTGGATGTCATAGAAAGCGGCACATATGGCGGATCGCAATATACGACATCGCCTTCTTTCAGCATGGCAAAAGTGCTCTCAAAGGATTGATGAACAAAGTCGCATCGCCTTGCAAATTCTGCGAACGAGCGGATTTCGTCGCTTGGGCAATTTGGCCCGGAATATTTACCAAACGGAACGTTGAATCCGCCTTTTCCGTTGTAACGACACAGACCGTTAAAACAGTGCCGGTTTAAATAAATGAATATGGCCGATTTTCTAATCGAGGTTTCCGACTGGTTGAATTCGGTCCGCAATTCGTAAAATGCGTCTGCCGAGTTGTTGCCTGTGCTAAAAAGTTCTTCGGCTGCATCAATTAGCGCAGCCGCATCTGCCTTGATATAGCTATACATATCGATCAGATCGGCATTAACGTCCGCGATGAGATAGCTTTCATATTCGGTAGCTAAAGAAATGGCGCACGATCCAGCGAAAGGCTCTACCAAACGCGCTCCTTCGGGCAGGTGGGGAAGAATATGATGTTTCGCGCGCGTTTTGTTTCCGGCCCATTTCAAAAACGGCTTTCGGATAATCCAATCATTTGCCTCGTCAAACGAAATTGGAAGTTCTTGCTGAAGGACAAGCTGGGTCATGATGGCACCGTAATAAAACAGGAACAGATGTCCAGTACGATATCAGTTTAAGAACGACTTAAAATCCCCCACCCCCCCCCACACAACCAATCTCAAAATTTCCCCCGTTGCACTGTGCCGCACATCGGCTATTCCAGTTGCATCCTCGTTTTGCCAAGGAACCACCTCACATGCCATCCGGTCTTGCTGCTTTACTCGACGATATCGCCACAATTACAAAAGTGGCGGCGGCGTCCGTTGATGATGTTGCGGCCGCAGCGGGTAAGGCGGGTAGCAAGGCGGCGGGGGTTGTTATCGACGATACGGCGGTGACGCCGCAATATGTCACTGGATTTACCCCTGACCGCGAATTGCCGATCATCTGGCGCATTGCCAAGGGGTCGTTTTTCAACAAGCTGGTGATCATCTTGCCCGTCGCTTTGTTGCTAAGCCTGTTTTTGCCATCCGCGATTACGCCGATATTGATGCTGGGCGGGGCCTATTTATGTTTCGAAGGCGCAGAGAAGGTGTGGGAAAAAATCTCCCCGCATGAAGAGGTGAGCTTGGTCGAGGAGCTTGCAGAGCTGACCAGCGCCGAACATGAAGCCGCGATGGTCAAGGGCGCAGTCCGCACCGATTTCATCCTGTCCGCCGAAATCATGGCGATTGCCCTTAATGAAGTGAAAAGCCTTGCCGAAACATCGATCTGGCTGGAGGCGGGGACATTGGCCTTTGTCGCCATCGTCGTCACCATCGGGGTCTATGGCGTCGTTGGCCTGATCGTGAAAATGGACGATATCGGATTGAAGTTGGCCGGGCGCGAAAACGCCGGTTCGCAAGCCATTGGCCGCACGCTTGTCAAAGGTATGCCCAAATTGCTTGCCGCCTTGTCGACCATCGGCACCGCAGCAATGCTGTGGGTGGGTGGGCAGATTATCGTCCACGGCTTTGGCATCCATCCCGCAGAGTTTTTGGGCCTATATGAAGGGGCGCTGGCCTGGGTCGCAGATGCGGCGATGAGCGGCGTCGTCGGCCTCGCCATCGGCGCGGTGATTGTGTTGGTGTACCATCAGGTTGCCAAGCGCAAGGCGGGTTGATGGGGTAGTCAGATTGCGGTGGGCGTGGTGGGCGTGGGGGGCCGCGTTGCGCCCGTTATTGTATCACGCCAAGGCGCGAAGGAAGGAGCCGCAAAGGCGCATTCCCCCCAAGCGTCATGCTGGAGCCCATCGCGTCTCGCCGGATAGTGCCGCGTTGGGACGATAGACGCGATAGGCCCCAGCCTGCGCTGGGGCGACGAAAAAAGGGTTCACGCAGAGGCGCAAAGGCGCAAAGGAAAGGAAAAAGACAATTTCCTTCTCTTCTTCTTTGCAGCTTAGCGCCTTTGTGTGATAAAATTGGCTGCGGCGGAGGGCGCAGCGACCATTTCTAAATATGTAAGAAAATGGCAGGAGTTGGGGGACTCGAACCCACGACCCTCGGTTTTGGAGACCGATGCTCTACCAACTGAGCTAAACTCCTGCACTCCGCTTTTCAGCGGAGAAGGGTGCCCTTAACGCCGATATGCGCAAGGGGCAAGTCTGCTTTCGACAATATCACGCCGTTCCAAAGATTGTCACCCCCGACTTGTTCGGGGGGCCATGGCCTGACGGGTCGGTTTATGCCGCGCGTTCGGACCATGGATCCCCGCTTTCGCGGGGATGACACGGATTTTTGAATGTTCGGCCTTTAGAGTTCAGCCTTTAGAACTTAAACCCGGCCTCAACGCCCCAGACGCGGGGTTCGTTGACGAAGCCGGTCAGGTTGTTGAAGTCGATGCCGCCGACGGCGGACGTATCCTTGGTGATGTTACGGACGAAGGCCGAAATATCGAATGCGTCGGTTTTATATCCGATACGCACGCCGCCTTCGAGCATGCGTTTGTCCTGGAATTCAACCGATTCATACAAGAAGAAGTTGATTTTCGACCGGTACGCCCAATCGGTGAAGGCATAGACTTCGCCATTTCCAACAGGCACGCCATAACGTGCGGTCCAGTTGGCGATCCATTTGGGGCTCTGCGGCAGGCTGTTGCCGTCGATGTTGACGATGGCGGCGGAGAAGGGCGCTGCGGCAACGACGATGGGGTCAAGCGGGGTGCACAAGGACACGTTCGGGAAGGTATCCACGCGCGTTGCGCCGCATGCTGCGGTGGTCAGGCCGGTATCTTGAATGCTGGTGTTGTTATAGCTTAAGCCAGCGGTCAACAACAGTTGCGGCAGCGGCTTGAACTCAATGTCGGCTTCAAAACCATAGCCACGGACCATATCGGCATTGATCAGGCGGTTGGCGTTTACGCCGCCGCCCACTGCGGTCAATTGCGCATCTTTCAGCTCATAATAAAAACCGTTGATGTTGAAACGCGCACGGCCGTCGAGCAAGGTCGATTTGATGCCGCTTTCATAGGATGTGATCGTTTCCGATTTGCCCACGGTCACGCCGCTTTCCAACGGCGTTGCGGTTGCGGGTGGGAACAGAATGCGGCCCTGAATCGACGGCGCGCGATAGCCACGGGCAACGCGGGCATAAAGGTTCACGTCATCGGTGGCTGCATAGGTGCCGCTGATATCCCAGGTCAGGTTATTGTCGCTGACATCACGGCGCACCGTGCCAAGCGGGTTTCGCAGGAAGCCGGGGAACTGGCTATCCTTGCTGCGCACGGCGACAAAGTCCCGCTTGTCATCATTATAACGCAAACCGCCGGTGACGCTGAACTGATCGGTCAATTGATAGGTCATTGAGCCGAATAGGCCATAAGCCTTGCTGTCCTGAACCTGCGAGACAAGGATGTTGACGCCATCGACGGCGTTGCTCGCATCACCCAAGGTTGAGTAATTTTCCGAAACAATCTCAAGCTCTTCGTCAAAATAGAAGACGCCAGCCTGATAGCTTAACGGGCCGTCATTGTTGCTGGCGATGCGGAATTCCTGCGTGAACTGCGTCAAATTGGGCACGCTGTCGCGGGTTTCGGCGGTGAACGGAATTTCGCCGGGGCCATAGAGATTGCGCGGCAAGAAGTTGGCGCCAAAGCCGCCATCGACATCGCCGACCGAGGTTGCATCACCCTTCCAATAGCTGGTGACCGAAATCAAAGAGACAGGGCCAACATCATAGGTCATGCGCGCGGTCATATTCTGTGTATCGACGCGCTGTTCGTTCTTGCCGTCGGTTGACACGCGATAGCGGTTGAAGTTTGCGTTCAGGCCCTCTTGCCCGCGCGTGAACACATTGGCGCGGAACACGCGTGCGGTGCCGTCCAACGAACGGAACTGGCCGGTGAGCAAAATGTCGAAATCATCGCTTGGCTTGATCAGGAACTGCACGCGCGCGGCATATTCCTTATACCCTTCAAACGCGTCCTTCGTGGTCTTGGCGGGCAGGACATTGTCGACATAATCGTCTTGGGTTTGGTACATGCCCGACACCCGGAAGCTGACCTTTTCGCCCAAGGGACCGCCAAAGCCGCCTTCGACATTGACGGCGTTAAAACGGCCATAAGAGATTTTGCCATAGCCACCAGCGACATCGCTTGGTTTGACGCTGTCGAACTTGACGATACCAGCGGTGGTGTTGCGACCAAACAAGGTGCCTTGCGGCCCGCGCAACACTTCAACGCGCTCCATATCGAAAATCGGGAAGCCCTTAAGGATTGGGTTTTCCAAAACGACATCATCATAAATCAAGCTGACCGGTTGTGATGCGTTAAAGTCAAAGTCGGTGTTGCCAAGGCCGCGAATATAGAAACGCGGAAAGGTGCGACCAAAGGAGGATTCGACCAACAGGCTTGGCACGCGCCCTGACATGCCGCGAATATCGACGCCCCCTGCGGTCAGCGCATTCAACTGATCGCCGCTGACGGCGGTGACGGACAATGGCACATCCTGCAGATTTTCTTCACGCCGTTGTGCGGTGACGACGATTTCGTCCAAAGCCGCGCTATTTTGCGGGGTTTCGTCCTGCGCAAAAGCGGCAGGTGCAATGAAAAGGCCGGTAGTGGCAACCGCGATAGCGGCGCCAGATGCCATGATTGAGCGGATGGAACGCATAAACTTCTCCCTGTGGTGACGAACTTAGGAGGCGGAATCATGGTCGCGCTCCGGATACTCGAATGTGGATTTACGGTGCCCTGTCACAGAATCAACAAGGCTTTGCAATAAAAGTGAAATTTTGGCCCGACTGTGGCAGTTTGGCACTAAGGGGCAATAACATTTTGGCGCACGCAGAGGCGCAGAGGCGCAGAGGCGCAGAGGTGTTTAGGGGATATCGCACCTGTGGCTGTGGTTCCTTACCGCAATTCCTGTGGCCGAACATTTGTTGCTATAATTGTGTAATTGCCGCAATTCTAGGACTATTCAGTCAAACCAATGGGTGGGATCGCAACCGCATAAGTTTGTCACCGAGATACCCGATGTTTGCAACTGAGCTGCGTGGTGTATCCAGTCGCTGTCGACAGAATTTGCAACCGTTGCCGAAGCATGCACGGCCACAGCTGCAAATTTTCGATCAGATGGGTCAAATCCACTATCAATTAGTATTTGGGGACAGTCTAGATACTCGCCATCACTCCGTTTTTGCAATTCAACCCTAATGATCCGGTCAGGATGGCTATTCATAACCTCTTTATAAAACTGATCCCCGACTCCGGGGGCTCCCATTGGGTTGAGGTAAGTGTTATATTCCTGAGCAATTGCTCCTTCTAAATCGAGGTAAATTTTTCCATTCTTTAATGCTTCGAGCAGGAAATCAACGCTCGCTAGTCTGCATTCTAGGGAGGGAGGTTGATTTCCTCCAATCTCAGGTCGTCCGTTTGCAACGATAGCGACGTTCGTATCAACTACGTACTTCATTGTGATTTAGACGAAATCATTCGTTTAAGGCGCGCCTTCTCGGCAGCTGCAATTTCGCCGAAGGCATCGCCCATAAAATTTTCCGGCCAGTTTCCGATTTTTCCAAAAAGATCGATTTGCAGTTTTGTAAGCTGCGACTCACCTTTTGGTGCGTCGCAGAAATAGAGCCGCACGTCTTCAGCGGAAATTTTATCTCCTTCAGCCATTCGACGCTGAAGGCGCGCTAAAAGATGCTCGGAGTGACTTTCTAAGATTATCTGCACTTTGCGATGCATCGCGGCTTGAATTAAAACGTCAGCCAGTGCCGATTGAGCCAGTGGGTGTAAATGTATTTCAGGTTGCTCTAACAGAACGATTGAACCTTCTGGCACGTACTGAAGTAGTGTGATCACTGGCAGCACCTGCGAAATTCCGAAGCCAACATCTGTAAGCAAAACTTCGGCTGCCCCAGCTTTGGTGCGTACTTTTGCTTGCCACCTGTTAGAATTGGGAGCAATTTCCTCGACTTTAAAACTATCTATTAGTCCGAGTTCTTTAAGCCAGTGGGCGATAATTGATTCGAATGGTTTGTTACGCGACCCCTTCGCAAGGTTTCGTGTCTCGTCTCTTGCCGCGAGGATTGCGTCAATGGCTCGCTCGCCTTTATAACCCACATCAGTTGGTCGGGTACGTGCCCAAAGGTAGTCCCTTTTTGGATAATCGCGCAGTGGCCCTAAATAGTAAACATTATCGAAGAGATTTTCATAGGTTTTCTCTAAGTCCGCTAGGAACGCCGAGTTCTGAAAAAACGTTCTTGCTTGGTCTGGAAACGCGTAGCTTTTTATTGGCCCTGGTATAGGCCATACTCGTCCTTGGTTACGAATAAATCGAAATCCATTATCAGTACTTGTTGAGTCTAGGTTAAAATTGGAATCATTTTTTTCAGTTTTTTCTAATTTAAAAGCTGCATTTCCTAGTCTATATTCGATATAATTTGTAATAGGTCCAGACTTCGAGTTCCCTGAAACTTCAGCGGAAAAACCGAAGTTATTACCGCTAGCCGGTGCTATACTTTTTTCTGAAGATGCCGCCTTGAGTTCAAGTGACTTTTCTAAAGAAAACTCAATATTCCAAGATATATTTCTTGTCATATCGTGTCGGTGAATGGCATCCGCGAAAGTTCCGAGTTCAACTAGATTTCCTGTTAGCTCAAGCGAGGTCGCTCGATCCGTTGCATCCTTGGTTTGCTTTAACAGGAGCAGGAATTGAAGGAGACTTGTTTTTCCAGACGAGTTTGTCCCAAAAATACCCGTAATTCGTCCGCAATCCATGTCCACAGCGGGCCATGACTTAAAATTTTCAAACTTTAACCGAGTAAGCATTTTGGCACCTCAACGCATCTCTGCGTAAAGTGACCTGCTGCGCAATTCAAGCCGATTCGGCTTCGCTGAATGTATGAATTACGGCGATGTTGTGGACGGTGCACTGTTGCAATTCCGGAATTCCGGCGGGGAATTACTGTGACAGGTGCGTCATCCCCGAAATAGCCTTGTACTATGACGGCTCGGGCCAACACCTTCTTCTTATCTTCGCGTCTTTGTGCGAGATTATATTGGCGCTGGGTTTCGACTGGGCATCACCGCGAGATGGCGACAACCGGCGGGTGCCCCTCCACCGTCTACCACGGTCCCGCTGTTGCTCCGCAACGCCTGCGGCTCCCCCGTGCCGGGGAGGAATTAGAATTCCGCTATCCTGACCTTGACCCTGACCCTAAAAGCTCATCTCGTCATAGACGCGCGAGACATCGCCGTTCCATTCGCCGTGATATTTCTCCAACAATATTTCTGCGACGGTTTTGCCGCTGACGATGATTTCGCGCAGCGGGTCGAGATAGCCGGTTTCATTGTCACCGCTGCTGTTCAGGCAATTGCGCGCTGCCAAGCCGGATGACGATATGTCGAGAATGCGCCCCGCCAGGTCCAACAACTTGCCGCCGCCGGGTATGGCGGCGTTCAGGCCTTGGGCGGGCACCGCACTGCGCAGCGTCTCGCGTTCTTCCATCGTCCAATGCTTGACCTCGTCCCATGCGGCATCCAACGCAGCTTGGTCATAGAGCAAGCCGACCCAGAAAGCGGGGAGCGCGCAGATGCGGTTCCACGGGCCGCCATCGGCACCGCGCATTTCCAGAAAGCTTTTCAACCGCACTTCAGGAAAGGCGGTGGACATATGGTCTTCCCAGTCGCTGACCGTGGGTTTTTCACCCGGCAGCACCGACAGCTCACCCTTTAGGAAATCGCGGAAATCTAACCCCGCCGCGTCAATATATTTGCCGTCGCGATAAACGAAATACATCGGCACCTTGAGCATATAGTCAACATATTGTTCATAGCCGAAATTGGCGTCGAACACGAAAGGCAACATGCCCGTGCGCTGCGGATCGGTGTCGGACCAGATATGGCTGCGATAGGACAGATACCCGTTTGGCTTGCCCTCCAAGAATGGCGAATTGGCGAACAACGCGGTGGCAAGCGGTTGCAGCGCAAGCGATGTGCGGAACTTGTGCGCCATGTCGGCTTCGCTCGCATAATCGAGATTGACCTGAATCGTGCAGGTGCGCAGCATCATGTCGAGGCCCATGCTGCCGACGCGTGGCATATGGCGCAGCATGATGTCATAGCGCCCCTTGGGCATGATCGGCAGTTCCGCGCGCGTCTTGTCGGGCCAAAGCCCAAGGCCCAAAAAGCTGGTGTTCGTCTTGTCGCCAATGGCCTTTACCTGTTTCAAATGCCGCCCGGTTTCGGCGCAGGTTTGGTGCAGGTTTTCCAGCGGCGCGCCCGACAGTTCCAGTTGGCCGGCTGGTTCAAGACTGATGGCACCGTCGCTGCCGCTCATGGCGATAACCTTGCCGTTTTCGTACACAGGTTCCCAACCAAATTCGGTCATCGCCATTAATAAATCGCGAATGCCGCCCGGTTCGTCATAAGACGGGGCATGATGATCGTTACGATTATACACGAATTTTTCATGCTCGGTGCCAATGCGCCAGCGGTCCTTGGGCTTTTCACCCTTGGATATTGCGGCAACCAATTGATCGCGCGTTTCGATGACGGGCTCGATGCGGTCTGTAACGGTTTTTGTGCTCATGGCGGGCGGTTTAGAAATGTCGTGGCGATATTGCCAGTAGATTCATGTGACCATGTTATCGTTGCAATATCGTGACTGATGGCATGCGCGGATAAGGCGCTACGCCGACCAGTCGCCGTTCTTTGCCATCCAAACCGATATTGCAGCAACCGCAGCCGTGTCCGCCCGCAATATACGCGGGCCAAGCGACACGGGCCGCGCATACGGATGCGCGCGAATACAGGCATTTTCGCTATCGGTGAAGCCGCCCTCCGGCCCGATCAACAGGGCCGCTGGGCCAACGCTTATGGCGTCCAGAAACGGTGCGCCGCCGCGTTCGTCGCAGAAATATAGTATCCGCTCGGCTGGCCAATCCTTCAACAAAGCATCCAGTTTCGTCAGCGGCGCAATCTGAGGCAAGGCGGTGCGTTCGCATTGCTCGGCAGCTTCAATCATATGCGCGCGCAGGCGGTCATCCTTCACCTTATCGACCACGCAACGCGCGGTCAGCACGGGCACAAAGCGCGCCACACCCAATTCGCACGCTTTTTCGGCGATCCAGTCAAAGCGGTCCTTTTTGATCAAAGCTTGGGCGATCCACAGATCGGGCGTTGTTTCGCGGCCGCGCAGTTTTGCTTCAACCGTAAGATCAAGGTCGCGTTTGCCGATGTGCGTGACGATGCCGAGATATTCGCCCGAAATATCGTCGAACAATTTGACCGGCGCACCCTCTTTCAAGCGCATCACACCGATGAGATAATGCGCGCTATTGCCGGATATGTTGAGCGACGCGCCCAGCGCCAGCGGTTGTTCGATAAACAAGCGCGGCGTTGATTTTGGGGGCCAGGCGGGTGTTGCGGGCATGGCCTTGTGCCTAGCTGCAAAAGCGGGCGGCGTCATCTGCGAACTTATACGACCGAAACTTCGCAGATGACGCACGCAATAATTTTTGGCAGGGCCGTCTTTATGACGTCTAAACTTGTCCCCGACAGCGAATATACCGGCGTTATTGCCCTGTTGCCGGTGAAGCTGCGCGCTTTGGCGCTATTGGCGCGGTTGGACCGTCCGATTGGCTGGTGGCTGTTGTTCTGGCCCTGTATATTCGGGCTGGCGCTATCGGGTGGGCTGTTCCCGCGCTGGGACCTTGCGCTGTGGATGCTGCTTGGCGCGATTGTTATGCGCGGGGCAGGGTGCGTGTATAATGACATTGTTGACCGCGATCTCGACGCGCAAGTCGCGCGCACGGCATCGCGGCCCTTGCCCAGCGGCGATATTGGCCTGCGCGGCGCTTGGGCGTTCCTGCTTGGTTTATGCGCTTTTGGCCTGCTGGTGCTGTTGCAGCTTCGGTGGGAGGCGCAGATTGTTGCGGTCAGCAGCCTCCTGCTTGTGGCCGCTTACCCGTTTATGAAACGCCTTACATATTGGCCGCAAATCTGGCTTGGGCTGGTGTTTAGCTGGGGCGCGTTGGTTGGCTGGGTGGCGATCATGGGGCAGTCCAATGCGGCGATGTTCTGGTTGTATGCGGGCACGATATTTTGGGTTGTCGGCTATGACACCATCTATGCCATGCAGGACCGCGAAGATGACGCCTTGGTCGGGATTAAATCGAGCGCCCTGCGGCTGGGCGGCAGCGTCCGGTTGGGCGTGGCGGCGTTCTACGTCTTGACGATTCTGGGCTGGGGCATGGCGATTTGGAGCGTTCGGCCCGAAAAGCAGGCGCTTATTGCCTTGCTTCCGGTCGCCTTTCATCTGTGTATGCAGGTCGCATCGCTGAAATCCGATGGCAGCAACGCGCTCGGCCATTTCCGCTCAAACCGCGTGGCAGGGTTGCTTGCCGCGCTTGCCTTTTTGGTCGTTGGCGCGGCTGGACAATATTAAGGAGAGAATGATATGGAACATCGTCATTCCTTACAAAAACTACGTCATTCCCGCGCAGGCGGGGAACGAAGTGACCAGCGGTCAACCCAACTCCCATTCTATTGGCACCAACTACCGTTGCTGCGAAAGTGGAGGTCAGGAGTTGGATTCCCGCCTACGCGGGAGTGACGAAGAGTTTTGGGCAATACAGGCGATAGATGGAAGCTATTTAGGGGATAACGCATATTTTACCGCAATTCCCTAAATCCCCCCTCCCCTTCAGGGGAGGGGAAGGGGGTGGGGTATCGCGGTTTACGCACGGCCTAAAGACCCCACCCCAACCCCGTGGAGCCTCTCGGACCAGTCCGGGGGACTGGTCCCTCCACGCCTAAAGGGGAGGGGCTTATTTCCCCCTACACTTGGTTTCGATGACCGGTGCGTTATCCCACTAAGTAATTTCACTTCGAGTCAGGCTTGCTCAAGACGATGAAGAGCCGCATTTACGCTTCCCCCCTCAACCCAAAATCTCCGCCTGCGCGTAGCCAAGCGCTTCGCCCA
>Ga0208595_1000758_pt1 | contig 11193 bp, 10 predicted proteins | sample LakMenEpi28Jun11_FD_150742 | JGI IMG/M metagenome (GOLD analysis project Ga0208595, IMG submission 150742) | Freshwater microbial communities from Lake Mendota, WI - 28JUN2011 deep hole epilimnion (SPAdes) | ecosystem: Environmental > Aquatic > Freshwater > Lake > Epilimnion/Euphotic zone ...
AGTTAACTAAGTTAATAAATGAGGTAGATAATGTCCGAATTTGAATGCTTCTATAAAGGTACTGATTTATATTTTACTGGAAACATTAATAACTTATCATCAACTAAGTTTGTTTATCTATTGCGTGAATTAGAATCTAATTTAAAATCATCTGCTGATAAATCAATTACTATTTATCTAGATTGTTATGGTGGATGTGTAACTAGTTCACTTAAGATGTATGAAGTTATTAAACGTAGTTCACTTAATATAACTATTATTGCAGAAGGTTATGTAGCTAGTGGTGGTACATTATTATTATGTGCAGCTACTAGTAAGTGTAGTAGTTATACAACATTTATGGTACATGAATTAAGAGGTAGTATTAAGCATGATTTAACTGGAACTAAGAATGTAATTGATTGGTGGGATAAATTAGAGTCATATTGTATGGAGTGTTATAAAGACACTAAATTAACTAGTGATATGATGTTGAAGGATACTTATTTAACTGCACAACAAGCAGTAGAATTAGGACTTATTAGTGAAATTATATGAACTTAAATGAATACTCAACTTGGTTAATTAACTTTAGCGATAAATATGCAATTGCAGATGAGCGAAGCAAATTGACTGTTTATATTGCAGGATTAATAGAGGAACTTAATGAATACAATTTAGCAGATACTGTTGAAGGTAAGAAAAAAGAGTTAGGTGATTTACTAGCTTATTTAGTATTAGCATTAAATAAAGTAGGATTTCCTCCATTAAAATCAGCTTTAAAATTTGAGTTTGATAATTTATTATCAGTTAGTGAATTATCATTGCAGTTAGCGGGATTTTTAAAGCGACTATATAGAGGTGATAATAATACAACTGATTGTGTATTTACACTGCTTAGTTATCATGACTTTATAATAAATGAATTAAAACAACTTAACTTAACTATAGAAGAGTTAATTGAGATTAACGTAGCTAAGTTAACTAAACGTGATGTAAACAACACATTAAAAGGTAGTGGTGACAATAGATGAATAAGATTAAAGAAGCATTAGCTAACAGAAGATTATCTACATTTGCAGCAACTACAGTTACTAATACTCCTAATGTAACTAGTTTATTAATTAGTCCTGAGATCCGCACCCATTCTGTAACTAAGTTAAGTGAGTTACTTAATCTACTGTTTGATTTACGTAACTTAACTAGAATAAGTCATTGGAACATTAAAGGTATGAACTTTAAAGCAGTTCATAGTATGTTAGATGATATTCAAAGTGAGTTAGATAGTTATGTTGATGTTATTGCTGAAGTTATAGTAGCATTTGGAGGTAATGCTACTATTAGTTGTAATACAACTGAGTTATCTAACGTTGATATTATCAGTTGTTGTAGTGATAGTAATGAATGTCTCACTAAACTAGCTACTCTATTTTCTTACGTTATTAAAGAAGTTACTGATTGTAGTAATGATTTAGATGATAATGGTGATAGAGTTAATGCTAATACATTATTAGAATTAGCAGCTACGTTAATTAAGTTTGTTTATTTAATAGAGAAGCACTTGCAATGATTGAACAATATGATGTTAAATTTAACTATCTTAAATCAGATGGACATTGGTGTATTGGTGCTAATGAGTTAGTTAATGTAACTGTTAATCGTGAGAAGTGTAATCATCAGTTAGCTGGTAATGTAATTAAAAGTAGATATGTTAACTGTGAGATAGTTAGAGTTAGTTACGTATGAGATATAATGGCATATCTAGATTAGTTTATCTATTGTTAATGGCGAAGCTTAACAGACGAGATAAATAACATACTAATAAATCCACTAACTTAATTGCTAGTGGATTTATTTTATCTATTTAAATACTTCTTTAACTAACTTAGGATCTGCTAATGGATTATTAAAGTAACCTATTAACTTGTTATCTTTATCATATAGAGGTACTAGTTTATCTGTAACTAAAGTACCAGTTAATTTGTTGTTAATCATGTTGTTTAAAATAGTAAGTTATTTAACATAGTTATATCATCAATATTAACTTCATTTAAGTTATCGTTATTAATAATATAACTTTTAATTGTGTTTACTTCTACCTCATGTGATTTCATATAGATAGCTAAACATTCTAAATGAGGTTGAATGTAGTTAATTAAGTAGAGGTATTCTAACTCAATTTGAACATCATCTAATTTAACTAATTGAATTGGATCAATTACTTTACGTAACTTAAATTCATCAATTAATGTGTTTGTAACTTCCCATAAAGTTAACGTTAGTTGTTTTAGCATTACATTGTAATCTATTAATCCTAATTTGTAATGTTCAATAAATGCCGCTACTATATTATTTTTTTTACTTAACTTAACTAATTGATTATTCATAACTTAAACCCCCATTAAATTATTAAATGCCATCTCTAATATTGGAAATTCATCTGACGAATATAAACAAGTATTAGCTTGTACTTTTTTCTTACCATTAACAATACGTTTAACAAATGTACCTCTAACTGGTTCTTTATTTGTGGTTGACTTATAAGCACCACTAACTAAGTGAGCTAACTTATGTAGTGTTTTTCTATCTAATGTACAACCTTTCTCAACTTCTAACCATTTAGTTAAAGGTATTCTATCACTAGATGTTAATGTTAAATCACTATCTAATTCTAAATAATCGTTTAATAATTTATCTACTCCTGGAATAATAGTAACTGTTGTATTTCTAAGTTGTTTATATTCAACTACTATCTGTTGATTCTCAAGTAGTTGTTTATTATTCTCATCTACCTTTAATAGAAGTTGAGTTAATGTATTCTGAATGTCATTTAAGTTAACTGATGTTACATTATCAGTTGGTGTAAGTTCTTTAATATAAGCATTTAAACCTTTCTGTGCTAACAAACGAAAATTAGTTTTAGCTACATCTGTTTTAACTCTAGATTCATAAGCGTAATACTCAACTATTCTAATTGCAACATCTTCCATTACTATTTTTGCACCTCGTTCTCCAGTTACTTCCGGGTTAAAAACCTTACCAGCTAAGGGTTCTAGCGATTTCGGGTATGTATTCGTTCCGGGTGCTGTTAAGCTGTTAGTAACTTGACTTATTGCTTTTCTAGTTACACCACATAATTTAGCAAGTCCTGATAGACTAACTCCTGTAACTTTACCATCGTTAGTTACATACAATTCAATATCATCTTCACCAATATAAGATTGTGCGTAAGTTATCTCACTCATATTATTAACCTTGTGACTACTGTTTAAAGTATAGTACCTTTATTTCAAAATGACAAGGATAATAAAAAACTCAAGTACGCTAATACTTGAGTTAGGAGGCAATATATGTCACAAACAATCCAAACCGAAAGAATTGAACTTTCATGATGTCCTCTTCCCAAAAGAGGCGGCTTACCATTAGCCCAGGTTTGGTTGGAGAGTTATCCTTAATGTTTCACCGACTAACAGTTATGATAACTTGATAACTCTTTGAGTTAGTAATTAACTCCTAGTAATATCATAACGTAGGGTCGGATATTCTGCTAGTATATCAAGGAGTACCTACGTCTAACATTAGTTACTATAACTCTATTCTTCAACTTTGTCAATATGATAAAAATAATTATCTGTATTCTCAGTTACCCATTTATCTTGATTCTCGCACTTCCAATTATGAGTATTAATCTTATAACCAGGAAACTCAGTTAATGGTTCTGTTATGAATGATGGATCACCTAACCAATAGATACGATTATTAGGTTGAATTGCATAACATCCATTATCTAATTTAATTAGATGTCCACATTTATAATCACTAGCTTCTTCTGCCCAATCACCACCTATCCAATCAATAGTAAATACATATTCACCTTGATACCAGTTCTTATCTTTAAGTAGAACCTTACATTTCATTTCCTTCAGATAATCGTAAGAAACAACTTGAGTTTGATAACTGAAACAATCCCATAATTGTAACCAATCAAGATTTAAGTTATTTGCATCAACTCTACTAACTAATGCACTAATTGGAACTCGTGCTATTTGTGCGCCACCATTAGTCATTATGTGAAATCCAATTGCACGTCCAGTTAAACTAGTTAACCCGAACACAACAACTGGAGTAAATTCACCATAACCAGATTCTAAGTTAAATAGATATTCATTGCGAACGTAACATTTAATTAGAGGAATTGAAATACTAAATTGATACATGATTAGTTATCCTATTTTTCTTACGTTGTCAAATTAAAAGTTGTTTAAATTTATATGTGATTTGTAAATTGCGGGATTTGATTTTCTTACTGAATTTACATTATATTTTATCCAACGCTCCATATCTTTTTTATCTTTTGTTAGTGCTTCTAAATTAGGAGCATTTGCTTTTTTACCTTTATAATAAGCTTTATTTATTTCATTTAAATTATCTCTATCTAAATCTAAATAATAATAATTACCTCCAGGAGTTTTACCTTCCATATTACGTAATGCTATTTCTCTATTTAATCGTCTTTGTTTACTAGATACTTTAGCTGTAGTTACTGGAGGTTTAGTTATACTAGGTTGAGTTACTGCTTTACCTTTACCTCTTAATGCTAAATAACCTAATCCTCCTGCAACTGCTAATCCACCAACTCCAATTGCAGCATTACGTAATAAGTTACCTCTACTTTTACGTTTGATACGATCTCTACCTCTACCATAGTTACTTAAATTAACATCATTTAGAATAAACATATTTAATCACTTATTAATTATCCTCATTATATCAGTTACCTAATTCAGTGTTAACTCTACGAAGTGTTTCATGAAGTCCCTTAATCCACTTATCACTTTCACTATTAAGTTGTTTAGAGAACTCCTTAACATCAGCATTTCCTTTAACTTCAATATTAGTAGTTGGATTAAAGTTAATAACTACATCTTTATTTAACTTACTATTACTTGATTTAGACTTACCACTATTTGAATCAAAGTTAGGTCTTTCTAAGTTGACATTACTATTAGGGTAAGAAAATAAGTTGGATAACTTCTCCTGACTGAAATTAATACGAGTGTTATCTAACTCACGTCTATCTCCTCTTAGATTATTCATTAATGCCCGATAAATGGCACGATCATCAGCAGTAGTAAATGTAGATTTAGCAACTGCAACGGTCTTATCTTGAGTTTCATTACGTTGTTTATTATCTAATGCAGCCTTTTGAATAGTATTAGTATATCTATTTAATTCTGCTTGCTGTTCTAATATAGGACGTTCTTCTAACTTAGCTTGATATGCAAACTTCTTAGCATCTAATGTTGCTAATGATCCTTTCTTCTCTTCATCAGTTGCAGTTCTACTCTTTAATACTTTAGCTGTTTCAGCTTCTTGTACTTTAAGTTCTGCTGCTAATTTCTTTTCGGCACTCTTTTGATCTAACTCACTTTTAATTAGAGCTAGTTCATTCATCTTAATTTGAATAGCTAATATATCACGTTCTATTTGATGTTTCTTATTAAGGTTAAGTAACTCTTGTTTAGCAGCTTGTTCTGCTAACTTACGTTTCTGATAATCACTTACTGCTAATCCCTCAGCCATCTTAAACATACGTTGTGTATTATCTTGATGCTGTTGTTCTAATTCAGCTTGTTTATTAAGAAGGTCTAATCGCATTTGGTAATTTTTAATTTGTAGATCACCAGCTAATTGCATTTTATTAGCATTAGTTTCTGCAATTGTAGCTTCTAGATTTGCCAGTTGTGCAATCTTCTCATACCTAGCTATTTTCTCATTTTGTTTAGTTATCTCTAGATCGAGCAATCCACCTTCTCTACCTATACGTTGTCTAATCTCTAGTTCTCTACTTGCATTACTATTAATCTCACTTTGATTACGTTTAGTTACATCTAGTAACTCATTCTGTTTAGTGATAGCTAATTGTTCTTGTTTATTAGCATCTAATCTAATTTTAATTGCATCTATATCTTCTTTATTTCTCTTCTGTTTAATAGCTTTCTCTAACTCAAGTTGTATTAACTTACTGTTATTATTAGCATCATTGCGCCGACTATCTAACTCTATTTGTTGTTTCTGCAATGATAATTCAATTAACTTCTGTTGATTAATTAAACTACGTTGTTCAGTAGCATCTGTAACTACACGATTAGATTCGCGCAGTTGAGCTATCTTAGTTTCAATAGCAGCACGTTTCTCAATATCGTTAGTTACTTTAAGTGAGTTAGTTAATCGCGCACTTTCATTTTCAAGTGTAGATGATGTTAACTTATTACGACTATCTATTATCTTATTCTCTTCGTTAAGTGATGCTACATTATTATCAATGGTGTTAGTTAATTCACGGTAAACTAACTTAGTTCTATTCGCGGCATTTTCAATGAGTTTACTACGTTTAGTAAACTCACGTTCTAAATTATCAGTTATTATCTTCTGATAATCTAACTGTAGATTAAGTAATTGATTCTGTATTTCCGTCTGTTTAGTTTTATCATGTTCAACTAACTTAAGTTGTTCATTAAGAGATAGTTGTTTATTTAATATCTCCTTTTTTCTTACCACATCTATATCTCTGATAGATTGTTCTTCAGTAGTTAAGAACTTACTTCTATTCAAAACAACTAAAGCTTGTTCTCTAGTTAACTCTAATTCACGTTTTTTAGATCGTACATTAATTGCACGTTCTAAATTAGATGTTATTAACTCTTGTTGTTGTACATCAATTCCTAGTAATTGATTATTAATAGACTTAGTTTTCTCTAAATCATTTTTATTTAACTCTAGTTCCTGTAGTAGTTGTTTACGTTTTAAATCTAAGTTACGTTTAGTATCCTCAGCTATCTTATTGTTATATTCTTCTTCACTAATAAGACGTTTAGCTTTATCTAACTTAATTAGCTCTTGTTCTCTATCTAATGCTACTTGTTGTTGTTTAAATCTTTCATCTAATTCAGCTTTAAGATTATCACGTTGTTGTGCAGCTAGTTGTTGTTCAAGTAACTTTAACTTAGCAGCATCTAACTTCTTCTGATCTGCACCAGATGTAGCTTTAGTAAATTCAATTAGTTGTTTCTGATTATTAATTTCCTCTTCTAACTTAGCTGCATTTAACTTACGTATCGCAGCATTTGTTTCTCTAGTTGATGTAACTCCACTATCTAACATAGCCCGTCGAGTTTCACCTTCTAAGTTAAGTAAGTCTATTGTTACTTTACTTCCATCTCTCATGTAACCTATAGCTTGGTTAATTCCATTAATATAATCAGTTATATTCATCTCTTGTTTATTAGTATCTAATACAGCTTTAAGTGTTTTAGCTGCTTCAGTTGCACTAGTACCATTAACTTGATATAACTGATCAATACTACTAATAACTCCATTAACATTAGTGTCAAATTTATTAACGTAATCAGTCATATCAGTTACGTCAATTTTAACCTTCTTATTATTAGCATCAAGATATTCACCAGTTCCATCTAATGTTGCTTTAACTTGACGACGATATTGTTCTAGATCAGTTTGCGCCAATCTAAGTCCCTTCTTCATTCTAGTTTGAAGTGCGTTAGCTCCTTGATCACCTTCTATAGTAGTGCTACCTTTTTCTATTTCCAGATTATTATCTAATACGCGCTTAAGTAATATGTTCTGTTGAGTTTGATATTCTATTCGCGCCTTATCTATCTCTTTTTTCTTACTTAATACATCTTTCAATTTATCATTAGCAGTTTCTAATATTGTACGATGATTAGCTAATGCTTTTTCTTCATCACTAGCTTGTTCACGTTGTTTCTCATCTAGTGCATTGTAGTTTTTAAGTTGTTCATTAACTGCTTTAATTCTAGTTTCATTAGCAGATATTTCATTTTCAGTCTGCTTAGTTACTTGTTTAGCTTTATTGTTTATTTTATCTATATCAGCAGCATTAAGTATTTTACCTGCTTTAATTAACTTATCAATATCCTCAAATCCACTTAATCCAGATTGAAGTTTTTTAGTTGATTCAGTTAAATTAATTATTGAAGTTTGTGTACTTGCAGATGCTTTATCTATTTCATGAAAAACTGGTACTAGTTGATCTAATCTAATTAGACTCATACCTTTACCAATTAAATCATTTATACCTTTAATTGCAATATGTATAATAGAGAATTGATTGGTAAAATTTATAAATGATTTAACACCATCAGTAAAATTCTCCCAGAAACTTTTATATTCAGCATCTGTAGATTTAATTAAATCTTGTTCAGTTTGTAACTGTATTAATCGTTGTTTATCTGAGTTAGTTAACATCTTTTGATTATCTAACTTCTCTAATAGGATTCTCAGATTTTCCTGTTCTAGTTTATTTGATTTAACTAACTCTTCATTTAGTTTTCTTACCTGTGCAGTTGTTCCAAAAAATTGATCATATAATAATGCTCCAACTATAGTTAACGCAATTAATGGTGCAGATAATAATTTTAATCCATTTAATAATTTAGTTACTAATGCACTACTTCTTGCAAATAAACTACTTAAATTAGTTCCTAATCCAGTTAATGATGTTCCTATTGCACTAAATGTAGGTAATAAATTACCTGATGCTATTGATGCTTTATTTAATGCAATTTGAGCTACATATAAGTCTTTAGTTTTAGTAATTAAAGTAGTTATTGCTTGTCCTACATCTGTATATAAAACTCTAGTTAATAAGTTATTGGTAATATATGATTTACCAAGTAATCCATTAACTTCAATTAACTTACCTGTTGTAACTGCGTTACTTAATGCAGCCGCAGTATTAACATTAGTAGCAGCAGTATTAGCAACCTTAGTTGTTATTAAATCAAGTTCTGATTTATTTAACGCAGCGTTAAGTAATAATCTAGATTGATCTATTCCAATTAACTGTTTTAATATTGGAATTAAACCTGCATTATTAGTCCATAGTAACTTAAGTATAGTAACTTGTTCACCTATAGTTCCATTCATGAACATCAAGGTTACTCGCAAACCTTGATATGCTAAGAATGCTTTAGTTACAGTTCCAACTAAAATACCAATAGTATCAGTTACTTTATTAAATGCTAATTGACCTAGCAATATTGATGCTATAGTCTTCTTCATTTCTGGACTAATTCCAGATAATGTTTTAGTGAACGTTTCTAATGCTTTAACTCCAGTGTCAAAGAATGGAGCTAACTGTTCACCAAATTGTATGAATTGTTCAGTTATTCTATTTACAATTGCATCGAATGTTTCAGCTTGGTTATTTAATTTAATTCCAAATACACTATCTAATGCTTTACGTGCAACTTCACCTGTTTTACTAACATCAAACATCTTCTGAGTAAATTCATCTAATTTCTCAGAGTTATTAGACATTAATGCTAGAGCAGTATTATATGCAGTAGCTTCAGGAATTATTTCACGTAATACTTCAGCATTACCTTTAGCTGCTATATTTAATCGCTGTAATGATTTAGTTAATCCATCTGCTTTAATTTCACTGATGTCAAATCTAATTGGTTTACCACCTTCATCACGTAATTCTCGCAATGCAGCAGCAGCTTGAGGAGTTTTGCTGATAATTACGCGCGATAATGATTCAATACCTGTTAATGCACTGTTTGTGTCAAAACCTTTTAATGTTAATGTTGCTACAGCAGCACCTAACTCTTGCAATTTAATCTTAGCTGCGTTAGCTGTTACTGCTGCTTGAGCAAAACCATTACTTAATTCTGGTATTGTAGTTACACCTAATTGTACAGTTTGATTTAGAACTGCACTAACTTTAGTTGCATCACCAGCACTCAGATTATAAGCACTAATAGTTTGAGCAAGTACCTTCATAGTTGCTCCAGTATCAGCACCACCAGCTTTAGCTAATTTAAGTCCTGCTGTCATTACAGCTTGGTTATCAGCAGCTTCAGTAAAACCAGACGACGCAGCTTCATAACTAGCTTTTAATGCGTCAATACTAGTTACTGCATTTTTAAGATCCTCATTAACTAGTTTCTGAATACTAGTAGATAGATTCTTAATAAATGGATCATTCTCAGGAAACAATGTAGCTACTTCTGATTTAACTTTATTGAATCTATTAAATGTAGTTAATGCAGTTAAACTAAATGAATCTAGAGCATTACGACTTCCTAATACTGCATCTTGTAATTGCGTGAATTGCGTAATAATGCCAATATCAAGTCCACTAGCTTGCATTGCTTTCAATCCATCATTAAATCCATCTAAGTTAGCTTTCGCATCATTAATACCAGTTCCTAGTATTGAGAATACTTTAACTACTCCAGTTACTGCAAATGTCTTATTTAATAGAACATCAGTTGTACCAAGAACCTTAGTAAACTTAGCTAAGTTATCAGAGTTAGTAAATAACTGTTTACCAAATGCACCTAACCCTATGTTAAGTGCCATTATCTTGAATTGTAATGAACCAACTTTCTCATTAACTTTATCAATAACTCCACTTATATTATCTTCACCTTGGAAGTTAATGTTAACGTCTTGATTATATTGATCCATTAGAACCCCATTAATTGATTTATACTTGTTTTCTTACCGTCTACGATTATCTCCTGATCTAGATCATTATTAATAACATAATCATTCCAATCTCTTTCTACTTCCTCAGCATCTCGAACTGATGGATCTTTACGTAACTCAGTTGTCTGATTAATCAGATCATGTATCTCCAGATCATCTAGTGAGTTAACTAGTAGTAGTGCATTCTCAACACCACCATATATCTCAATTAATGCCGCTAAATCTATAGCGTAGGAACTTCTGGTTGTTCCTGTGTCATTTTTTTTATTGCTTCACCACTATCTCCTCGATAATTAAGTTGATGTAACTGACTGATGAGAGATGGCTTGTACCATGTTTCAGCTTCAATCATCTTACCGATATTAGTGTATTGAGCTATTTCTTCAGGTGTAGATGTAGTGAAGAATATATTACTTAACTGTTCTAAATTATCCTCAAGTAACTCTAACTTGACTGCTCCATCTCCAACTACTGCTAGTAATTTAGATGTAGTTTCAATTACACTCCAACACGCATCATCAGCAACACAAGCCCCGACATTAGCATTATGAGTAAGAAAAAAGTAGAGGAGTTTCTGTTGTAGTACAATTAAGTCCTTTAACTTAGTGCGAGTTACACGCTTAACTGTATCTATAGTTCCGTCACTGTATGTTATATCAAAGTTATTCATAG
>Ga0208595_1000762_pt1 | contig 11167 bp, 8 predicted proteins | sample LakMenEpi28Jun11_FD_150742 | JGI IMG/M metagenome (GOLD analysis project Ga0208595, IMG submission 150742) | Freshwater microbial communities from Lake Mendota, WI - 28JUN2011 deep hole epilimnion (SPAdes) | ecosystem: Environmental > Aquatic > Freshwater > Lake > Epilimnion/Euphotic zone ...
CTAAGACCATGTCCTGAGAAGGAAGGGTGATTGGCGTACCATTCTGTGGGTTCAAGATATTGTGAGAAGACAACATCAACAACTGTGCTTCCAAGATCGCCGCGTGGCTTAATGGAACGTGCACCGCCATTTGGTCACCATCGAAATCGGCGTTGAAAGACGCGGTAACTAATGGGTGAAGTTGAATTGCTTTACCTTCTACCATTTTAGGTTGGAAAGACTGGATAGATAAACGGTGCAATGTTGGGGCACGGTTTAACATCACTGGATGTCCTTTCAATATATTTTCTAAGATATCCCAAATCACAGCTTCTTTTTTGTCTACTAATTTCTTAGCCGACTTCACTGTTTTAACGATACCTCTTTCGATTAACTTACGAATAATAAATGGCTTAAATAATTCCGCAGCCATATCCTTAGGTAATCCGCACTCGTGCATTTTCAATTCAGGTCCTACCACGATTACAGAACGTCCAGAATAATCCACACGCTTACCTAATAAGTTTTGACGGAAACGTCCTTGCTTACCTTTTAATACATCAGATAAAGATTTCAATGCACGTCCACCTTCTGCTTTAACGGCGTTAGACTTACGAGAGTTATCGAATAAAGAATCGATCGCCTCTTGTAACATACGCTTCTCGTTACGCAAGATAACTTCTGGTGCTTTGATCTCTAACAAACGCTTTAAACGGTTGTTACGGATAATTACACGACGGTATAAATCATTCAAATCAGAAGACGCAAAACGGCCACCATCTAATGGCACCAATGGACGTAATTCTGGAGGAATAACTGGAATATATTTCATTACCATCCACTCTGGTTGGTTGGCAATATGTGTTTTTGCTTCACGGAAAGATTCAACTACACTCAAACGCTTTAAAGCATCTGCTTTTCTTTGTTGAGATGTTTCGTTTGCAGCAGCATCACGTAAAGTGAAACTTAAAGTATCCAAGTCTAACAATCCTAACAAATCATGCACTGCATCCGCACCCATCTTAGCGATGAACTTTTGAGGATCATCATCAGGTAAGTATTGATTTTCTTTTGGTAAAGTATCTAATAAATCTAAATACTCTTCCTCAGTTAATAAATCAGCCACTTTCAAATTGTCTTTGATACCTGGTTGAATAACAACATAACGCTCATAGTAAATGATTGTTTCTAATTTCTTAGAACTCATTCCTAACAAGTAACCGATTTTGTTTGGTAAAGACTTAAAGTACCAGATATGCACTACAGGCACCACCAACTTGATGTGGCCCATACGCTCACGACGTACTTTCTTTTCTGTTACTTCAACGCCACAACGGTCACATACGATGCCTTTGTAACGAATTCTTTTATACTTTCCACAAGCACATTCGTAATCCTTTACTGGACCAAAAATACGCTCACAGAACAAACCATCACGCTCCGGCTTGTAAGTACGGTAGTTGATTGTTTCTGGTTTCAACACTTCGCCGAAACTTCTCTCTAAGATATTGTCTGGTGAAGCCAAACTAATAGTGATCTGAGAAAATGCTGGACGTTGTCTATTCTCTTTTTTGAATGCCATATTATTTATTCATTTTAGTTCCAGTTTTTACACCGGAACCTATTTAAGAATTTGGTGTGTTATTCGATGATTAATCAAATTTTAAATCAAGACCTAAACCTCTCAATTCATGTACTAATACATTGAATGATTCAGGAATACCAGCTTTAGGAATATTCTCGCCTTTTACAATGGCTTCATATGTCTTAGCTCTACCGATGATATCATCTGATTTAAGTGTCAATAATTCTTGTAAGATATTAGATGCACCATATGCTTCTAATGCCCATACCTCCATCTCACCAAAACGTTGACCACCAAACTGAGCTTTACCACCCAATGGTTGTTGTGTAATCAAACTGTATGGTCCGATAGAACGTGCGTGCATCTTATCGTCTACCATGTGGTGTAACTTAATCATATAGATCACACCCACAGAAGTCTTCTGATCGAATTTCTCTCCTGTTTCGCCATCATATAAATAAGTGTGACCATTGTTAGGGATACCTGCTTCGTCACATAGGTCCTCAATTTGTTGTGTGCTTGCACCATCAAAAATTGGTGTTGCAAACTTCACGCCTAATTTCTTACCAGTCCATCCTAAAATTGTTTCATAGATCTGACCTAAGTTCATACGAGAAGGTACACCCAATGGATTCAATACGATATCTACTGGAGTTCCGTCTTCCATGAATGGCATATCTTCTGCACGAACAATCTTAGCAACAATACCTTTGTTACCGTGACGTCCTGCCATCTTATCACCCACTTTTAACTTACGCTTAACTGCTAAGTATACCTTCGCTAATTTCAATACACCCGCTGGTAATTCATCTCCAATAGAGATATTGAATTTCTCACGCTTGTAACGACCTAACTCTTCGTTGTACTTAATGTTATAGTTGTGTAATAAAGTGTTTAAGAAGTCATCTGTTTTCTTGTCGCCAGTCCATCCTAATGGGTTTACATTTTGGAAATCAATGGTCGATAAATTCTTCGCACTGAACTTGCTTCCTTTAGGAATCAATGTTTCACCAAAATTGTTCACCACACCTGGAGTTGTATGGTCTTTTAATAAAGTTTGTAATTTTTCAATTAACAAATCTTTGATCATTGTAGACTTTTGCTCGTGGTCTTTTTCTACTTTATCCAACATTGCTTTCTCACGTACTTTACCGCTCTTATCTTTCTTAGCACGTTGGAATAATTTTTTATCAATCACCACACCTTCTGTTCCGTTAGAAGCTTTCAAAGAAGCATCTTTAGCGTCACCTGCTTTATCACCAAAGATTGCACGCAATAATTTTTCTTCTGGAGTTGGATCAGATTCACCTTTAGGTGTAATCTTACCAATTAAAATATCTCCTTCTTTTACTGCAGCACCAATTCTGATAATACCGTGCTCATCTAAATCTTTTGTTGCTTCTTCAGATACGTTTGGAATATCAGAAGTCAATTCTTCTTCTCCTAATTTTGTATCACGCACTTCTAATTCATATTCATCAATGTGAATAGAAGTAAATAAATCTTCGCGTACAACTCTTTCACTAATTACGATCGCATCCTCAAAGTTGTAACCCTTCCATGGCATGAATGCCACTTGTAAGTTTCTACCTAATGCGATTTCACCGTCTTTAGTTGCATAACCTTCTGTTAAGAAATCTCCTTTTTTCACTTTCTGTCCTTTCTTTACAGCAGGACGTAAGTTGATACAAGTTGATTGGTTCGTTTTAATGAACTTGGTTAATTTATATACAATTAGATCTTCGTTGAAACTTACTAAACGATCAAGATCGTTTCTGTTGTAACGAACGTGGATTTCATTTGCATCTACAAATTCAATTACACCATCACCGTCTGCGTGAATTTGAATTCTTGCATCACGTGCAGCTTTACCTTCTAAACCAGTTCCTACGATAGGTACTTCTGGGCGAATCAATGGTACAGCTTGACGTTGCATGTTTGATCCCATCAACGCACGGTTCGCATCATCATGCTCTAAGAATGGAATTAAAGAAGCACTCAATCCAACAATCTGGTTTGGAGCCACATCCATATATTGCACGTCTGCTTTATCTAAAATTGGGAAGTCACCTGTTTCACGAGAAACAACTTTGTCTTCAGAGAATTCACCTTTCTCAGTTAACGGCGTATTAGACTGTGCAATTCTTGCAGTGTCTTCTTCTTCCGCACTTAGATAAGTTAATGTTTTTAAATTTACTTTACCATTTTCTACTTTACGGTATGGAGTTTCAATGAAGCCCATATCGTTGATCTTTGCGTGTACACACAAAGTAGAAATCAAACCAATGTTTGGTCCTTCTGGTGTTTCAATTGTACAAAGACGACCGTAGTGAGAATAGTGTACGTCACGCACCTCGAAACCAGCACGCTCTCTACTTAAACCGCCGGGTCCTAATGCGGAAACACGACGCTTATGCGTGATTTCACTCAATGGATTTGTTTGGTCTAAGAATTGAGATAACTGAGAAGTTCCGAAGAATGAGTTGATAACAGAAGATAATGTTCTCGCATTGATCAAATCAACTGGAGTGAATACCTCGTTATCACGCACGTTCATACGCTCACGGATAGTACGCGCCATACGCGCTAAACCTACACCGAACTGCGCATACAATTGCTCTCCTACTGTACGAATACGACGATTGCTTAAGTGATCGATATCATCAATCTCAGCTTTCGCATTGGTTAAACGTACTAAGTACTTAATGATTTCAATGATATCATTTTTAGTCAATACTTTTTTCTCTTGCGTTAAGTCATGACCTAATTTCTTGTTGATTTTGTAACGACCAACTTCACCTAAATCATAACGCTTGTCAGAGAAAAATAATTTGTCAATGATACCACGAGCCGTTTCATTATCTGGTGCATCAGCGCCACGTAATTGACGGTAAATATGTTGAACAGCTTCTAATTCAGAATTAGAAGTATCCTTGTTTAATGTGTTGTAGATAATCGCATAGTCACCACCTACATCTTCTTTTTGAATGAATACAGATTTCGCACCCATTTCAATAATCAAATTGATAGCGTCTTCGTCTAAAACAGTATCACGCTCCATAACGATTTCGTTACGCTCGATGCTTACTACTTCACCTGTATCTTCATCTACGAAATCTTCTACCCATGTTCTTAAAACACGAGCAGCTAATTTACGACCAACTTGATTTGCTAAAGTTTTCTTGTCTGCTTTAACTTCATCCGCCATGCCGAATAATTCCAAGATATCTTTATCTGTTTCAAAACCAATTGAACGTAATAAAGTTGTTACAGGGAATTTTTTCTTACGATCGATGTACGCATACATCACGTTGTTAATATCTGTAGCAAATTCCATCCATGCACCTTTGAAAGGAATCACACGAGCAGAATAAATCTTTGTTCCGTTTGGATGAATTGATTGACCAAAGAATACACCTGGTGAACGATGTAACTGAGAAACGACAACGCGCTCAGCACCGTTAATCACAAAGGTTCCTCTTGGAGTCATGTAAGGAATATTTCCTAAGAATACATCCTGTACGATCGTCTGGAAATCAACGTGCTCCTCATCATTACAGCTCAAACGTAGTTTAGCTTTTAATGGAACAGCATATGTTAATCCACGCTCCATACACTCATCAATAGTGTAGCGTGGGGGATCGATAAAATAATCCAAAAATTCTAACACGAAAATGTTACGCGTATCAGTGATAGGAAAATTTTCCTTGAATACACGGAACAAACCTTCCACATCTCTGCGGTCTGGTGTTGTTTCTAACTGAAAGAATTCTTTGAAAGATTCTAACTGAATGTCAAGTAAGTCTGGTGCTTCGGCGATGTGTTTTATCTTACCAAAGTTGACTCTGTTGTTCAAGATTGTTGTAGACATACGGTATAAACCAGTTTTAATGCGAATTAAATTTTTGGTAGCATTGTGCTTAAGGGTAAACTAATGTGAAATAGACGAAGAATCGTACTATTTTCCAATAGACTACACGCCCAAAATAAAGGATGGCAAAGTTAAGTAAAGAAGGGCAGACTTAAAAACAAATTTTGTACCAAAAACCTTGATTTTGAAAGTTTTTTTGAAAAAAGTGTCAAAATTGGTTAAAATTTTAAATATAATTAATTTATATATTTAAAATGCTGTTTTAAAATATATATAATATTACGATTATTCATTATGTCATACCCTATTTTTACCAGTTTGACAATATTTAGAGAATTCTTAACGTCTTCGTTGATTTAGAACATTAGAAAAAATACCGAAATATCCCTCTCCCTGCTCGCAGGCTCGAAAGGTCGATGAATATTTGTATTTCTTTCTAAGTTCATTTCTTTTTAAAATAGGCATTCAGGCTTTAGAAAATATACAAAAAAGCCCCGGACAAGTCCGAGGCTATATTTTAAAGCGACCTAAGTCGAGTAAATTACTTTACTTCAACTTCAGCACCTGCTTCTTTCAATTTACCAGCAACTTCATCAGCTTCTGCTTTAGAAACGCCTTCTTTAACTGCTTTTGGAGCACCGTCAACTAAATCTTTAGCTTCTTTCAAGCCAAGACCTGTTAAGTCTTTAACGACTTTAACTACGTTTAATTTGCTAGCACCACCGCTTACCAAGATAACATCAAATGCTGTCTTTTCTGCTGCTGCTTCTGCACCACCACCACCTGCTGCAACTACTACTGCTGCTGCTGCTGGTTCAATACCGTAATCAGCTTTTAATACATCAGCTAATTCTTGTACTTGCTTTACTGTTAAGCTTACTAATTCTTCAGCTAGTTTTTTTACGTCTGCCATGTTGTTTCAATTTTTTCCGCTTTCAAAGCAATTGCTCCAGCGGAAGGTTTAAAAAAATTATGTAACAATATAAAAACAGAAACTCATTCGAGTCTTCTGAAATTAACTATTTTTTGATGGAAATTTCCTCTACCATCATAAGGTTTGCATTAAGCTTCAGGAGCTGCCTCAGGAGCCGCTTCTGCCGCTGGCGCTTCTGGTGCTACTTCTGCTGCTGGAGCCGCTTCAGCTACTGGAGCTGCTGCTGCTTCTACTGCAACTTCAACCGCTGCTGCTACAACTTCAGTCTCTGATTTAGAGCTTCCATTTTCAGCATGGTTTAATAAAGCAGCGATTACGCGCTTCGCAGGAGATTGTAACAATCCAAGAACTTCACCAATAAGCTCATTCTTAGTTTTGATATTTGTTAATGCAACTAAAGAGTTGTCACCTACAAAAATATCTCCGTTAATGAAAGCAGCTTTCAATGTTGGTCTGTCACCAGCATTTTCTTTTCTGAATGCACTTAAGATCACAGCTGGATCTTTAGGATTTTCAGAGAACATCAATGCAGTCACATTATTTAATGAATCGAATAGACCAGCATACTTTTCGGTATCCAAACTTTCTAATGCTTTACGAATCAAAGTGTTTTTAGCCACTTTCATTTCTACTTCCTTGTTAAAACAAGAACGACGTAAATTAGAAATTTGTTCAACGCTCAAAGATTCTGTATCTGTAATATAGAAGTTATTGTATTGACTGAATTTTCCTTTTAGGATTTCAATCACTTCATTTTTTTGATCTTTGGTCATAACTAAATTATTTTTTTACCCAGGTCATTTCCTTGCGGATCACCAGGACTAGTTGATTAATGATTTTGTTTCTAAAGTAATACCAGGGCTCATTGTTGAAGCCATGCTAACACCTTTTACATAAGTTCCTTTTGATGCAGATGGTTTTAACTTAACGATCGCATTAATTAACTCAGCACTGTTCTCAGCAATTTTTTCTGGAGTGAAAGAGATACGACCAATAGATGCGTGTACGATACCTGCTTTATCTACTTTGAATGCAATCTTACCGCCTTTAACTTCATTTACTGCTGCTGCAACATCATTTGTTACAGTACCAGTTTTTGGGTTTGGCATTAAGTTACGTGGTCCTAAAACTTTACCTAATTTACCAATCTTAGGCATTACAGCTGGTGTTGCGATGATTACATCCATATCTACCCAACCGCCTTCGATTTTTGTTACAAACTCATCTAAACCTACATAATCAGCACCTGCTTCTCTTGCTGCTGCTTCTTTATCTGGAGTACAAAGTACTAATACTTTTTTTGTACGACCAGTACCATGCGGTAAAGAAACAGTACCACGAACTTGTTGGTCTGCTTTTTTAGGATCTACTCCTAAACGAATGTGTAAATCTACAGAGCTATCAAACTTTGTACAGTTAATTTCTTTTACTAATTGTGAAGCTTCTTTAAGGGAATAAAATTTATTCTTATCCACCTTTGCTGCAGCGTCTTTTCTTTTTTTAGTCAATGACATGTTCATTAATATTTAAGGTGAATAAAATTAGTTTTCCCAAGGTGCTTTTCCGTCAACAGTAATACCCATTGAACGCGCAGTACCAGCAACCATCTTCATAGCGCTGTTTACAGTAAATGCATTCAAGTCTTCCATTTTATCTTTTGCGATAACTTCAACTTGATCCCATGTTACTTTACCTACTTTGTCACGGTTACTTTCTTTAGAACCTTTTTGGATTTTAGCAGCTTCCATTAATTGAACTGGAGCTGGTGCAGTTTTGATAACGAAGTCAAAAGACTTGTCTGAATAAACTGTAATTAAAACAGGAACTACTTTTCCTTGTTTGTCTTGAGTTCTAGCATTGAATTGCTTACAAAACTCCATGATGTTAACACCCTTAGAACCAAGTGCTGGACCTACTGGAGGAGCTGGATTCGCAGCACCACCTTTCACTTGCAACTTAACGTAGCCAGAGATTTCTTTAGCCATTTTGTTATGTTTTTTTGGTTAAGCGTCGGACCAATATGGTATCGACTCCCAAATACCCACAATTCGAAAACTGTGAATTGGATGGCAAAGGTAGGATTAGATTGGCTTTTAGCCAAATATTAAGTAAAATAATTAGCTAAAATGGCCCATTTGGGCAAAAAAAATCCCCCCATTTGCATGGAGGGACTCTTTACCTTTTTCCTTCTAACTCAGTTTCTCTACTTGCATGAAGTTTAATTCAACAGGAGTAGATCGACCGAATATTTTTACGGTCACTTTCAATTTCTTCTTTTCTTCATTCACCTCTTCTATGACACCATTGAAGTCATTGAAAGGTCCCTCAATTATTTTGATCGTTTCTCCCAAAATGAATGGCTCGCTGATAGATCCGCCCATGTCGTTCATCTCATCAACCTTACCTAACATTTTGTTTACTTCCGACTTTCTTAAAGATATAATATTCCCTTTTGACCCTTTACCATCTGTCAAAAAGTGCATCACATTGGTGATGTTGCTAATATGCATTACGATATCATCTGCTATAGTAGCTTTATTATCAACCACTTCCATCATCACATACCCTGGGAAATAGTTTTTCTCGCGCATCACTTTTTTACCGTTTTGCACTTTATATACTTTCTCCATTGGTAAGAAAACTTGCTTGATAACATTCGTCCATCCGTTTCTAATGATATCCTTATCAAGGTATTCCTTAATCTTTTTTTCCTTGCCACTTACCACACGCAATACATACCATTTTGTATCTGGACCTGCAGGTGCAGCTGTAATTGGTGCGTCTATTGCTTGTATTTCTGTTTCCATGTTTACTTAAATAAAGAGTAAATCAATTTTAATAATTGGTTACTTGAAAAATCCATTGCCCATACCAAAGCAGTAATGATGACAGTAGCCACCAATACAATCACAGTACTTTGCTGTAAATTAGCCCATGTAGGCCAAGTCACTTTTTCTTGTAATTCTAAGTAACTGTCTCTAAAGTAGTTGCCTATTTTGTTCATAATAATTCTATTTATTCGCAGATAAATTTTGCTAAAGATAGCAAATTTTCTTCGCACGGGCACTAGGATTCGAACCCAGATCAAAGGTTTTGGAGACCCGTATGCTACCGTTGCACCATGCCCGTATGAACCAAAAGTCTCTGGTCAAAGCGGATGCTTGAACCAAAGACTTTCAGTTATATGTTTAGTTAAATTACTTAACGATTTCAGTAACTTGACCAGCTCCTACAGTTCTTCCACCCTCACGGATAGCGAACTTAAGACCTTTTTCCATTGCGATAGGTTGGATCAACTTTACAGTGATGCTAACGTTATCACCTGGCATTACCATCTCAGTTCCTTCTGGTAAAGAACACTCTCCTGTTACGTCCGTAGTACGGAAGTAGAATTGAGGACGGTATTTATTAAAGAATGGAGTATGACGTCCACCTTCTTCTTTTGATAATACATAAACTTCAGCTTTGAAGTCTGTGTGTGGAGTGATCGATTTAGGAGCACAGATTACCATACCACGACGGATATCTTTTTTCTCGATACCACGTAATAATAAACCTGCGTTATCACCTGCTTGACCTTGATCCAATAATTTTTTGAACATCTCAACACCTGTTACAGTAGAGCTCATTGGAGTATCCATCAAACCTACGATTTCACATGCTTCACCAACTTTGATGATACCACGCTCAATACGACCTGTAGCAACTGTACCACGACCAGTGATCGAGAATACGTCCTCTACAGACATCAAGAATGGTTGATCGATAGGACGTGGAGGCAATGGAATGTAAGAATCTACAGCATCCATTAACTCAGTCACTTTAGCTACCCATTGTGGTTCACCAGCTAAAGCGCCAGTTGCAGAACCACGGATAATTGGAGTGTTGTCACCATCAAATCCGTAAGAAGTTAATAAATCACGAATTTCCATTTCAACTAAGTCTAACAATTCAGCATCGTCAACTAAGTCTACTTTGTTCATGAATACTACAACTTGAGGTACACCTACCTGACGTGCAAGTAAGATGTGCTCTTTTGTTTGTGGCATAGGACCATCTGTAGCCGCAACTACTAAGATCGCACCGTCCATTTGTGCAGCACCAGTGATCATGTTTTTAACATAGTCAGCGTGACCTGGACAGTCAACGTGCGCATAGTGACGCGTATCAGTTTGGTATTCTACGTGAGCAGTATTGATTGTAATACCACGCTCTTTTTCTTCTGGCGCACCATCAATTTCATCGTAGTTTTTCTTAGAAGCTAAGCCTCTTTGAGACAATACGTCTGTGATAGCAGCTGTCAATGTTGTTTTACCATGGTCAACGTGGCCAATGGTACCAACGTTTACGTGAGGTTTCTCCCTCTTAAAGGTCTCTTTAGACATCTTTATTTGTTTTTGTTTTTTTTATAATTGCTGTCAATAGACCACCGAGTCCATCGACCATAGCTTTCTTTTTTTATCAACCAAATCCTTTGAGCCGTTGATGAGAATTGAACTCACGACCTCTTCCTTACCAAGGAAGTGCTCTACCACTGAGCCACAACGGCCATTCTCATCAAGTAACTGGAGCGGGAGACCAGGCTCGAACTGGCCACCTATAGCTTGGAAGGCTATCGCTCTACCAAATGAGCTACTCCCGCTTTTATCAAAATTCAAAAGAACTTAATTTCACGTAATTGCTGATTTGGAGAAGCAATATACGTAAAATTTTGTGGGCAGAGTAGGGTTCGAACCTACGTACTCGTGAGAGAACAGATTTACAGTCTGTCGCCTTTAACCACTCGGCCATCTGCCCG
>Ga0208595_1000765_pt1 | contig 11162 bp, 8 predicted proteins | sample LakMenEpi28Jun11_FD_150742 | JGI IMG/M metagenome (GOLD analysis project Ga0208595, IMG submission 150742) | Freshwater microbial communities from Lake Mendota, WI - 28JUN2011 deep hole epilimnion (SPAdes) | ecosystem: Environmental > Aquatic > Freshwater > Lake > Epilimnion/Euphotic zone ...
CTGCAAAGGGATTGACGTAGCGGAAGATACGACGAAGAACTTTGGGTGCTGTTCTCTTGGATGTGAACTTGATGGCGTTGAAGAGGCGATGAATCTCTCGGCTTATGCAGCGATGATTCCGCAACACCTGTTTCAGTTTTCTGCCCAAGCAAAGGCCGATGGAATCTTTGCGAACGAGAAGAACAGCGCAACACGAGTAATTGACGGCGCGTGCATCTTTCTGAATCGAAACGGATTCTCGGGTGGCGCAGGATGTGCGCTGCACCTCGGCGCTCTCCACTATGAGGAATCCATCACCGAATGGAAACCATCAGTCTGTTGGCAGCTTCCCATCAAAGTGGATTGGGAGATGCGTGAAGACAACGTGGAAATCGCAACAGTTCACCGCTGGGACAGAAAAGCATGGGGCGAGGTCGGAGATGACATGGCGTGGTGCTGCACAGAGGGTAGCGAGGCCTATTGCGGCACGTCGCGTGTCATCGACAGTTTGGGCGAAGAGATCGCCGGAATCGTGGGCGAGCCAGTTTTTGTGGAGCTACGAAAGCGCTTGATGTAACGTCACTCGCCGATGAGCTCTTTGCGGAGTTCTCGTTTCAAAAACTTTCCAGTGGCGTTGCGCGGGATGGACTCGCTTCGGAACCACACACGAGATGGAATCTTGTGCTTGGCCAGCGTGACAGCCAAGTGCACACGCAGTTCCTCTTCTGTCAACGAAGAGCCGGGACGAAGAACGAGGACCGCGGCAACTTCCTCACCGAGACGTTCATCGGGCACACCAAAGACCGCTGCTTCAGCGATTGCTTCATGCGTGTAGATGGCGGCTTCTACTTCACTGCAATACACATTCTCTCCACCACGAATCACCATGTCTTTTGCACGGTCAACGATGTAGACGAAACCGTCAGCATCAATACGCGCAATGTCACCAGTATTGAGCCAGCCGTTCTTGATCGTCTCTGCGTTTGCTTCTGGACGATTCAAATAACCCTTGATGGTGACAGCTCCTCGAACACACAAAATGCCCACTGTGTTCGGATCACGCGGAAGATCATTGCCTTCTTCATCCACCAACTTGCCTTCCAATGTCGGCACCAGCGGGCCACACGAATCTGGTCGTTCCACGTACAAACGCGAGGAGTTCGCCGTGATGATCCCGCAGGTCTCTGTCATGCCATAACCAGTAGATGGCTGACCTTGCTTTAAGGCACCAGCAATCTTGTGCACGAGGTCTGGCTGCACAGCTGATCCGCCGCCGCCCATACCTTGCAACGATGATGTGTCACGTGTTGCCCAATCAGGATGCATCAACAGCTCACGACCCATTGTCGGAACACCTGAGAAGTTCGTGATCTTCTCGCGCTCAATCAATTCCAAAGCACGACCTGCATCCCACTTGTATGTCATGACAACTTTGGATCCAAGAAGAGTTGCTGGGTGCAAGATGCAGTTACACGCGGTGACATGGAAGAACGGTGTGGGCGCCATGAACGACGTTGGGATGTCGGGCTTCGGCGGTGGCACTGGCATGTCACCAGCCGCGATTGCTTTTGCCTCGGCCAAACCTGTTGCGCCTGTCATTGCTGCAATGTTCAAGATATTGGAAACAGAACCACGATGCGTGAGTTGTGCACCCTTTGGAAACCCGGTTGTTCCTGATGTGTAAAAAATTGTGGCGTCATCTTCTGGCTCAATCTCTGCTTCAGGCAATGAACCAGTGTCAGCTCCAGCGAGCGCATCCTCCCAACGAATCACAGATGGAGGAATAGCACCCGTGTGTCGAGCAACGACAACATGTAATGAAGGTGCGTTCTCGATCTGCAACAACCGCTCAAGGCGCTCACCATCAACAATCAGAACTTTGGGTGCGCTGTCCTTCAGTGCATATTCCATCTCTGAGGGTGTCCACCACGCATTCATTCCAACAAGGGCCGCGCCCAGCGACACTGATGCCCAATAAGCCACGACCCATTCCGGATAGTTGCGCATCGAGACCGCAACACGATCATGTCGCTGCACTCCTTGGGATACGAGGTGATGAGCCAACACGCGGACCTGACGATGAATCTCACCGTAGGTGTATCGCTCGTCCTCATAGACCAGGTAGTCCTTATCGGCATGGACTGCAGAGAGTTCCCAAATGGCTCGCATGTGTGGCGGTGCCGCTGTGAACACCTTTGTGGGCACTCCGTGAATATCAATCACGGAGGTGGCGAAGGGAGACCCCGGGGCGTCAAGTTCGGAACGGGCTTGAAGATAGTGCTGAATCACCCCCCTATCTTTACCTATGTGTGACATTTGTCGCTAGCGGGGAATCAGGTCCATTTTGCCCTCAATCGACACGAGCAGTTACCCCACCTGACCCATTGAGGATTAGCCTCTCCTACCGATGGGATCAGATCAATCAGTAGGACCCGAGCACGCTAAACCGCTCGCCGATGCACACCACCAGGGCCACACCCCGGGTGAGGAGCACCACAACGACCATGCCGATGCGGGGCATGGTCACGGAGCAGAAGTAGGCACAGCAGCTCTCGCTCTCGGCGCTCTTGGCGTTGTGTACGGAGACATCGGTACCAGCCCGCTGTACGCCCTCAAGGAAGCCTTCACTGAGAAGTCCCACGTGATGACTGTTGACGCCATCAACGTGTACGGCATTTGCTCACTTGCTTTCTGGTCACTTGTCATCATCATCTCGCTCAAGTATCTGCTCTTCGTGATGCGCGCAGACAACAACGGTGAAGGCGGCATTCTCGCTCTCACTGCCCTTGTCATGCCGCGCAAAGGTCAGAACGTCAAGAGAGGCGCCATTCTCGTTTCTCTCGGCGTCTTCGGAACCGCGCTTTTATACGGCGATGGAATCATTACCCCCGCTATTTCGGTTCTCTCAGCAGTCGAAGGCCTCAAGGAAGTATCCACTGCTTTTGAACCATGGGTTGTTCCCATCGCCATCGTGATTCTTCTTGGATTGTTCTTGGTGCAAAGTCGTGGCACTGGCACGATGGGCAAGATTTTTGGCCCCATCATGTTGGTGTGGTTCACCACACTCGCAGTCATCGGTTTGTCTCACATCGCCGATGCGCCAGAAATCATTCGTTCTGTTAATCCGTACTACGCATTCCAATACTTCACCCACGAATCAAAGAGTGCATTCCTTTCATTAGGTGCGATCTTCCTTGTCGTCACTGGTGGCGAAGCCCTCTACGCCGACATGGGCCACTTTGGTCGTCGCCCTATCGCTGTCGGTTGGTATGCAATGGTCTTACCGGCACTCGTGCTGAACTATTGGGGCCAAGGAGCATTCCTCCTGAGTAATCCAGACGACATCGAAAGCGTCTTCTTCCGTATGGTTCCCGACTCATTGTTGATTCCCATCGTGATACTTGCAACGTGCGCCACGATTATCGCCTCACAGGCTTTGATCTCAGGTGTGTTCTCTCTTACGGCGCAAGCAGTGAAACTGGACTATCTCCCTCGCATCAAGATTCGTCACACTTCACACTCTCACTCTGGTCAGATTTATGTTCCACTTGTGAACTGGTTGCTGATGGTTGCGTGTATTGGCCTGGTCCTTGGATTCCAGACCGCCAGCAATCTTGCCGCCGCCTACGGAATCGCTGTTACAGCGACCATGGCAATCACCACTCTCATCTTCTTCCGAGTACTCACAGATCGCTGGAACTGGTCATCAACCAAAGCAATGCTTCTTTGTGCACCACTGTTGGTGATCGAGGCTGGTTTCCTTGGCGCGAACATTGTCAAGATTCCACACGGTGGCTGGTTTGCTCTAGCCGTTGCAATCATCTTGATGGTGCAGATGCAAACCTGGCGACGCGGACGCGCGCTTGTCGCCCAACGTATCCATCGTGGAGAACGCTCTCTCGTTGAAGTCCTTGAAGAGACCGAAGACATTAAGCGCGTCACTGGTACGGCAGTCTTTATGTTCAAGGACCTTGGCAAGGCTCCCCCTGCATTGGTGAACAACTTGCGCCACAACAAAGTCCTGCACAAGACCACGCTCATCGTTGCTGTTGAAACCTCGTCTGCACCTCGCGTCGAGATGTCGCAGCGAGCAACTGTTGTCAAGGTTGGCCCCGGCGTCTGCCAAGTACAGCTCGAGTTCGGTTTCATGGATGAACCCGATGTGCCTGCAACACTTGCGGCAATCACATTCCAGGGACTCGATTTCGACCCCGATGACGCCACGTACTTCATTGGTCACGAATCAATCATCGCTGGCAAAGCACCGGGAATGAACCCACTCGCCGAGCATCTTTTCGTGTTCTTGAACCGCGGAGCAGACAGCGCAAGTCGTTTCTTCAATCTCCCAATTGACCGCGTGTTCGAAGTGGGATCACACGTCGAGATCTAATCTCTACAGCTTGTCGGCGGGGTACTTCTCGTACGACGCCTTGAATACACCTTGATGCAACAACACGGTTGCGATCAGTCCACCAGTGACTGGGTCTGAAATATAAGTACGTGTCCACCAGCTCTCAACACGGCGGCTTTGCCCTACTCCAACAATCTCGTGCACCACCTCGTACTCATGATCGACAAACAATGGGCCATCCACCATCCGCACCTCGAGGTCGATAAAGAGCCCAACTGCTGGACCTCGCACACTGCCAACACCTCCGACCTTGTGTGCCAACACACTGGCCATCTCAGTCGGAATGATTGCACGACCCCATGGCGTGTCACTCGTTGAGTACCACGGCGATGGTTCCGTGATCACTTTCAACTTGTCATTCAACGAGAACGGATACAAATGTCCGTTGTGTTCATCAGCCGACATCGAGACGCGTTGTGGCTCACTGCGTTGCCCAACGATTAGCTGATCAACAATGTGCAACTCACCCGGGTCCTTTAACCCTGCAAGGCGTTTGTCTAGTTCAGTTTCACCATGGTCTGGACCAAGCGTGAGGGTTCCCGACAAAACAGAACTGCCATCACCCTTCGTCGCACCAATGCGAGCAGTGTTCACTTGCGACACTGTCGCGAACGGCTGCACTGTTTCACCTTCAATGACCATGTTTTCAAAATGTGAACTAATGCAACCCTGCTCGAACCATTTCTCTCCCCACAGTCGCACCCCGATGGGATCGAACTGACTGAAGTGTGTTGGCCCCTCAATAGGCGCCCCTGCAAGACCCAACTTGTCTGCCGTTGCTTCATCATGAACACTTGCATGGCCGTCGTACTCCTGATCGGCCAACATCTGCTTCGGCTCCCGTACCGGGCCAGCGATTGTTAGTTCTGTGGGGAAGGCCTGCGAGTTCATTCTTCAACCTTTACACGTTCTGCACGAAGAGCCGAACGACGAACTTTTCCTGCGTCATCTCGAAGTGCAAAATCAACAAATTCAAATGTGCGAGGGACTTTGTAAATCACAAGCCTCTCTCCCAGAAACGCCCTCAATTGATCTTCAGAGACCTCTGCAATATCAGCTTCAATAATTGCGTGCACCGTATTGCCTTTGTCTTCATCAGGAAGACCAATGACTGCACATGACTTCACTGCAGGATGTTCTTGAATGACCGACTCAATCTCTGCGGGATAAATGTTGGCGCCGCCGGACAGAATCATGTCAGATGCTCGATCACCTAAGTAGAGGTACCCGTCTTCATCGAGACGTCCCATATCGCCGAGCGATTCCCATCCACCATCACGTGTGCGAGCAGTAGCTCCGAGGTATCTGTAAGTGGGAGTAGTACGAGGACTGCGCATCCACACTTCACCCATCTCCCCTATTGACACTTCGTTGCCGTCATCATCCGTAATGGAAACAGTTCCAGGAATGACCTTGCCTACTGATCCACGATGAGCCATCCACTCTGGACCTGTAATCACCGTTGCGATTTGTGCTTCTGTTCCTGCGTACAACTCAAAGATGCGCTCTGCTCCTAGCCATTCAATCCACGCAAGTTTCAGCCATTCTGGACACGGCTCTGCAAGATGCCACACCACGCGTAACGATGAGAGGTCGTACGACAAACGTTCTTCATCGGGTAGTCGCAAGATGCGTTTCATCATGGTGGGCACCATGTACAACACACTGCCCTTGTATTTCTGAATCTCAGCAAGAGTTCCTGCAGCATCAAAGCGAGGCAACAATGCGACTTGCAAGCCATTCAGCAATGCTTGACAACTCCACACTGCAGGGCCGTTGTGATACAGCGGTCCTGGCATCACCAAGCAACCACCTGGGTCCATCATCAATGGAGGAGGAAGTGTTTCGTCAAACGAAGCGGGATCACCCGAGACAATCAGTTTTGGACGGCCAGTGCTTCCACCTGACGTCGGAGCTTTCCATGCCTGCGAAATGACATATGGCAGATTCGAAGCATCAGCATCGGGAGCTCGAAAGCCCAATGGCAAACATGTTCGTCCTGGAAAGTCACCTTCGCCTACTCCAATCAGTGCAGAAGGGTTCGCAAGTTCAAGAATCGCTTCGAGTTCTCGTTGCGGTAATCGCGATGAGATTGGTTGTGGGGTTGCACCCAAGCGCCACGCGGCGACATAGGTAATGAAGAAGTCAATGCTGTTGGGAACCGCGACAGTGACCATGTCACCTTCCCGAGTTCCGTGTTCATGCAAGTACACCGCAAGGTTGTAACCCTGTCGAATCAGTTCCGCACGGGTGATGCTGTCCGAACCGCATGAAATCGCAATGGCATTCGGCGACTCTGCCGCAAGATCTTCGAGGCGCTGGATGAAGGAAATCATTGACTCAATGTCTAGTGCGAAAGTTGCTCATCACCGACACTGGAGCGGTTACAGAAAAAGGGACACCATGGGAAGCCACGCAAACGCTGCCAATGTCCCAACACCCACCACAAATGCCACCAACTTTTCGTTCAAGCCAGAGGCGATTGCGACAACTCCAGCAGTCACCATTGGAGGAGCAGCAGATTCAAGAATCGATGTACTCCACATCACATCCCCTGTGGAAGCAAAGAACAGCGCCACAAGAAATAGCACAGCAGGAACAGCCACCATCTTGATGATCAGCCCTGTCACTGCGGGTGCAATCACAGAGCGGTCTACCCGCAACGTAAACCGCAAACCCAACGCACCCATGGCAACGGGTGCAACCGTGTATCCAATGTCATTCAGCACGGCCACAACGTCGGCATGAAGGCCGATGATGCGCAATGGAATGACTGTCAACAACGCAAGGAAGGGACCAAACCGAGACAGCCGCTGCAGAGTTGCACGCCCACCAGAATCTCCTGTTCCAAAACGCCCAGAGATGTAGGAACCATAGATTGCAAGTGCAAGAAAAGTTCCTAATTGGTCGTATGCAATTGCAGCAGACAGATGGTCGTCACCCAAGAGACCACCCACCATCCCCAGACCAAGAAAACTGGTGTTACCGAGTACCGCAACCAGCAACAAGGCACCAACTGTGTCTCGCGACCACTTCCGGAATCGGCCTATGCAATAAACCGCAGCCGCACACCCCACCATGCTCCCCCAAGCGGCAAAAACAGGGATGAGTAAATCTGAACCCACCTCAACGGTAGTCATCTTCGCGATGATGACTGCCGGCAGTGCAAAGTTGATGACGTATTTCTCAGCAAAAACAATCAGCGTCGGCGGGACAGATACTCGTGACCCCATAGCCCAGCACACGAGAAACGTCGCCACCACAATGAAAATCACCCTCCGAACCTAGTGTCCTCTCGAACCGCTCGGCAGGAATGACAGCACATCCCATGTGGGACAATGACACATGGCTTCGAAACATGACATCGCCTCTCCACTGCTCGGCACAATCTTTAAGGTCGCAGTTGCTGTCGGAGACTCCGTCCACGCGAAGCAGGAAATTCTCATTATCGAGTCAATGAAGATGGAACATCCTGTGGAAGCAGGAGTCGATGGTGTTGTCGCTTCTATTGCAGTTGCCGAAGGCGACACGATTGCTGCAGGTCAAGTGCTGGTGAGCATCACTCCTGGTGTCATTGCTGTCCACGCAAAAGAAGCGACAAGCAGCCCTAGCATTCAGGAGCGCGATGACCTCGCGCGATACCGAGAGCGCCGCCGCCTCACCACTGACGAGGCGCGCCCCGAAGCAGTCGCGCGACGCACAGCAAAAGGACAACGGACCGCACGAGCCAACATTGCTGACCTCGTGGATGACGGAAGTTTTGTCGAGTACGGGTCTTTTGCCATTGCTGCGCAACGTCAGCGTCGAGAACTTGATGATCTCATTCGCAACACGCCAGCAGACGGACTAGTCGGTGGCATCGCCACAGTGAATGCAGCAGAGTTCGACGAAGACATTGCCCGCGTTGCTGTGGCGTCGTACGACTACACCGTACTTGCAGGAACACAAGGTTTCCTCAACCACCGCAAGAAAGACAGACTCTTTACTGTCGCTGAACAACTTCGCACTCCCGTCGTTCTCTTTGCTGAAGGTGGCGGTGGTCGCCCCGGCGATACCGATGCAGCCGGTGTTGCTGGTCTCGATGGCCCTGCGTTTGCACTCTTTGCTCGCCTCTCAGGTCTTGTTCCACTTGTTGGCATCACATCTGGGTATTGCTTTGCAGGCAACGCTGCATTGCTTGGCTGCTGTGATGTCATCATCGCCACAGAAAACTCGAACATTGGCATGGCCGGGCCAGCGATGATTGAAGGTGGCGGACTTGGTGTCGTCAAGCCCACCGACATTGGCCCTATCGGCGTGCAGACCGCCAACGGCGTCATTGATGTTCGTGTTGCCGATGAAGCCGAGGCAGTGACCGTTGCTAAGAAGTACCTCGGATTCTTCCAAGGTGCAACCAAGAACTGGAAGCGACATGACGATGCATTGCTTCGTGATCTCATCCCTGAACAACGCACTCGCGTGTACGACGTACGCACTGTCATCAATGCGCTCGCAGACATCGATTCAGCTCTTGAATTGCGACCCACCTTTGGCGTCGGAATCCTCACCACACTTTTGCGCATTGAAGGTAAGCCAGTAGGCGTCATTGCGAACAACCCAGCTCACCTTGGTGGCGCTATCGACGCTGATGCCTCCGACAAAGCATCACGTTTTATTCAGTTGTGCGATGCCTACGACATCCCCATCGTCAGCTTGTGTGACACACCAGGCTTTATGGTCGGCCCAGACGCCGAACACACTGCTCAAGTGCGCCACTTTGGACGCCTATTCGTCACTGCAGCGAGCATCTCCGTGCCACTCGTGACAATTGTGCTGCGTAAGGGCTACGGCCTTGGTGCGATGGCAATGGCAGGTGGTGGTTTTCATTCCAACGCAATGACAGTCTCGTGGCCCACAGGTGAGTTCGGTGGCATGGGCCTTGAAGGGGCCGTCCGACTCGGGTTTAGCAAGGAGCTCGCTGCGATTGATGACGAACAGGAACGCAACGAACTAGAAGCCAAACTGATTGCGCGCGCATATGAACATGGCAGCGCTCTCAATATGGCCAGCCACGTTGAAATTGACGATGTCATTGACCCTGCGGAAACTCGCCAGCGCATTCTCAGCGTCATTGGTTCTACGCGTTCATGGCGTGCACGCGATGGCAAGAAACGCCCCATGGTCGATGCCTGGTAAATCTCGTCACGAATAACGAGTACAAGAATTAGAAGGCAGCGAGACCTTCGCGAAGTTGCTGCGCAAACTCTTCATCAATGATGGTGTCGCTGTCAGCAGCAAACTTCTCATGAACTTTTGCTGCGTTGACCTGAGCAACAATCTTTCCATTCAGTAACTGCAGAATCTCTGCAGCTGCCGCATTGGCATGCACTCCACCGCCAGGTCCGGGACTTGTCGCAATCAACATCGATGTCTTCCCGATTATCGGTCCAGCCATAAACGGACGAGATGCCCAATCAATGAGGTTCTTCGTCGCGGCAGAAAATGAATGGTTGTATTCAGGGCCAGCGATGATCACACCATCTGCCTCTGCAATGGCTGCACGTAATGCGGCAACAACTTCTGGCACTGTTTCACCGTCGAGGTCTTGGTTATAGAGCGGCAACTCGGCGATATCGAACAACGCGATCTGCGTCCCCACAGGAGCCAGAGCAGGCAGTGCTCGGAGTACGCGGGTGTTGAAAGAGTCCTTGCGCAAAGACCCAGAGAATGCAATAAGTGTTGTCATTGCCGTTGAACGATACGGAGCCCCTGCTTGGTATCCCACATCCAAACAGTGAGTTCTCCATGGGGTTTCAAGGATGGGAGCCGACATGAAACAATGAGGGGGTGAGCATTTCTCCCATTTTTGATCCTGCTGCATGGCGTGAAGTTCCTGGCTTCTCCTTTACCGACATCACGTATCACCGTGCTGTCGACCAAGGCACCGTGCGCATTGCCTTCAATCGTCCCGAAGTGCGCAATGCATTCCGCCCGCACACCGTGGATGAGTTGTACACCGCACTCGACGATGCACGAATGACCACCGATGTTGGCTGTGTTCTTCTCACCGGCAACGGCCCTTCACCTAAAGACGGTGGATGGGCATTCTGCAGTGGCGGAGACCAGCGCATTCGTGGCAAGGACGGCTATAAGTACGCCGAGGGCGACACCGAAGAGACTGTTGATCGTGGACGCTCAGGTCGCCTCCACATTCTTGAAGTACAGCGCCTGATTCGTTTCATGCCCAAAGTTGTCATCTGCGTTGTGCCGGGCTGGGCAGCAGGCGGTGGGCACAGCTTGCACGTTGTCTCCGATCTCACACTTGCCAGCAAGGAACATGCACGCTTCAAGCAGACCGATGCCGACGTTGCATCATTCGATGGTGGGTATGGCTCGGCGTATCTCGCAAAGATGGTCGGACAAAAGTTCGCTCGCGAGATCTTCTTTCTTGGTCGTGAATACTCCGCCGATGACATGGTTGCGATGGGCGCCGTCAACGCATCGATTCCTCATGCAGATCTTGAGAAGGTGGCGCTCGAATGGGCGAAAGAAATCAACGGCAAGAGCCCCACTGCTCAGCGCATGCTGAAGTTTGCGTTCAACCTCGTTGACGATGGCCTTGTCGGTCAGCAAGTTTTTGCGGGCGAGGCAACACGTCTCGCCTATGGCACCGACGAAGCAGCCGAAGGTCGCGAGTCATTCCTGGAGAAGCGCGACCCCGACTGGTCGCCGTTCCCTTGGTACTACTAATTCGCTCATACTGTTCGACGCATGATTTCTGTTGTCCACGAAG
>Ga0208595_1000766_pt1 | contig 11147 bp, 6 predicted proteins | sample LakMenEpi28Jun11_FD_150742 | JGI IMG/M metagenome (GOLD analysis project Ga0208595, IMG submission 150742) | Freshwater microbial communities from Lake Mendota, WI - 28JUN2011 deep hole epilimnion (SPAdes) | ecosystem: Environmental > Aquatic > Freshwater > Lake > Epilimnion/Euphotic zone ...
GATGCCGCGAGCGTGGCCTTCGGTAGCGAGTTGTCTCGGTCTGCCCAGCCGCTGGCGATGTACTTTAAGAACTTTTCGCTGTGCGGGCGCTGCGACCGGTTGGTGGCTCGCTCTTCAATCTTCTGCTCTTCATTGCTCATGAGTTACATACTGCCATTTTCGAACCCCTTACGCTTGAGGCAACGAAAGGCTTTTCTTGAGAATCGATTTGCACGCGCACAGCACCCACTCTGATGGGCGTGAAGACGTGCGTACTGTCTTTTCTTCGGCGAAGGCCGCCGGAGTCGATGTCCTAGCCCTCACCGACCATGACAGCACTTCCGGCTGGGCCGAGGCCGAGGCGGTAGCGCGCGAGCTTGGCATGGGTTTCGTGCCAGGCATCGAGGTGACGACTGTCACAAACGGCGCAAGTATTCACCTGCTCGCCTACCTGCCAGACCCAAATAACCTTGCGCTGCAGACCACACTTCGAAACACGGTTGTTGCGCGAGAGGAGCGTCTTCGCGCCATCACCGAGCTTGTCGCCCCGGTTTGGAACATCACCTGGGAAGACGTTTTGGCGCAGCTCCAGGACGGCGCCACGATGGGTCGCCCAGCGGTCGCCGACGCGCTGATTGCCGCCGGTCACTTCGAGACCCGAGGCGAGGTTTTCGACAAGGTGCTGTTTGATGGCAGCGAGTTCTATGTCTCGAACGAGTCAGCACCTAACGTCCTAGAGGCCATCGACCTGATTCGCGACGCCGGGGGAGTGCCGATAATCGCTCACCCTCTCGGCCGCTCCGCTGGCAACCACCCACTACCCGAACGCCACTTTAGAGCGATGATCGAGGCGGGTTTGGCGGGGTTCGAGGTTTACCACCGAGATGTTCCGGAGTTTGCCCGCGAGTGGTTGCTTGGGCTAGCAAATGAGTTCGATCTGATTGTCACAGGATCCAGCGATTACCACGGACTCACTGGCAAAGCCAATCGCCTTGGCGAAAACGTGACAGACCCGAGAATGCTTGAACGAATAGAAGCGCTGGGTTTTAGCTCGGTAACTTACCCCTGAGTGCCACCGCGGGTGCGGCGGCGCTGACGGTCTGGGTTAGCTTGGCGTGGGGCAGCGTTTGAACCAGCCGGCTTGTCACCCTGAGGGCGGCGCGGGCCACGGTCGCGGTTGCCACCCTGAGGCTTGCGGTCACCCTGAGGCTTGCGCTCCTCTGGCTTAGCCGGAACCAAACGACCCTTGGTGCCTTTGGCGATGTCCAAGTCGGTGAAAAGGTGCTCGGATGACGAGTAGGTCTCGAGTGGCTCTGGCACACCCAGCTCAAGTGCATCGTTGATGTGCTTCCAGCGGTTCAGGTCATCCCAGTCGACAAAGGTGATTGCGATTCCGGTGCGACCAGCGCGTCCGGTGCGACCGGTGCGGTGCAGGTAGGCCTTCTCATCCTCGGGAACCGTGTAGTTGATCACGTGAGTTACGTCGTCAACGTCGATGCCTCGGGCCGCAACCTCGGTGGCAACCAAGATGTCTTTCTTGCCGGTGCGGAACGCAATCATTGAGCGCTCGCGGGCTTCTTGAGACATGTCTCCGTGAAGGGCGGTCGCCTTGAAGCCACGCTCGGTGAGTTCGTCGGCAACCTTGCCAGCCTGGCGCTTGGTGCGGCAGAAGATGATGGTCTTGCCGCGGCCCTCGGCCTGCAGGATTCGGCCTACACACTCGTCTTTGTCGAGAGCGTGTGCGCGGTAGAAGAACTGCTTGATGTCGGCCTTGGTGTGGCCTTCGTCTGGGTCGTTGACGCGAATGTGAACCGGGCGGTTCTGGTACTTGCGAGCCAACTGGACGATGGTGCCCGGCATGGTTGCCGAGAACAGCATGGTCTGGCGGCCATCAGGTGTGTAGGCAAACAGTCTCTCAACGTCTGGCAAGAAGCCGAGGTCCAGCATTTCGTCTGCCTCGTCGAGCACCATGAAGCGGATGTTGCCTAGGTCGAGAAGTTTCTGCTTGCTCAAGTCGATGAGGCGACCCGGGGTGCCAACGATGATCTGCGCTCCGGCCTCGATCTCGGCAACCTGGCCCTCATAAGACTTTCCGCCGTAGATAGCCGCGACGGTGGTCTTGCGGTTCGCGGTGGCGAGCACGAGGTCCTCAGCTACCTGAATAGCGAGTTCACGGGTTGGCACAACGACGAGCGCCTGCGCACCCTTGGCTGGCTCAAGCCCGAGCGATTGGATTAGTGGCAAGCCGAAACCGAAAGTCTTACCGGTACCTGTTTTCGCCTGGCCGATGATGTCCTGGCCGGTCAGGGCTAGCGGAATCGCCTGCTCCTGAATTGGGAAAGGCTCGGTGATGCCCTTCGCCTCTAGGGCATCTACGATGTCTTGATCGATGCCCAAATCTTTGAAAGTCAAAAAGTCTCCTATAGTCCTGCCAAGTCTATCTTTGGCATGAGCCCGCGTGGCTCAGGTATCTTTGTAAGGTGTTCGAATGGTTCAAGAAGCTCCGCTCCGCTGCTAAGCGGCTCGCCCTACCTACGCGCGAAGAACGAGCGCCTCGCAACATGGGCAAAATCGACCTTCGCCCGTACACACCCGAACCCAAAATCTTCCTCGGCCAACTGGCTTACCTCAAACTCACGCAGTTCGAGATCCTCACCAACGAGCTCAAGTTTTCACCAAACACCCAGTACAAGGCCGAACTTGGCGAGGCCGCTGCCAAGAGTTTCGAAAAGTATCGTGCTATCTCGAGCATTCTCGCCGGGCTCGGCATGGACTCAACCGATGCCATGGAACCCTTCACCGAACGCATCGGAAACTTTCACTCACGAACCACTGGCATCGACTGGTTCGAGACGGTAATCAAGGTCTATCTGGTTTACGGCCTCTTGGACGACTTCTACCGCAGACTCGCGATCGGCCTCACGCCGGCACTTCGTAAACAGGTTGAGGAAGCGCTCGCCGACGACACCTTCGAACAGTTCGCCAAGCGAGTCCTAATTGAATCGATGGGCGAGAGTGAGCAGTTGAAGAGTCGACTTGCCCTCTGGGGTCGTCGCTTGATGGGTGATGTTTTGCTCGAGTTGCGCGCGGCTTTCGACAACCGCAAGTTGGCCGGAGTTGCCAAGGGAGCCAAGTTGAGTCTTGCCGAAGAGCGTGAGGTAAACCTTTCGGCATACTCGAAGCTCGAACCTTTGGTGAGCGAAATGATTGCCGTGCACACCCTCAGGATGGATGCACTCGGACTTTCGGCTTAGGCCTTTTTAGCTTCTTCGCGCGCGTGAATTCTGGCCGCTGCAATACGCGACGAAACGATGATCATGAAAACAGGCATCGCAAGCATGATGATGATCCAGATCCAGGCTTCCTCGTATTTGAAACCAAATAGGGTCAGCGCAATCCAGAGCACCGAACCGGCGATTGCCGCGATGGTTGGTGGCACCAGGGCCCCGTACTCACCGGACTTTGTGGTGAGGTAGGGCGCGACCAGGCCGAGGATTACGGCGTAACCGAGAATGATCAAAATTTCCATTAGGCGATGAACCCGACCCTTCTTGACTCTTCTGCACCGCATTCCACGTAGCCGATTGAGCTGACTGGAACCAGGAACATGCGCCCCTTGTTGTCTTGCAGCTTGACGATTTTAGCTCCGTCTTCGAAAGCTTTTGAGACATGCGCCTCGACCTCGGCAGCAGTTTGATTGCTCTCGAAGGATAGTTCTCTTGCGCTGTTTTGAATGCCGATGCGGATGTCCAAGGTTGCCTTTCGTTGGTGCCCTTAAAGATTACGACAGACCAACGACTAAAAAGTCGGGGGTCGGCTGTATTCTCACTCTCGATGGCAAATACTACTTTTCGCAAACACGGCCTCGAATTTGTTGACCACAAGCTTTCGGCTGGCCAGCTTGAAGTTTCGGAGCTAGCTGCCGATGCGAGAGCGCTGGTTTACGGCGCCCCGGGGTCGGGCAAAACCACCGCTCTGAAGAAGCTCTATCTAAATCAGGTCAAAAAGCACGGGCTCAAGGCGCACAACGTCTTGGCCATCACCGCCAGCCGAGATGCCGCAAACCTGTTGCGCGACGAACTTGCGCTCGCCAACCACGGTGCTACTGCTGGCCCGATGGCTCGCACCCTAGCCAGCTTTGCTTTTTCAATCCTTCGCGAGGCCGCCCTTAAAGATGGCACCCGATCACCCGAACTAATCAACGGTTCCGAGCAAGACCGCATCATCAAGCAACTTCTCGAGCAGGAGGTCGAGGCTGGGCTATCGGCCGATTGGCCGAAGCACGTGAGAGAGGGAGTCCTGTCGCTCTCGGGTTTTCGCGCCGAAGTACGTGAGCTGTTTACTGTCTGCCTCGAACGCGGGGTAAGCCCTGCCGAACTGCGGTCGCTTGGTGAAGCGCAGGGTCAGCAGATCTGGGTCGCCGCTTCGAGCGTTTTTGAGCGCTACCTAGAAGTCCTAGCCACCCCGGCGAACGACAATCGCCACGACCCTTCAACTCTGCTGAGCAAGGCAACCGAATTGCTTGCCGAGAAGCCTTGGGCACCGTTCGTCGCCGATCTGAAGCTGGTCATCGTTGATGACGCCCAAGAGCTCACGCCCGGCGCAAAGCAGCTCCTGAAAGTGCTCGTCTCAAAGGGCGCTGGTCTGGTTTTGCTGGGTGACCCAGACAGTGCAACGCTCGGGTTCCGCTCGGCTGACCCAAAGTCGATGCGACTTCTCATCGAAGACGTAGCCGAGCCCGGAACTGTCAAGACGATCATGCTCGGACAGTCGCACACCATCAGACCAGAAGACGTTTCGATTGCGATGGCAAATATCTACAAGGCAATCCCGCCTGAATTGGCAGGTCCCCAGCGGAGTGTCCACGGCGCCGCCAATCGAGTTCCAGGTGAACAAGTCGAAGGCAAGGTCTTCGACACGGCCGCAAGCGAATCGGCCTGGGTTGCTCGTCGGCTTCGTGAGCTGCATCTCGACAAGCAGATTGCCTGGGGTGACATGGCTGTTGTGGCTCGATCTCGCAACCTCCTAGAGAACTTCGGTGCCGCGCTTGCTGCCGAGAGCGTGCCGGCGACTGTGCTGGGTAGCAAATCGGCTCTTCGCGATGAATTCGCCAGCGGGCACCTGCTTCGCCTCGCGAAACACGTCCTCGATCGCAAAGAAGTTGACTACAAGGCCGCAGAAGACCTTCTTCAGTCGCCCTACTGCGATCTAGACAGCCTTGGGCTAAGGCGATTCCGCCGTCAGCTCAGGCAGGCGGACCTCAACGAAGGCCTAGCGAGAACCGGTGACGAACTCGTGGTCGAACTATTCAACAAACCGGGCACCGTGGCGACTCTCGAAAGCAAAGAGGCCAGCGCGGTTTTGAGTTTCATCAAACAAATTGAAGAGGCTAAGGCTCTGGTGGCAGACCCGAGCAAGACCGCCGAAGACCTGCTCTGGCACTTCTGGAACGAAAGCAAGCCCAAGCGGAACTGGCCACTGCAAACCAAGAATGTAGGCGAGGTAGCCCAGCAGGCGGGGCGCAACCTCGACGCGGTCGTTGCGCTATTCGCCGCGGCAAATCGCTATGTGGAGCGAAACCCGAACGGCTCAATTGCAGCTTTCGTCGAAGATCAACTAACTCTTGACCTGCCGCAAGACACCCTGGCGGTCAACGCCCGAGACGACGAACGAGTGCTGTTGCTAACCTCAGCGGCTCTGATCGGCAGGCGCTTCAAGGTAGTTGTGATTCCACAACTAATCGAAGGCGTCTGGCCGAATCTGAAACCTCGTTCCTCTCTGGTGGCCGCTACCGTCCTTGATGAGCTGCTTAGCAACCAAGCTGGCATCGACAAAACAGAGTTGCCCCAAGAACTTCGCCTGCTGAACAAGGCTGTTGGCGCAGCTACCGAGCGAGTAATCGTGACTTCGGTCGACGGCGATGAGAGCCAGATTTCACAGTTCGTCTCACTAGTGCTCGGCAAGACGCCGAAGACCGAGACCTACGGAGCTCCTCGCTACACGCTTCGAGGCACGGTTGGCCGCTTGCGCAGAACACTGGTTGACCCAAAAACAGAGACAGAGGCAGAGCGACTAGAAGCCGCCTATGGCCTTGCGCTCTTAGCAAAGGACGGCATCGCCGGCGCTGACCCTGAGCAGTGGTACGGAATCCTGGATCTCTCAACCGAAGAGGCACTCGTGCTCCTCGATGGCGACAAACAGGTCTATGTAGCGCCTTCACAACTCGAAGACTTCCTCAAGTGCCCGCTGCACTGGTTTATCAAGCACCACGGGGGTCGCGAGGGCTCATTCGAAGCCAACTTCGGAATCCTCTTGCACAAGGTCCTCGAAGAAACCGCAAGCATCAGCGAGCAGGAACTCTGGAAGGGCGTTGAGTCGAAGTGGCACACTCTCGACTTCGAGGCCGAGTGGCTTGAAAAGCGCGAGAAGCGCAAAGCTCGCAAGATGGTGACCAGGCTTGCCACATATCTGACCGCTCAAGAAAAAGCGGGCTACGAGGTTATTGGTCGAGAGGTCAAGTTCAAGTTTCAGCTGGGCAGCGCATTGGTTTCAGGAACCGTTGACCGCATCGAGCGCAATGCCGAAGGCAAGGTGATGATCGTCGATCTCAAGACCGGCGGCAAGATCGATAAAGAAGATGTGAAGACTCACCCGCAGCTTGGTTTATACCAACTTGCCTTCGCGCAGAAGGCTTTCGGCGACTTGATCGCAGACAGTGACACTCTCGAAGGCGCCAGGTTGGTTTTTGTGTCTGTTGAAAAGGGTGTTTTCGATCAGCAGGCTATTACGACCAAGGATGCCGAGTACGGAGTCTCGTACTTTGAAAATGTTCTCGAAGAAGCAGCCCAAGAGATGGCTATGCCGCGAAAGCTTTTCGTTGCGAATGTGGGGAGCCACTGCAACACCGACAAGTACGGTGCCTGTGCACTCCAACTAGGTGAGGCGGTTTCATATGTCGACTAATTCGATTTCGGCAGACCAGGTTTTCTTCGCCGTAAAGCGGGCCGACAAGCCCGAGGACACAACGGACTGGAAGCTGACCACAGAGCAGCGCGAAGCGGTTGAGCTCGCTCCAACCGATGCCCCAACCCTTGTGGTTGCAGGTGCCGGTAGCGGCAAGACCGAGTTGATGGCCGTGCGAGTGCTCTGGTTGGTGGCCAACGGTCACGCTGAGCCGGGTGAAATTCTTGGTCTGACCTTCACCAGAAAAGCAGCATCTGAGTTGTCGAAGAGAATCAACAGCGGCTTGAGGCACCTTGCCGGCACAAGTTTTTGGCCCAAAGAACTTGCCGATAAGCCTTTTGCCGCACCAAACATTTCGACCTACAACGCCTATGCGAACTCGCTATTCCAAGATCACGCGCTGGCACTTGGTTACGAGCCGGATTCGATTCTTCTAACCGAAGCCGCTCGGTTTCAGCTGGCCCGAGAGGTTGTGCTCAAGTATTCGTCGAGCGTTGACTCGCGCATCAATGATTACGAGTCTCCGCTTTCGACCATCATTGACGCGGTGCTTTCGCTAGCCGGAGAAATGGCCGATAACGGTGTCGATGCCGAGCAGATTAACGAGTATGTCGATGGCACCAGAAACTTCATTGCCTCGCTAAAGGCCAAGAACCAGACCGAAGAATTGCCGATTCCAATCACTCGGCTAAAAAACTGGCAGAACTTCTTCGATTCAGGGCTCATCGCTAACCTTGCCCAGAAATTCAGAGAAGAAAAGCTAGCTCGAGGAATGGTCGACTACAGCGACCAGGTCGCACTGGCTGCAAGAGCGGTTGAGGCAATGCCTGACTTGGTTGCCGGCCGAGAGCGCAGCCTATACAAACACGTGCTTCTTGATGAGTACCAGGACACCAGCACCCTGCAAACCAGACTCCTCAGAGGGCTCTTTGCGAACCACTCGGTCTTCGCTGTCGGTGACCCGAACCAGTCGATCTACGGCTGGCGCGGAGCAAGCGCTTCAAACCTGCGCGAGTACATCACCGACTTCGGCACTCCCGAGCGCGAGGTTGTCCAATTCCCGCTGCCTACCTCCTGGCGAAACCCGAGTGGCGTGCTAAATCTTGCCAACCGACTCTTGGAGGAGTTGCACCAAGAGCCCAACTTCATCACGCGCGACATGAGCGAAGAGCAACTAGCTGTGCTCGAGCACAACAAGGTCAAGGTCATCGAGCTAACTCCGCGCCCCGATGCTCCAGTTGGCGACACCGAGGTTGTCTACGTTCAAACCCAGAGCGAAGAGGCTACTGCCGTGGCTTCTTGGTTCGCCCGCAAAATGCAGGAAGAACCAGAAAAACCGAAACCTACTGCGGCTCTACTTCTGCGCACCAAAGGCGCTGCAAACTACTACGCCTCAGCGCTTTCGAAGCAGGGCGTCCCTTACCAAATTGTTGGTGTCGCCGGGCTTCTCGAAATGCCAGAGATTGTTGATCTGGTCGCCGCTCTAAAGGTCGTGCACAATCCAACCTCTGGCGCGTCTCTGCTTCGTTTGCTTGCCGGCCCGCGTTGGCGAATCGGAGCAAAAGACATCCAGCAGCTCTATCTGTTCGCCAAAAAAATCGCCAGCTTCGACAATGAAGATGGGGTTGAACTTCAGGGTGAAGAAGTCGGTTTCTCAATAGTCGATGCACTCGACGAACTACTTGATCTCCGCAACTTCAAGAGTGGCATCAGCGAGACGGGGCTCGTGCGCATGAAGAACTGCGCAAAGTTGTTCCGCAAGCTGCGCAGCCAAACCGGGCTCGCGCTGCCAGATTTCGTGAGAGTGGTCGAGCAGGAGCTTTGGCTCGACATCGAACTCACGGCCAACCCCAATCGGCTCCAGCCGATGGCCAACCTGAACTCTTTTGCCAACGTGGTCACCAACTATGCAAACAGCTACAGCCCGACACTTGGCGGGTTCCTAGAGTGGCTCGAATACGCCGCCTCTAAAGAATCTTTCGAAACGCCGGCTGTTGCCGCGACTCCGGGTGAGGTCCAAATTCTCACGGTTCACGCGTCCAAGGGGCTTGAGTGGGATCTCGTTTCTGTGCCGCTGCTCATTGACGGCACTTTCCCTTCAAACACCGGCGGCTTCAGGGGCTGGGTTAGTGGCAAAAACTTGCCCTACCACTTCAGGGGTGACGCAGAGTCGCTACCGAGGTTCGACATGTCCTCGGCTATCGAACAAATCGACATCGACAAACTTGAAGAAGTCTTCAAAGCCGACGTAACCGAATACAAGTACCGAGAGGAGCGTCGACTCGCCTACGTTGCCGTTACCCGTGCGAAAAAGTCATTGATGCTTTCAGCTTCGGTCTACAAGGGCACCAACAAGACTGCGGCTAAGGCCTCGCCGTACCTGACAGAGCTGGCGAGTAGCGGCGAGCCGACTTTGAAAGTCATTGGTGGAACAGGCAACCCTGAGTCACCGCTTCCAGCTCTTCCGGAGCTGCAAGTAAACCCCGACAGCGAAGTCGAGTTCTCGCTTGAATGGCCGATGGATCCACTCGGGCCAAATCATCGAATCGCACTCGAAAAGGCCCGAGACCTGGTTGACGAGGATCCCCCAAAGCCAGATGCCGCAAAGGTCGATGCAGAGATCAACCTTCTGCTCGACGATCTCGCCGAAAGCGTAGCTAGGGCGAGTCAGGCAAAGCTGCCAGTGAGAATTCCCGCCTCGCGATTCAAGGAATTCTTGTTAGAAACCGAAGAGGTTGCCGAGCTCTACCGCAGACCTGTTCCTCGAGAGCCATTCTCTGCCACCATGGCCGGCACGCTGTTTCACACCTGGGTTGAAGAGCGCTTCCAGGTGTTCAGCCCGAAAGAAGAGCTAGACATTAAGGTCGAGGCTGTCGATGACGGCAACCCGCAACTCAACATTGAAGAACTGAAGGCGATCTTCGAAGAGTCCCGCTTTGCTTCGATGGAACCGGCCGACATCGAGTGTGAGATTCAGGTGACGATTAAGTCGAACACCTTCATCTGCAAAATTGACGCGGTTTTCAAAACCGAAGACGGTTTCGAAATTGTCGACTGGAAGACCGGAATCGCACCGACGACCCCAGAAGACATCGCCGAAAAGGCTCTGCAGTTGGCCCTCTACCGAATGGCCTATGCAAAGTTTCACGGCGTCGACCCAGACAAGATTGGCGTTTGCCTCTATTACGTGAACGACAACCTGGAGATCAAGCCTGAAGAGGTAAAGACCGAAGACCAGTTGCTAGAAATGTGGCAGGGCGTCCTCGATAAAGTTACGGGCTAAAAGAGCTCGTCGTCACGCTTTTCGGGGAGCTCTATTTCGCGGGTGGCGTCGTCGATGAAAACAGGGAGATCTTCTGCTCCACTCTCGGGCTGTTGCAGCTCAACTTCTTCAACCGGTTCGATGAACGACCCGCTAGCCCTGGTGAAAGTCCCGGCGATTAGTGCTGGGGCAGCCCCAACCTCCACCTCTTCGGCGAGTAGGTTGAGCATGCCAACTCCCTCGGCGACGATTGCATCATTGCCCGTGGTGACTCCGTGAAGTAACCAACGACCGGTGTGCATCTCTGAATACAGTTGCGCGCGCTGACTCAGGTTTGGGTCGATGATCTTTCGATCACCCAAGTAGGCGAATCGAACAGCGTCAAGAAGCGTTTGGTCGCCGTGACCTGCCAACCAAGAGAACTCTTCGGCAGGGTCACCCACCTTCAACTCCTGCCAACCCAGAATTCCACTAACCATGCCGTCGAGCTCCAACACGTTCACCGAACTTAGGTTCGAGTGAATTACCGTGGGGGTGAATCGGAACAGGCTGACGTTTTCGAGAGCCTCCGACCAGCGATCGAGGAGAGCCTTGGGGATCTTGCCGGTGCCAGCGAGTCGGTCAAGTTCGTTGACGCGCTGTCGCACGACTTCGGCAGGGGAGAAGTCAGGAAACCCCGCGTTGCGAATCGTTTCGACATCGAGGTTGTGGATCGCGGCCATCGCGTTACCGAGGCTCTCAATCAGTGAGTCTCCAGCGCTGATCCGTTCAAGTTCTAGCGGCTTGCCATAGACGTACTCGAAAACCACTGCGTTTCTGCCACCAGGCATGCGGCTCTGCCCGAGCGCTCGACTGACTTTGAACGGCAGAGACAACCCCGAAACTGCGTTGAGTGCAGCCACTTCGGTGGCAAGTTCAAGGTCGGCGGTGTCGTTTGCGCCTT
>Ga0208595_1000767_pt1 | contig 11147 bp, 9 predicted proteins | sample LakMenEpi28Jun11_FD_150742 | JGI IMG/M metagenome (GOLD analysis project Ga0208595, IMG submission 150742) | Freshwater microbial communities from Lake Mendota, WI - 28JUN2011 deep hole epilimnion (SPAdes) | ecosystem: Environmental > Aquatic > Freshwater > Lake > Epilimnion/Euphotic zone ...
AGCCAATCCTGAAGGTAAAACTGTTGCTTTCGGGAATGTTTTTTTCACATATTCAAAGAATTTTGGTTTGTCTACTTGCATAGATTTCTCCGTTTCCATTTGTTTTTGGCGCATCATTTCTTCTTGTTTTCTTTTTTGTTCTGCCATTTTTTCTTCTTGAACTTTCTTTTGATCAGCGATCATCGCTTGAAATTTAGCATTGTCAAATTTGAACGCTTTTGCGTCGGCACCTTCACGGATAATTTCTACTTTTTTGATGCCATCATTTGTTTTGATGAGGTTGCATATTTCCATTCCAGAAACTACTTTGCCAAAAACAGAATGTTTGTTGTCTAACCATGGTGTAGCCGTAACGGTAATAAAAAATTGAGAACCATTGGTATTAGGGCCCGAGTTAGCCATAGATAAGATACCGGGAACATCGTGTTTCAAGCTTGCATCAAACTCATCAGGAAATTTATATCCTGGATCGCCTGTTCCAGTTCCAAGTGGGCATCCACCTTGAATCATAAAATCTTGTCCATCGCCATTAGCTACGGTAATTACTCTATGAAATTTCAAACCATTATAATATGGCGTTCCCATTGGTTTTGCTTTGTTTTCTAATTGCCCTTCAGCCAAACCTACAAAGTTTCCAACCGTTCCAGGTGTTTTATCGTGAGTTAACTTTACTAAAATTGAACCTTTTGCTGTATTAAATTTAGCGTAAATTCCGTCTTGCATTGCTTTTGATTTTAAATTAAAGTGCAAATTTACTACTTTTTTGAGTATATTTGATTGGTTTTTAAGCAAAATTATAACAACATGAAATCAATATTTAACCCAACAAACAATCAAGAAATTATTTTAAGAATCAATTCATTATCTTCAGATTCTAAAGCATTATGGGGAAAAATGAGTGTAGACCAAATGCTAAAACATTGTAATGATGCCGTTTTAGTAGCTTTTAATGAGAAAGAACTTAGGATTCCATTTATTTGGAAAATTTTAGCACCTATGATGAAAAACATGATTCTAAAAAAGCCACAATTTGACAAGAACAGTCCAACTGCCAAAGAATTTAAATACGATACTAATTTCGATTTTGAAACCATTAAGAATGAATTAATTACTAATTTTTCTCGTTTTCAAGCTGGTTTTGATGCTATAAGTTGTAAAAAACACCCTTTTTGGGGCTATATGACTGCAGATGAATGGAATAATTTGCATTGGAAACATATTGATCATCATTTACGACAATTTGGGGTTTAAATTAATTGTTACAAGTTTCAGGTTTCAGGTTATTGTTGTTTATCTTTGCAACTTGAAACCTGAAACAAAGAAAACAAAATCATCATGCGCGTAGATATCATAACTGTTTTACCAGAATTAATTAGAAGTCCATTTGAAGGTTCGATGATGAAAAGAGCTATTGATAAAGGATTGGTAGAAGTTTATTTTCATAATCTACGCGATTATAGTACGAACAAGCAAAAAAGCGTTGACGATTATCAATTCGGCGGTGGCGCTGGAATGGTAATGAATATTCAACCGATTGATGATTGCATTACCAAACTAAAAAGTGAACGCGATTACGACGAAATCATTTATATGACACCAGACGGAGAAACGCTAAACCAAAAAATGGCGAATTCTATGTCGATGTTAGGAAATTTAATTATTCTATGTGGGCATTATAAAGGCGTTGACCAACGTGTGCGCGATATGCATATTACTAAAGAAATTTCTATTGGCGATTATGTGTTATCAGGTGGCGAATTGGGTGCTGTAATTTTATGCGATGCCTTATTTCGATTAATTCCTGGCGTTTTGAATGATGAAACTTCTGCGTTAACGGATAGTTTTCAAGATAATTTACTATCACCGCCAATTTATACGCGTCCTGCAGAATATAAAGGGATGAAAATTCCTGAAATTTTATTAAGCGGCAACTTTCCAGAAATAGAAAAATGGCGCGAACAAAAAGCCTACGAACACACATTAGCCAGACGTCCCGATTTATTGGAAGAATAATCTTATTTACGATTTTAGATATACAATTTATGAAAAATCCCGAGCAAAACTCGGGATTTTTTTGTAAATAACAATTCGTAAATTCAAAATCTTAAATCGTAAATTACGAATACATTTTAGTACGGAATTCTTTAATTTTATCGTCTTCTAAATATTCATCAAATGTCATGTAACGGTCGATAACACCATTTGGCGTAATTTCTAAAATTCTATTTCCAACAGTTTGAGCAAATTCATGGTCGTGCGTGGTTAATAAAATAGAACCCTTAAAGTTATTTAACGAATTGTTAAATGCTGTAATAGATTCTAAGTCTAAGTGATTGGTAGGTTCATCCAACATTAACACATTGGCACGAATCATCATCATACGAGACAACATACAACGTACTTTTTCACCTCCGGAAAGGACATTACATTTTTTTAACGCTTCTTCGCCTGAGAAAATCATTTTTCCTAAGAAACCACGAACATAAACTTCGTCTCGTTCTTCTTCTGTTTTTACCCATTGGCGTAACCAATCTACTAAATTTAAATCAACACCATCAAAAAAGCTATGATTTTCAACTGGTAAGTACGATTGCGTGGTGGTAATTCCCCAATCAAACGTTCCTGAATCTTGTTTTTTTAAACCATTTAAAATATCATAAAAAGCGGTTGTTGCACGGGAATCTTTAGAGAAAACCACAATTTTATCGCCTTTTGCCATATTCAAATGTACATCTTTAAATAAAACGTCTCCGTCTTGAGATGCTGCTAAATTTTGTACGTTTAAAATTTGGTCTCCTGCTTCACGCTCAGTTTCAAAAATAATGGCTGGATATCTTCTACTTGATGGTTTAATTTCATCTAAGTTTAATTTTTCAATCATTTTTTTACGAGAAGTAGCTTGTTTAGATTTCGCCACATTGGCACTAAAACGACGAATAAATTCTTCTAATTCTGCTTTTTTCTCCTCTGCCTTTTTATTTTGTTGTGCTTTCTGACGCGCCGCTAATTGACTACTTTCGTACCAAAAAGTATAATTTCCTGAATAATGTGTGATTTTCGCAAAATCAATATCAGAAATATGTGTACAAACCGCATCTAAAAAGTGACGGTCATGCGAAACTACTAATACCGTATTTTCATAATTTGCTAAGAAATTTTCTAACCAACCAATGGTTTCAAAATCCAAATCATTAGTAGGCTCATCCATAATCAACACATCAGGATTGCCAAATAAAGCTTGAGCTAACAACACACGAACTTTTAATTTTCCGTCCATTTCGCCCATCAAAGTATAATGATATTCTGCTTCAATTTCTAAATTTGATAATAAAGTAGCCGCGTCACTTTCTGCATTCCAACCATTCATTTCGTCAAATTGCAATTGCAACTCGCCTATTCTATCTGCATTTTTATCATCATAATCAGCATACAATGCATCCATTTCAGATTTAACAGCGTGTAACGTTTTATTACCAATTAATACCGTATCTAAAACCGTAAAATCATCAAACATATTGTGGTTTTGGTTTAAAACCGACATACGTTTCCCTGGTTCTAAAATCACTCTTCCTGAAGTAGGATCCAATTCACCAGCTATGATTTTTAAGAAGGTTGATTTTCCTGCACCGTTGGCACCAATAATCCCATAACAGTTTCCTTGGGTAAATGTGGTATTTACTTCATCGAATAAAATTCTTTTACCAAATTGTACAGATAAATTTGAAATTGTAAGCATGTATTTTTATTTTAATTTACCGCAAAATTAGCAAAAAGCAACGAGTTTTCACAGTTTTATTTTAATATTCTATTTGTAATTTTTAACGCTACATTAACATCTTAACTGTTTTAAATCAAATACATTTGTTATTATGTTTAAATAAAACTATGCAAAAAAAATACAATTTCATTAAATTTATTGTTTTCGTTATCCTTACTTCCACTTTTATATCTTGTAAAGATGGTTTTATGGGTGAAAATTATATTGCCTATTTTGGTGGAGAAATTGAAAATCCGAAAAATAATTTTGTGGTGTTTATGAAAAACAATAAAGTTGTGGATACTTTTTATTTAGATAAAAACAATCGCTTTTTTCATAAATTTGATTCGTTAACTCCAGGTTTGTATAGTTTTAAACACGATCCCGAATATCAATATGTGTTTTTTGACAAAAATGATAGTTTGATGATTCGTTTAAACAGCAATGATTTTGATAATACCTTAATGTTTTGCGGACGTGGTGATGAGAAAAACAATTTCATGATGGAATTGTATTTAAAAGACATGAAATTAAAAAATGATTTATTTGATGTTTACGAACAACCCGAAAAAGTATTTTCTAAATATTTAGAAGCTTCAAATAAAAAAATTACAGAATTATACCGCAAAAGAAAATCATTTATCAAATGGTCTGAAGAATTTGATGAAGTAGCAAAAGCAAATATTCAATTGAATTACGCATACAAAAAAGAAGTTTTCCCAATTGTACACGAATTTAAAACAGGTGAAAACATCAAAAACAGTTTGCCAAAATCATACTATAATTACAGAAAAAAAATTGATGTAAATCAAGCAAATCTGTTATACTATTCGCCGTTTATTAATTATATGACTAGCATGTTAAACAATGTTGTATTAACAAATACTAAAGGTTATTTAGACGACATGAGTTTAGAAAACAATATTAAAAAACTTGAAATTGCTGATACTTTAATTAAAAACAAACATGTAAAAAACTTGGTTGTGAATAATATTGCCAACATGTATTTGCTTTCTGATCAATGTTCCGTTAATAATGGTAAATTTTTTACTTTATATTCGAAAATGGTTTCCGATCAAAAAATGAAAGTTAAAGTCATGGAAACGGCAAGTAACATTCAGAAATTAAGAAATAATAATGCGTTACCAGAAATTAGTGTGTTAGACACAAATAATAAAAAAGTTCAGCTTAGTGAATTAATTACTAAAAAAACAATTATTTATTTTTGGACGAAACAATCCGAATCACATTCTTTTTATTCTCACAAAAAAGTAGATGAACTAAAAGCAAAATATCCAGACATTCAATTTATAGCTATAAATATCAATAACTCGCAAGAAGATTGGTTAAAAGAAATTGAAACAAAAAAATATGTCAATTCCATAGAATTAAGAGCCATAGATTTTGAGGAACTAAAAAATAAATGGGTAATTAATAAAGTGTACCGAACACTAATTATAAATAAAAATGGTACCATAAACAATGCTTTTGTAAGTTTGTTTGATGCCAACTTTGAAAGTTATTTGCAATAGAAATTAGTATAAAAAATCCATAAAAAAAGGCGTCCCGATTTATCGAGACGCCTTTTTAATATATAAAATATTATTTATTTCCTTTTTCGAAATCCGCTACAAACTGAGCAATTCCTATATCAGTAAGTGGATGTTTTAATAATCCAGTAATTGAAGATAATGGTCCTGTCATAACATCTGCACCAATTTTAGCACAATTAACAACATGCATAGTATGACGTACTGAAGCCGCTAAAATTTGAGTTTCAAAACTATAGTTGTCATAAATTTGACGAATTTCATCAATTAAATTTAAACCATCTGTTGAAACATCATCTAAACGACCTAAAAATGGAGAGCAATAAGTAGCTCCAGCTTTTGCAGCCAACAAAGCTTGACCTGCAGAAAATATTAAAGTAACGTTGGTTTTAATTCCTCTATCTGAAAAATATTTACATGCTTTAATTCCTTCTTTAGTCATTGGTAATTTTACCACTATTTGTTCGTGTAAATCGGCTAATTCTTCACCTTCTTTTACCATTCCTTCAAAATCTAAGGCATTTACTTCTGCACTTACATCGCCATCAACTAAGTTACAAATGTCTACATAATGCTTTAAGATATTGTTTTTTCCAGTAATACCTTCTTTAGCCATTAATGATGGATTTGTAGTTACACCATCAAGAATTCCTAAAGCTTGTGCTTCAGCAATGTCTTTTAAATTTGCTGTGTCAATAAAAAATTTCATGTTTTTTGAATTTAAATTTGTTGTGTGTTGTTTGTGCGTACAAAAGTAGGAAAATGAAATACAATATTCTATTTCTTTTTACAGATTCTACTTTTTGATTTTATAATTTATAATGATTCATTAGGATTTTTTCGTACATTTTATCTGGTAAAATACGCTTTAAAACAATTGAGAATTTTTGCATAAATGCGCCTACTTTATAATGAATTTTTGGATTTTTTGTTTCAATAATTTTGTGAATTGCTATAGCCATTTCTAAAGGATTACTTCCACCAGAAACATGCGCATTCATCATATTTAATTGATTTTGATAAACCATTTCATAAGCAGAACCTTTTTGAACTGGAGCATGAAATCTTCTGGAAGCAATATCGGTCGCAAAATCACCTGGAGCCACATTGGTAATGTAAATGCCAAATGATTTAGTCTCCATCCGCAACGATTCGGTAATTAATTCTAAAGCACCTTTTGAAGAGGAATAAACGCTTCTAAAAGGCAATCCCATATAACCTGCAATAGATGTGATGTTAATAATTAAACCACTCTTTTGAAGGCGCATTTGTGGTAAAACGGCTTTCATAGTTTCGATAGGTCCAAAAACATTGGTTTCAAAATTGTTTTTAATTTCTTCTAAAGGAATTTCTTCTAAAGGACCTGTAATTCCCACTCCTGCATTATTAATTAACACATCTATTCTGCCTTCTAATTCTATAATCTTAGCAATACAAGCTTGTATTGATTCCGAATTCCTAACATCTAAATCAATTAATTTTATTTTTGAATAGCTAATTGCAGTAGCATTTCTACTTGTACCATAAACAATATACTCTTTATCTAATAAGAATTCGCCTATTGCTTTTCCAATTCCTGAAGAACCGCCAGTGATAAGTATTACTTTTTTCATTAAGAATTTATAAAATAAAATGTATTTATTTGGTAAAATTAAATAAAAAAAAGTGCATACAAAAGTTTGTATGCACTTAAAATTAATCGATTTCTAAAAAGTAATTTTACAATACCTTACTGGCACACATAAAATCGGTTTTAGGAAGATTGGTTGCAGCAATAGCATTAAATCCACCTTCTATTTCCGAAAAATTTCTATATCCTCGGGCTTGTAAAATAGAAGCCGCTATCATGCTTCTATATCCTCCGGCACAATGCATAAAAAAGTGTTCGTTTGGATTGATGTCTTTCACCCAATCATTAATATAAGCTAAAGGTTTGCTATATGCGTCTTCAATATGTTCTGCTTCGTATTCACTTTCTCTTCTAATATCTACTACTTTACTTTCGCTAATTTTAACTTCATTTTCAAATTGAGCTGCGGTGATTCTATGTACAGTATCCACATCAAATCCAGCTGATTTCCAAGCTTCAAATCCTCCCTTTAAATGGCCTAATACCGAATCAAATCCTACTCGAGATAATCGTGTAACGGTTTCTTCTTCTTTACCTGAATCTGTAACTAAAACTATTGGTTGATTTACATCGGCAATTAAAGCGCCAACCCAAGGTGCAAAGTCACCACTAATTCCAATATTTATGGATTGAGGTACAAATCCTTTTGAAAAATCAGACGCATTTCTAGTATCTAAAATTAACGCACCTGATTCATCTACAAGTTGTTCAAAATCGGAAGCATCAATGGCTTTCATACCGGAATTTAAAATAGATGCAAAAGAAGGAATTCCTTTTTTATTCATAGCTACATTCATACCAAAATAAGCAGGTGGAGGCAATAAACCATCTGTAACTTCTTTTATAAATTCTGCTTCGGTCATATTGGCACGAAGTGCATAATTTTGTTGTTTTTGTTCGCCAATGGTGGAAACCGTCTCTTTGCTCATATTTTTACCGCAAGCGGAACCTGCTCCATGTGCTGGATAAACAACTACATCATCTGCTAAAGTCATGACTTTATTTCGTAAAGAATGAAATAAAATTCCTGCTAACTGTTCCATTGTCATTGAAGCGGCTTTTTGTGCCAAATCTGGTCGACCAACATCGCCAATAAATAACGTATCTCCAGAAAATAAGGCAATATCTTTTCCGGTTTCATCTAGCAATAAATAACACGTACTTTCCATAGTATGACCAGGCGTGTGTAGTACTTTTATTTTAATATTTCCAACTTCAAATATTTGATTGTCTTCAGCTGAAATGATATCAAATTCTGGTTTAGCATTAGGTCCGTATACAATTTTCGCACCCGTTTGAGTGCTTAAGTCTAAATGACCTGAAACAAAATCGGCATGAAAATGCGTTTCAAAAATATACTTTAGTTTTACATTATCCGATGTTAATCTGTCTATGTATGGAGCTGTTTCTCGTAAGGGATCAATAATAGCCGCTTCTCCATTTGAAGTGATGTAATAGGCACCTTGCGCCAAACAACCAGTATAAATTTGTTCTATTTTCATATATTAATTAATTTTTTTAAATGGAAATTGAAATCATTTTCATTTAAATTCGATACAAATTTAGTAGTAATTTTTAAATAAAATTGTGATAAATATCATAAGATTATTTTTAATCGAAAAATTCATCGTCACTATGAAAAAATGCAGTTAACCAAATAATTCTTGATAAACGCATAATCCAAGGTTGTAATAGAATTAAAAAGAAAATATTAACTGGCAACCACCAAAAAATTTCTTTATTTTGAAGTGTATAACCGGTTACATAAACCCAAATAGCAAAAGTAATTAACGAAAAACCAACGGTTAAACCGTAACTAACGTAACCCGTTCCTTGGAAAAAACCAGGTTCTAATTCTGTTCTTTGGCCACAAACACTACATCTTTCAACCATTTTATTTCCGTTTGGAAAACTATACCATTTATTTACAAATAATTTCCCTTCGTGACAACGCGGACATTTAAAAGACAATAAATTTTTTAAAAATACGAACATATACTATTATTTTTTACAAAGATAGTGCTTCTAAAATAATGAAATGTGATATATGTTACAATGGAATCAAATTTATTAATTATGCTATTAAATATGAGGGTAATTTAAATTAGAAATATAGTATGCTATGAAATTTAATAGTATTTTTGAAAATTAAAACATCCATGATTTTCAAACACAAAATAGGCATTTACTTGTTGATACTTTTTAGTTATCAAGTTGCCTCAGCGCAAGAAAATCAGATAAAAAAAGATACTTCAAAAGGCTATCGCGCGATTGAAAAATATTCTAAAAAAAGAAAGTTTACCAAATTTATCCATAAGCTTATTTTTCATTCGGTAGAAACAGAAAAAGTAACAAAAAGTAGTTTTCAAAAAATAAATACAAAAAATTATGCTACTTTTGAAGGAAAAATTGTTCGAAATATTCATATTAAAACCTTAGATCCATTTGGATATTCAGAAACAGATTCATTAAAAAGTCCAAAAAACTTTGCTGAAAAAGCGGGAAATGCATTGCATATTAAAACGAAACAAATAGCCATAAAAAATTTGCTTTTAATTAAGAAAAATGTTCCGTTAGATTCGCTTTTAATGAAAGAATCCGAAAGGATAATTAGAAGCCAAAGGTTTGCCAGAAGCGTATCGTCTGAAATGAAATTGGTCGCACAAGATTCTGTTGATGTGCTGATAACCATTTTAGATTCTTGGAGTTTAGCACCAGATGTATCGCCTACAACTACCAAAACAAAATTTTATCTTAGAGAAAGAAATATATTTGGTTTAGGGCACGAACTTGCCAATTCGTACACCAAAAGTTTGACAAGTAAACAATTTGGATACAGTTTTAATTACTTTGTGCCTACTATAAAAAATTCATTTATTAGTACGCGATTGAAGTATGAAACGGATTTTGATAGAAATTATGACAAATCGGTAACTATTGAAAGGCCATTCTTTTCTGCCTATACGCGATGGGCAGGTGGAATTCAAATTGGACAAAATTTAACCAAAGCAAATACTTTAGATGCGAATCAAGCACAAAGAATTCAGAATTCGAAATTTACTTATCAAGACTATTGGAGTGGGCATTCTTTTCAAATAAATAAAGGAAATTCTGAATACGATAGAACCACAAATTTTATTACAAGTGCCCGATATTTTAATAAAAATTATAGCGATACCCCTTTTGTAAATGCTGATAGTTTAAATATTTACAACGTGGAAAAATTATATTTAGTAAGTTTCGGAATTACATCAAGAAAATTTACTCAAGACAAATATATTTTCAATTTTAATGTGGTAGAAGATGTGGCGTCAGGGTTTGTTTACAGTCTAACTACAGGATACCAAAAAAAATATAATGAATACAAATTTTATACCGGAGGAAAAATGGCATTGGGTAGGTATTATAAATTTGGTTATTTAAGTGGGAATTTAGAATTTGGCACCTTTTTAGATTTGGGAAAAACCAATCAAACTGCCACAAGTTTGCAACTGGTTTACTTCACTAATTTACAAGAGTATGGAAAGTGGAAATTCAGGCATTTTATAAAACCTCAAATGATAATTGGTAACAATCGTTTGAATACTAATTATGATAGACTTACATTAAACGAAGACCAAAATGGTATTGAAGGATTTAGTAGCACCACCCTTTTTGGCACTAAAAAACTACTGTTTACCATACAATCTCAAGGGTATTCGCCATGGCGTTTTTTAGGTTTTCGACTAAATCCATATATGAGTTACACGGGAGGAATGTTGGGACATGAAAATAGTGGTTTTAGCAATAGTAAACTATATTCGAAAATAAGTATGGGCTTAATTATCAGTAATGACTTTCTTGTTTTTAGCTCGTTTCAATTTTCACTTTCCTATTATCCTAATATTCCTGATGGCAATTCTATGTATAAAACCAATGCCCTCTCTACTTCCGATTTTGGTTTACAAAATTTCGAATTTACAAAGCCTGGTTTGATTGGGTATTGATAATTTTATTAACAGAAAACAATAAGTTAAAGAGCAGCTATGATGTATAGCTGCTTTTTTTTGATTTTATTGGTATGAGGAATTGAAGCTTGTTAAAGCGACTGGAACATCCCAACGTAACACAGCAAACGATTGTAGTGAGACCGCTTGATTGCTTTTTTTATTAATCTTTAATACATCGAACTGATAAACCATTTGATTTAACATGACTAAATACTTATATA
>Ga0208595_1000768_pt1 | contig 11130 bp, 9 predicted proteins | sample LakMenEpi28Jun11_FD_150742 | JGI IMG/M metagenome (GOLD analysis project Ga0208595, IMG submission 150742) | Freshwater microbial communities from Lake Mendota, WI - 28JUN2011 deep hole epilimnion (SPAdes) | ecosystem: Environmental > Aquatic > Freshwater > Lake > Epilimnion/Euphotic zone ...
CAATGTCTTCGAAATAGCAGCCGTCAAAGTGGTCTTGCCATGGTCAATGTGACCCATTGTTCCGATGTTTACGTGAGGCTTATTGCGCTCAAACTTTGCCTTGCTCATTGCTGCTCCTTCGCAGTTAGTTCCTATGTTTTTGTTTTTTGTAGCGTCGATCGGGTTCGAACCGATGACCTTCCGATTATGAGCCGGATGCTCTGACCAACTGAGCTACGACGCCCTGGCGTATTGGTCTTCAACCATTCAACAACGCCGAATGGCGGAGCCCTCTGTGGGAATCGAACCCACGACCTTTTCCTTACCATGGAAACGCTCTGCCGACTGAGCTAAGAGGGCGCGCACGCTGAAGCAAAGCCTCAGTGAGCCGGACTGAAAATGCTATCGGTCTGTAAGACACTTACTCCACTAGGTTCTTGGGCGTGGGAGACGTGATTATTCGCCATGCGACCGAGGCCGATGCCGAGGCAATTCGCCAGATCTATAACTATGAGGTGGAGCACGAAACCGCCACCTTTGACCTGGTTCCCCGCAGTCTTGAGGACCAAATCGCCTGGCAGAACGCCCGCCAGGGTGCCTTTTGTGTCTACGTTGCTGAGCTAGACGGCGAAGTCGTGGGCTTCGGAGCTCTTTCTCCTTATAAGGAAAGGGCTGCCTACCGGACCTCCGTGGAGGACTCCGTCTACATCCGCCGAGACCTCGGCCGGCAAGGCATCGGCCGGGTCATGCTGAGGCATCTTTTGACGGCCGCTGCCGACGGGGGTTTCCACGCCGTGATGGCTCGAATCACCACTCTTTCGGCGGGCTCGATCGCCCTCCATGAGGCTTTGGGGTTCCGATTAGTCGGAGTGGAGCGAGAAATCGGCCGAAAGTTCAATAAATGGCTCGATGTGGCGCTGATGCAGTGCCTTTTGCACGAAATCGAGTGATTTTCGGCTGAATTTTGGTGAAATTGGCTGATTTCTGTTGATTTCAGCGATTTTGGGGTTGGCCCCGCTGATTTGGGGCTAAACAGCACTCAACCCCGCTGGCGAACCAGCGAGGTTGAATACGGGTTGGGCTGTTTTGGCTTTCGCCATTTCAGTTTCATGGATTGCTCCATGGTGGGCCGAGCAGGATTTGAACCTACGTAGGCGTTGCCGGCAGATTTACAGTCTGCTCCCTTTGGCCACTCGGGCATCGACCCCTATTTGAACTACGAAGGTTATCGGGTGACTAGCCTTCCACCCCATGCCTTCATTCGACATTATTTCTGAAGTTGACCGTCAAGAGCTCCGCAACGGAGTGGACCAGGCCCAGCGCGAGATGACCCAACGTTTCGATTTCAAGGGGACCAACTCCTCTATTGAGCAGAATGACCTGGTCATCACCATCAAGACCATCTCTGAGGAAAAGGCTCGTGCCGTGCGAGTTCTTCTCGAAGAGAAGTTTGTGAAGCGCGGGATGTCATTGAAGGGAATCGACTGGGGCAAGTTTGAACAAGCCAGCGGTGACACCGTGCGTCAACTGGTGACCATCAAAGTGGGTATCTCTTCTGACAAAGCAAAAGAGATCAACAAGCTCATCAAGGAAAAAGGTCCGAAGGGCACCACGAGTCAGACACAAGGTGAGCAAGTACGCGTGACCAGCAAGAAGCGTGATGACTTGCAAGCAGTGATGGCACTGCTCAAAGGTGAAGACCTTGGCATTCCGTTGCAGTTTGAAAACTTCCGCGACTAAATCTTTCGCGTTGTTGCGATAGTCGCAACAGGTTTCAAGAATTTGATTCAGCCGGCCCACACGTAGCCAGCACCAAGTTGTACTGGGTCACCGTTTCCAGCCCACACACTGAGAACACCTTTTTCAGTCACCATTGCTGAGCGTTGACCGTTCATCACGTACGACGCAGTTGCACGAGGAATCTCAATTGTTGAATGTGATTCAAATGCTTCTGCGTAGCGGAAGTCGAGAATGTCTTTCCCTTCAGCACCATCGCGCCGGGTCACAAGATTTTCGTTCTCATCTGCGCCAACAAGACCAACACGCCACAGATCTTCTGACTCCCAATTCACGGCGTCGGTGATGAGTTCGCCAGGGCGAAGTGTTCCTTCGCTAACTGTTGCAATCCACACATAGGCGCCCTTCGGCGTAAAGCCACTGATTGCAACTTGATCACCGTTAATCCATGCTGTTTTATACATGGTTGCTTCGTTGGCCTTCGGAAGTGCAATGGTTGTTGACGTTTTTTCAGGTGTAGCGACAGATGAGATCAATAACTCTTCATATGCAACCAACGCCAATAGTTCTCCATCAGGGCTGATAGCCGGCAAGTGACCCATCAGTTGCAGCCAGTCGCCTTTCTTCTTTCCCTCATAGAACGTGATGCCACTCACTGGTTCACAACACGCTCCCACGAAGACCTTGCAATCCTTCGGAGAAATAGCAACTGACTCCACCACCGTGAGATCATTCCCCGTGCTTTCTGCAAAGGGGTCATCACCAATCTGATCTAGTTCACGTGGCGTGGTTGACGAAGGGTCATCCCACACACGTACTCGATACTTCTCTGTGATTGCTGACAGACCCATCGTGGGCTTCTCAATCGTCGCAGCGCACTCACCAACGATTGCGACGTCAGTATCGACGTCTGATGACGTTGTCGAATTAGCGGAACATGCGGACAAGACCACGACTGTAAAAACAAGTAGTCGTTTCATTCCTTAGTCCTCAGAAGGAGCCTCGGACGCGCGCTTTTGCAATTCATTCACAACATTTGCATCGGCAAGCGTGGTGGTGTCTCCCAGATTGCGACCTTCGGCCACATCTCGCAACAAACGTCGCATGATTTTGCCGCTTCGAGTCTTTGGCAACTCCGGAGTGAAGTAGATCGTCTTTGGCTTCGCGATGGCGCCGATCTCGCCTGCCACGTGATTACGCAACACTTGTTCATCAACTTCCATGCCACCCACCAAGGTCACATAGGCGATGATTGCCTGACCAGTCGTTGCATCATTTGCGCCCACCACCGCTGCTTCTGCAACAGATGGATGCGATACCAACGCTGATTCCACTTCTGTTGTGGAGATGCGGTGTCCCGACACATTCATCACGTCGTCAACACGACCGAGCAACCAGAGATACCCGTCGTCATCCAACTTTGCCCCGTCACCTGCGAAGTAGCGACCTTCGAAACGTGACCAGTACGCATCTTTGTAACGCTCAGGGTCTTTCCAGATTCCACGCAACATGCCCGGCCACGGATGTGTGAGCGTGAGATAGCCACCGCCGTGTTCCACATGCTTGCCGTCGTCATCAAGAAGTTCTGCACCGATGCCAGGCAACGGGAACGTCGCAGAACCAGGCTTTGTTGTTGTTGCACCGGGCAATGGCGAAATCATGATTCCGCCTGTCTCTGTTTGCCACCATGTGTCAACAATCGGGCAGTTGCCACCGCCGATGTTCTCGTGATACCACATCCACGCTTCAGGGTTAATGGGCTCGCCCACGCTGCCCAATAATCGCAACGATGAAAGATCGTGCTTTGCGGGTTCTTCCACTCCCCACTTCATGAAGGTGCGAATTGCTGTTGGTGCTGTGTAAAAAATCGTGACCTTGTACTTGTTAATGATCTGCCACATGCGGTCATTGCCAGGGAAGTTAGGAACACCTTCGTACATCACCTGAGTGGCGCCATTACTTAATGGGCCGTACACGATGTAGCTATGTCCGGTGATCCACCCAACATCTGCGGTGCACCAATAGATGTCTTTTTCTGGATTGAGGTCGAAGACGTACTTGTGTGTGTACGTCACATGGGTGAGGTATCCGCCCGTGGTGTGCATGATGCCCTTTGGCTTACCTGTGGTGCCTGAGGTGTACAGCAAGAACAACAACTGTTCAGAATCCATTGGTTCTGCAGGGCACACTGCATCTGCGGTGGCCATCAGTTCGTGATACCAGTGGTCGCGACCTGCCTTCATCTCCACCGGATTATTGCCACGTTGCACGACAACAACGCTGGTGATTGTTGTGGTGTTTTCAACTGCTTCATCTGCCTGCGGCTTCAAGGGGAACACTTCCCCGCGGCGATAACCACCGTCAGCGGTGATGAGAACTTTTGCTTCGGCGTCGTTGATGCGATCAGCAAGAGCTTGTGACGAGAAGCCACCGAATACCACAGAGTGTGCAGCACCAATGCGTGCACACGCGAGCATGGCAACAGCTGCTTCCACAATCATCGGCAAATAGATATTGACGCGATCGCCTTTCTGCACACCAAGGCCTTTGAGGACATTGGCAAACTTCTGCACTTCGTCAAGAAGTTGTGCATAGGTCACTGTGCGGGTATCGCCAGGTTCACCTTCGAAATGAATTGCAACTTTGTCGCCCTTGCCCGCGAGAACATGGCGATCAAGACAGTTGTAGGAGACATTCAGTTGACCGCCAACAAACCACTTGCTGTAGGGAAGTTCCCACTCACAAATGGCATCCCATGGCTTCTCCCAGGTAACAAGTTCTTCTGCTTGCCGGGCCCAAAAAGCCTCATAATCTTCATTGGCTTCGTCATAAAGATGGGTGCCCACAACCAACGAATTCTTTTTGAATGATTCTGATGGAGTGAACGTGCGCTTTTCCCACTGCAAAGCGTCGATTGTCTCGTGATTCTCAGTCATATCTGGCCCCCTGTTGCCGTACCGAACACTAGTGAAAAGAAGTCTCTCCTTCGTAGGGCGACCGACAAGACTGGAGAACATGAATTCCCCCATCCTGGGTCGCGATACCGACCAGCACTTCGGACCTACTGAATGGGGAATGAGTGCCATGGTCGCGCTCTCATGGGGGGCATCATTTCTCTTCATTGCGATTGCTATCGATCACGTAGCAACCGGAGTCGTGCCGTTTGCGCGTCTTGCCTTTGGAGCACTTGCTCTCGCATGCTTCCCTGCTGCTCGCAAGCGCATTGACCGGAGCGACATGAAGAAGGTGGCAATGCTCGGCCTCGTCGCTATGACTATCCCCTTTTATCTCTATCCATTGGCAGAGCAAACGGTGTCTTCTTCCATCACCGGCATGATTAATGGGTCGATTCCCATCACCACTGTGCTTGCAGCAGCAATCCTGACTCGCCGCGCACCATCTGGAAAACGGATCATTGCTGTACTGATTGGCTTCTCAGGAATCGCATTAATTTCCATTGGCAGCGTCGGAGATGACAAAGGTGCATCAGCCCATGGAGTGATTTTTCTCTTGGCTGCAACCTGCTGTTACGCCTTCACCAGCATCATGTCTCGTGAGATGCAAGTGAAGTACGGAACCCTCACTGTTCTCCTATGGCAGGAACTGTTTGCCTTGCTGTTCTCTCTGCCTCTCGCGATTCCAGCACTACTCAACGACGACACAAGCTTTGCCTGGCCTGCATTCTTCTCTTTGTTGGTGTTGGGCACAGTCGGAACAGGATTCGCCTATGTCGTGTATGGCATGTTGATGGTGCGCGCCGGCGCTGTGCGAGGTGTCATTGGCGTGTTCTTCACACCAATCGTTGCAACAATTCTTGGGCTTGTTTTCCTTGACGAATCCGTCAGCATCACAGCCGTCATCGGGATGTGTGTTGTGATTTGTGGGGCGTACTTAACAAGCCGCCCCGACAAAGTTGCTGCTTAAGCATCTCGCTTCATAAAGAGCGACGCACCAGCGACGACAAATACTGCAACGAAACCACTAAACAGCAAGAGAGACACACTCCATGAGTTGTTGTCTTCCATCTGGAATTCTGAAACCAACTGAAATCCGTTCTGAATCGGTGCCCAGCGGAAGAAATTCTTCTGCGTTGCCACAGACAGCAAACCAAAAACCATTCCTTCAGCGATTGTTGGCCACAGCAAAACTGACGAAATTGCTCCGGGTCCGCTCTTGAAGATCAGGCCTAGCGAGAATCCAAAGACTGAGACAATCGTTGTCATCAATAGAAACGAGGCAACGACACGTGCGTCATTGCCGATGAGTTCAAACCGTACTCCTCGACTGCTCAGAATGAGTTGGGTTGCGATGAGTGAAGTCAGAAGCACGATTGCTGTTGAAATCACCGAAATGAACAACGTTGTCAATAGTTTTGCCACGTACACACGGGAACGGTTTGGAGTCGCTACCAAAGTAATTCGAATTGTTCCTTGTGAATACTCTTGTGTTGCGCACATCACGCCAAACACACCGAGTAACAATGCAACCAAAGGTGCACCAGAGGAAATGTTCACAATTGCCGAAGAGCCCATCACGCCATTGTCAAATGCAAGAGTCAAAGTCAAGATGTAGATAATCACTGGGACAAGAACCGCAAAGCCAAGAAGAATCTTTGTAGCTCGCGTTGTCGTCATCTTGAATAGTTCAGAGCGGAACGTACCCAACATCACTGGCCTCCGTCACTTGATACTGCGGATGATTCTCCACGGAATTCGACTGCAGCATCGGTCGCATCGAGGAAGGCTTCTTCAAGAGATCCGGTCTGCGGAGATAGTTCATGCAACACGATGTTGTGAGCGGCGGCTATCTCACCCACTTGAATAGCGGTCACTGCATGGAAATCACCGCCGTCATTGGTGCGTTCCACTGTGCCGCCTTGTGCGATGACTAACGACGCAAGCGCATCAAACTGTGGCGACACCACCCGCACCCATGACTTCGCATGTTGTGTCATGAACTGTGAAATGGGGCCAGAAGAAATGAGTTTCCCTTGACCAATCACCACAAGGTCATCGGCAACCAATGAAAGTTCTACCAACTGGTGACTGCTCACCAACACAGAACGACCTGCATCAGCAAGACTGCGCATCACGTCACGAGTCCATCGAATTCCTTCAGGGTCGAGTCCGTTGGCTGGCTCATCAAGTATGACCACTGCGGGATTACCAAGGAGAGCAACAGCGAGCCCTAAGCGCTGTCGCATACCGAGAGAGAACTTCCCCACTTTTGTTTTCGCAACGTCCGACATGCCGACTTGATGCAGAACTTCATCCACACGACTCTCGGGAAATCCGTGGGTCATCGCAATCCACCGAAGATGGTTTCGTGCGCTGCGACCTTTGTGAGCATCACCCGCATCGAGTAACGATCCGACATGGGTCAACGGCTGATCGAGCTCGCTGTACTTCTTGCCATCGAAAGTGACCGAACCGGCGTCTGCAGCATCAAGCCCCAGCATGCAACGCATCGTTGTGCTCTTGCCTGAACCATTGGGCCCTAAAAAGCCCGTTACTCGTCCGGGAGTCACCGTGAAAGACAAGTCATCGACCGCCTTCTTTGACCCGTAGGTCTTCGTCAGTCGGTCAACAACAATCATGGTGTCAACCTATTACAGAACTAGAGAAGGAAGATGCGACGCCTGTTGACGATTACTGCTCCAACCATCATCACGATGAGGGAATTGAGGGCGATATCCGAAATGGGAAGTCCGGTTTGAGGCAGAGCTGAATCATCTTCGATGATGACCGTCAACTTGGCATCAACAAGATTGCCCTTGGTATCACGTACTCGGTAGCGAAGTGTGGTGGTACCCAGGAATCCGGGGCGTGCGATGAACCGCGCCTTTCCATTAAGGATCGCCCACGTGCCATCAGGAGTTGTTGTCGAGGTTGACCACTTCCCTGTTGACGCATTCCAGATACGAAGGCTTGAAAGGTTGAATGCCCCACCTTCTGCTGGAGTTCCTAAGTATGTGGGGGAAAACCATCCGGTGCCACTGGGCTTAATACGAATGAGGTGGTTAACAACCTTGGCAGTGTTTGCAACCGGAACTGCCAACTGAGTGACTGGCGCCGACGTTGTCGGGGGCGACGGTGCAATTGTGGCCGGTGCAGCAGTAGTTGCTGGAGCCGCAGTCGTCGTCGGTACGGCTGTCGTTGTCGGAGCAACTGTTGTTGGCGGCACTGTTGTGGTCGTGGCCTGAGGAGCTACAGGGACTGTCGTCGTCGGCGCGGCAGTGGTTGTTGTTGGAGCCAATGTCGTGGTTGGTGCGGCAGTTGTCGTTGGTGCGGCAGTGGTTGTTGGAGCCAAAGTCGTTGTCGTTGTTGTTGTTGTTGTTGTCGTCGTTGTCGTCGTCGTGGTGGTGGTCGTTGTCGTGGTGGTTGTTGTCGGAGGTGGCAACGTCGTCGTCGTGGTCGTGGTTGTGGTGGTCGTCGTTGTTGTTGTTGGAGTGTTCGCGGCATATGCCGCCGTGAGTGAATAGTCCTCCACCTCACCAGAAGCGAGAGACCCTGTTGGGTTGTTGGCACCTGCGGCATAACTCAGTCGCAATCGTGCATATGTCAGACCGTTTGCTGAAACGGTTGCAGGAATCGTCCATGTCAACGTTGCGGTGGTCGCACCAGTAGTCGGAGTCGCACATGCACGCTCGGTTGCATTATCGAAAGTTCCGTTTTTGTTGAAGTCAATCCATCCACACAAGGTCGCATTCGCCTCAACACCAGACAATGAGACGGTCGAGCTATACGTCGTTCCTGCTGCACCAAACGTGACGTTGCCGCTCAGACCCGTCGTGCCATCATCACCTGTGATTGCTGTTCCATTGGCAACTGAATCGGTATTCGTTGTTGGGTTGAGACGAGTCGTTTGATCTGCCGTCACGACCGTCCCCATGCGCAAAGCACCAAGGGTGTGGCTTGCAGGAGCCGTGAGTTCATACGAAGCGGGAACCATGCCATAGTCATCGTCGAGGCTGACAACCATTGACCATGCATCTTCCACTTTGTTTGGACCGGGGTATGGCTGAGCATTATTCACACTGCCAAAGTCAACTTCGAAAGTTACGGATGTAAAGGTCCCGTTTATTCGTACCGATCCGCACATTGCTTTTGCTGTTGCGCCATAAGAAGTTGGCCCCGTCTGGATACCGTCACACATGAAGTCCGGATTTTTCACCGTTGGCTCAATACGTGTGCCACCAACAATTGTCATATTCTCATTGGCGAGATTTGTCAGTGTGATTCCCGGAGTCGTCACTTCAAATTCCGACCACGTCACAGTTCGATAGGTGCCGCTGTTCATTTGCGCACCACCACCGACGCCCGCAAACGACCACACTGGATTGGTCACCTTTTGCGAGAACGAAAGTGTCACTGTTCCACGATTGTTACAGAACGTTCCGAAAGTACATCCCGCGTCGAAAGTAGCAAGTTGCACACCCGTGGAAGCTGCGATTCCCGTGCGTGCGTAGTTGGCATCGATACCGCCACGAGTAGCCAGAGTTTGGTCGGTCGTGGCAATTGCGACGTTTGATCCGCTTGTTGACACACTCACTGTGATGCCATTTGACAAAGTGCTGGCGCGTGTGGCGCCAGTGCGGTAATTGGCGCCGTCGTAAGTAATCGATGTTCCTTGAACGGTCCAGTTCCATCCACCATTTGTGGCTGTGTACGCAGATGCCGAGTCAGAGACGTGAGCGATTAGGCCAACTGTTGCCAATAACGCCACCAACGGGTGGATTTTGTGCTTGAAGCCACTCACAAACGACCTAATTTTCATAGGACAAATCTTAGTGACTATTAATAGATGTCACCTATTTCTAATTGGCTATGAATTATCCCATTGCAGGACGGTGAAATTGCCCAGTCCGGTCGGGTCAAGCAGAGCCTCGGATTCGCTAATGCGGCTGCGCATCTTCATTGCCGCCAAGGTGGGCGCAGCGGCCGATTCCGCCCAGACTCGCCGACCCTCTTCCACCAACTCATCAATTCACAGTAATTCCCCAAAATCTTCAATACTGCAATAAGGCACTGAAAATCAGGGTAGAAAGGCCGCTTCGGAACCACTCTGAAAAAATTTCTACATCAAGAATGCAACACAATTGACGACTACGAAAGATGAAAAACATCAACGCTTTGCCAACGTATGGGAGTTAGGGGCTACTTGGCACCATTGCCAAAAGTTCCATATGGTCCGAGAGATTAACTACCTGGGCATCCCGTGGAAGAGACAAAGTCCTCGACCCTAATTGTAGAAAATCGATGACAACTGGGAATTGACTTGTTGAATCGTTACCTTCAAAGCGCATCAGACTCTTGGTAGAGGCATTCAGCCAAAAAATAGAGCGCTTCCCATATCGAAGAACAAGAACTGGTTTTTCGCGTAACACATCCTCACGAAGGAACGCTGAACCTTCAGTTTGCAAAATGAGTTGCGAGTTCTCTGGTGTCTTTGCAACTAATCCTGTCACTATTGCCAGCAATTGATCAAGGCGCCGTCTAGATGAATCTGGAGGTCTCGCAAGAATTGGATTTCTCACGTCTGGCAACAGGGTCAAAACTTCTTGATCAAGAGAAGGGCGACGCTCTCCAACAATTTCTGCACTCCACCACACGTTTGTCACTGGATGTGGCTGAGAGCCTCCGAAAACGCGAGCGCCACCTCTATGGTTCACCCAATCGATGTCACCTTCCAAGGTGATTGTTCCCCCTTGAAATCCTGCTCGAGCAGACAAGGAAAAACTCGCACCTCCTGCTTCATGATTTCGCGAAAGAACTTCAGCAAGAACTGAGGCTTCCTCAGCAGTTAATGGCCGCTCCTGACTGACCTCTTGATTACTACATGCAGATAGAGCACATATACAGAACAATGCCACACAATGTGACAGTGAGAGTCTTTTCAACAGGTTCACACCACTACTTACCTGAAGGAACCCTTAGGTCATTCACCGATGGATACACAGGCTCGCCCATGGGGATACGCACGGGTGCTGTCTTTCCATTAGGCATCGTCTGCTGAGATACTGGCGCTGGAAGCCTGCGATAGTCAGGCCCCGGCGGGGCAGGTGGAATTGGAAACTGCACGGATTCTGAGAGCTGCGACTCACCGTCACATGGCAATGACTGCTCTATGAGGCGAGGTGTGGAAACCAAGAACTTGTTGCCTTGGAAGCAGTTCTGTAAAACATCTTGAGTACGTCCGATAAACAAAAGATCCGTCTCGTTGTCGATGCTTTCATTCTCAATAATTCTGTTCTCAGCGGGGAGAACATCACTAATAGACATAATTGCAATGCCAGCCCACGAATGCCCTTGAACAACATTCTTAGTGATGAGATTTGAGAGTCCTCCACCCACAACAATTCCTCCCCCGAAAAAACCTTTCGGAATTGGCGGAGCATTTGGGTTGTCATTGTCT
>Ga0208595_1000772_pt1 | contig 11093 bp, 8 predicted proteins | sample LakMenEpi28Jun11_FD_150742 | JGI IMG/M metagenome (GOLD analysis project Ga0208595, IMG submission 150742) | Freshwater microbial communities from Lake Mendota, WI - 28JUN2011 deep hole epilimnion (SPAdes) | ecosystem: Environmental > Aquatic > Freshwater > Lake > Epilimnion/Euphotic zone ...
AATCATTAGTTGGTTTCGAATTCAGGAAATGTTTCGACTCGAATCTTTTTTTATGTATGGAGTAATAGGAAGTGCGGTCATGGTTGGCGCAATTTCCGTTTTTTTAATTAAAAAATTTGATATAAAAACCATTTATGGCGAAAAAATCATTTTCTATCCTAAAACATTTAATAAAGGACAAATTATTGGAGGCTTGATGTTTGGATTAGGCTGGGCAATGACTGGCGCTTGTCCAGGACCTTTATTTGCTCAAATTGGCACTGGAGCCACTGTTATAATCATTACATTATTAAGTGCAATTTTAGGGACTTGGGTTTATGGACTTTTAAGAGATAAATTGCCTCATTAATTCTATGCTAAAATCAAATGAAATAAAAAAAATAGATGCTTATTTTTGGGATCAAAAGTACCAAAATCAAGAAACGGGATGGGATATTGGAACGATTTCGGAACCTTTAAAATGTTATATTGATCAACTCGAAGATAAAAATATTCGTATTTTAATACCAGGATGTGGTAATGCTTACGAAGCCAAATATTTAACTGATAAAGGGTTTAAAAACATCACTGTAATTGATATTTCCGAAATACTAGTACTTAAACTAAAATATACCTTTCAAAATATTGAGCAAATTAAAATTATTCATGGTGATTTTTTTGAACATATAGCATCATATGATTTAGTAATAGAACAAACATTTTTTTGTGCTATACCTCCGAGTTTTAGAGAACAATATGTAAGCAAAATGCATGAACTTTTATCAAAAAATGGCAAGTTAGTTGGTTTATTATTTGATAAAAAATTTGAATCTGGTCCACCTTTTGGAGGAAATCAAAAAGACTATCAAACATTATTTTCAAATAATTTCAACTTTAAAACATTTGAAAAATGCTACAATTCTATTTTACCAAGACAAAATAATGAACTTTTTATAATTTTAGAAAAAAAATAACATGAGAAATATCCCATTTGAAAAATTAGAGTTTATGGCTATCATACTCAAAACAATAAGTCATCCAATTCGTATACAGATTATAGAATTATTAGAGTATAATGAAAAATTATCGGTAAATGATATTTGTGAAAAACTGGGAAGCATAGAACAATCTTTATTATCACATCATTTAATTAAAATGAAAGATAAAGGGATATTAAAAAGTAAAAAAGAAGGTCAATTTGTATACTACTCTCTTTATTTAAAAGAAGTAAGCAATATGCTTGACTGCATGGAACGCTGTCCGATAAAGTAATTTTTTACAAGAATTAACGAAATATAAATATTGTTAATTTAACGAATCTTAAAAAATCAATTGCAAAAAGTCTTTTTATTTTTGCATAAAAATCTATTGATATGAATCGTTTTATTTTTAGTTTTATTAGTTTAACATCCATCTTTTTTTTAAGTATTTCAAGTTGTTTTTCACAAAATAGTGAATCCAACATCAATGAACAAAAAGTATATGAATATCTTACGGATGCTTTAAAAAAATTCAATGCATCAAATAAAGGAAATATCAATTTTGTAGCCGCAGCCGCAATTTCAACTCCTTGTGTCGTGCATATAAAAACCAAAGCTAAAGTTCGCCAAGTTATTACGCATCCATTTTATGATTTTTTTGGAAATGATTTTTTCCATAGAAATCCAACAGAGCAAACTCAAGAAGGAAGTGGTTCGGGCGTAATCGTTTCTAATGATGGATATATTGTAACCAATCATCATGTTATTCAAAATGCCGATGATATTGAAGTTATATTAAGAAATAAAGTCTCTTATATAGGTAAAGTTATCGGAAAAGATACCGACACCGACTTGGCTTTAATTAAAATTGAAGCTAAAAACCTAACTCCATTAAATATGGCGAATTCCGATAGTGTTCAAGTTGGAGAATGGGTTTTGGCTGTTGGCAATCCATTTAATCTTGAAAGCACTGTAACGCAAGGCATTGTATCGGCTAAAGGTAGAAGTTTAAACTTAAATCGCAATGGAAAAAGCAATTCGGCAATTGAATCGTTTATACAAACCGATGCGGCTGTAAACCCAGGAAATTCGGGTGGTGCTCTAGTTAATTTAAATGGAGAGCTCATCGGAATTAATACCGCGATTGCGTCTCCTACAGGTGCTTATGCAGGATATGCATTTGCAGTTCCATCTAATTTAGTTAAAAAAGTTGTTGAAGATTTAAAACAATTTGGTACGGTACAAAGAGCCTTTTTAGGTATAGAAATTAGCAATTTAAATAGTGAATCTGCAAAACAATTAAATTTAAGTGAATTAAAAGGAATCATTGTAGAGCGTATTGGTAAAAATAGTGCTGCGGAAATTTCAGGAATTTTACCCAAAGATGTCATCACGAAAATCAATCAAATAGAAATTAATTCGAGTTCGGAGTTCATGGAACAAGTTTCAAAATATCGTCCAGGTGATAAAATTAAAATTACCTATCTAAGAAACGGTATTACCATACAAACAGATGCAATTCTTAAAAACAAAGAAAATACCACTGATATTATCAAATTAGATGAAAACTACTTCAAAAAACTAGGAATAGAGGTGGAAACTATTAGTAACCAAGAAGCAAATCGGCTCCGAATAACAAATGGAGTTAAAGTAACAAAAATAAACGATGGATTGATTCAAAAAAGTACAGCACTTCAAGTTGGATTTATTATTCGATTTATAAATGACAAACCTGTAAAAAACGAACAAGAAATGCTTCAAATCCTTAAAGAAATAGAAAAAGGTACGGTGATATTTGAAGGAATCTATCCAAATAGGCCTTATACATATCAGTTTGCATTTCGATTACAATAAAATATTCTTTTAACTTTTTAGAATATAAATTACATTTTTTTAAGTTATTAAAAATGAATTAACATTTTATAAAAATTTACAATAAGTTAATAATACTTCATTAAAAATTAGATACTTTTGTACTTTATTTAAAAATATTTAAAATATGAAACATTTTTACACAAAAATTATAGCAATTATGCTAGCATTAATGCCTTTTTTGGCAAATGCGCAAATAACTTCTGGTTCAATACAGGGAGTTATTAAAGACAAAAATAGTCAGGTATCACCTGGAGCTTTAGTTAAAGCCATTCATATTCCTTCGGGAACTACTTATGGCTCAAGAACCAATGCATCTGGTCAGTATGTTATTAATGGACTAAGAGTTGGAGGTCCCTACAAAGTTGAAGTTTCCTCTTTAAGTGATGGTAAAGATTCAAAAGAAGGCATTTATGTTGCTCTTGGAACCCCTACAATTGTAAATTTAAATTTTGTTCAATCTGGACAACAAGTTAAGGAAGTTATTGTAAGTGGAAATAGAAGTAATATCTTTTCTGACGATAAAACAGGTGCAACTACAAATGTAAATGCACAACAAATTAATGCACTCCCTACTTTAAATAGACGTATCGAAGATTTTACAAAATTAACTCCTCAAGGCGGTTCTAGTGTAGGCTCTAATGCAAATTCATTTGGTGGTAGAGATGCTAGATATAATAATTTTCAAGTAAATGGAGCTAATTTAAATAATGGATTTGGACTTTCTAGTGGATTAACGCCAGGTGGATCAGGATCTCCAATTTCTATTGATGCTATCGAAGAATTTCAAATAGGGGTATCTCCTTATGACATTAAAAATGCTGGATTTACAGGTGCTAATATCAACGCAGTAACAAGATCTGGAAGTAATGACTTCCATGGCTCTGTTTATGGCTTTTTTCAAAATAATGGTCTAAATGGCGACCAAGTTGGTCCTGTAAATATAGATGTTCCTAAGTTCCAAAATTTAAACTATGGATTTAGATTAGGTGGTGCAATTGTAAAAAATAAATTATTCTTTTTTGTAAATGCAGAAAGAGAAGAAAGAACTAGACCTGGTCATAATTTTGTAGCAAGTAACTCAACAAGCTCTGGAATTAAATCTAGAGTTCCTTCAGATAGTATGGCTCTATTATCAAAGTTTTTAAAAGATAAACATGGATACGAAACAGGTCCATTTGAAGGATATGCAAATGAATTTAAACAAAATTTCACTAAATTTTTAGCGCGAATCGATTGGAACATTAATGATAATAATAAATTTTACATTAGTTACAGTCAAATGACAGGTAATGAAGACCAACGTTTAAATGGAACATCAGCTCCAAACGGTGCATCAAGAGCTACAAATGATAGAATTGGTGAAAATTCTCTCACATTTCAAAATTCGAATTATACCTTCGATCATACTGTACGAACAATTACTGCTGAGTTAAATAGCAATATGAATGCGATAATGAGTAATCAATTAATTGGTACGTATTCTTTTATTGATCAAACAAGAGGAATACCAGGAAATCAAGAATTTCCTTCTATAGATATCAATTTAAATAATACCGGAACGAATAATTATATTTTTGCAGGAACCGATCCATTTACTTATAGAAATATTTTAAATAATGATAATTTTAATATTATCAACAATTTAACAATTAATCTTAAAAATAACACTTTAACAATTGGTGCTGGATATGAGCACATGAAATTTGGCAATTCATTTGTTCAAGGTGGAAACTTATACTACAGATATTCTAGTTTAAGTAGTTTCATGAATAATGAAAAGCCTTTAGAATTAAACTTTTCATACCCAGTAGCAGCTCAAAAAGGAAATACATTTGTTGAAGCATCATATGCTCAATTAAGTGCTTATGTTCAAGATCAAGTTCGTTTTACAGACCGTTTCAACATGACTTTTGGAGTTCGATTTGAATTACCATTTTATGACAATTCGTTCTTAATCTCAAATCCATTAGTTGACAATTATTCATATGTTAATCAATTTGGAGAAACTGTGAAATTTAAAACTGGAAACTTTCCTAAATCTGATTGGGTTGTTTCACCAAGAGTTTCTTTCAACAGTGACGTATTTGGAGACAAAACATTGCAAATTAGAGGTGGTACAGGAATATTTACAGGTAGAATGCCTTTTGTATGGTTAACGAATCAAGTAGGTGGAATTAACACAAGTATCGCTTCAGCAAGATTGTCAAGCGCTCAATTACAAGCAGGAATGTTCTACAAAGATTTACAAACTTTAGCTGCAAATGTTGCTTCTGTTGACAATTTAGTAAATAGTGAAACGATTAGCGGTAATGGAACATTTAACATGGTAGATGAAAATCTAAAAATGCCTCAAGTTTGGAGAACAGATATTGGTATTGATTATAAATTACCTTGGTATGGATTAGTAGCAACTGGAGAGTTTATTTTTAATAGAGATCTTCAAAATTTAGCTCAATTTAATGCAAATTTACCAGCTGCTCAAAGCACAATCAACTTAGGTATGGATAACCAAACTAGAGAAAGATGGACAAATAGAGCATTAAACAACAATAGAGATATGTTTGTTTTAACTAATGTTCAAAATGCCTATTCTTATACTGCAACGATTGGATTATCTAAGCCGGCATCTAAAGGTTTATTTGGTAGTATTTTCTACACCTATACAAAATCTGTAGACTTCACTTCTAATCCTGGATCTAGAGCCGTTTCAGCATGGCAAAGTCAACCAAATTCAAGTTCTCCAAATAATTTCCAAACCGGAATTTCAGACTTTAACACACCTCACCGTATAGTTGGTAATGTTTCTTATAAATTTAAATATGCTAAAGATAAACTAGCTACTACATTTTCATTTTTCTACGAAGGTAGTAATCCTGGAAGATTTAGCTTAGTTTATGATGCGGACATAAACAACGATAATTCAAATAGAGACTTATTGTATGTACCAAAAGATTTAGCAAGTATTAATTTCCAACAATATGTTGCAGGTGGCGTTACATTCACAGCTAACCAACAAAGAGAAGCTTATAGAAGTTATTTAAATTCGATTAATGCCGAAATGGGTAAAAACTTTGATAGAAATGGTGGACTTATTCCTTGGTTTCATAGTTTAGACTTTAGAGTTCTACAAGATTTCAACTTTAAAGTTGGAAAAAGAAATCATACACTTCAACTTTCTTTGGATATATTCAACTTACCAAACTTGATCAATTCAAATTCAGGTAAATTAAAAACCTTAGTTCATTCAAATGGAGCTCCAATTCGTGCTAACGTAACAAGCAATAACGTTACATCTTATAGATTTTTAAATGTAACTAATTCAGAAGGCAAAGCTGAATTACCAACAAATGCATTTAGAGATGATATTGACTATAATAGATTATGGAGAATGCAACTTGGCGTTCGTTATATATTCTAATATTTAACCAATTATGATTCATAAAAAAACCCTCAACGTTGTTGAGGGTTTTTTTTATTTACAAAATTCGAAAAACAGAATCAAATTGATTTGGAAATTCTATGACTTCGAGTAGCTTTTGAGCAACATAATTGGGATTAAAAAGTTTTTTTTCATTAAATAAATCTATAAACTTAGATTGTAGTTTAAAATCTTTTTCCGGAGTATTGCGTATTTGTATTTGCATATTCGTATCTACAACACCTGGAGCAATTGAAAAACACTTAATAGGATATTTTTTTTCCTTTTGTTCTTCATTAATGCATTTAGTCAGCATTTCAAGTGCAGCTTTACTACTGCAATAGTTCGCCCAAGAAGCGTAGGCACTTGTTGACGCGCCGCTTGAGATATTAATTATTGTCTTGTTAAGATTGCTCTCTTGATGAGCTTCTAAAAACCTTTTTATCAAATACAATGGAGCTAAATAATTTACGGTCATTACTTCATCTAAAGATTCCCAAGATAATTGATCCAATGTATTTATTTCACCTAAAACACCGGCATTATTAACAAGAGTAATACTTCGAATTTCATTTACTTCAGGAAATGAAATATCTTTTAATTGCTTAGGATATCTAAAATCGATACTTTTAAATATAAAATTTGGATGCTCAATCTGATTTGTTCTTGACAATCCTAAGACTTTAAAACGATTATTTTTTAAAGCTTCATTTGCTAAAGCAAAACCAATTCCACTTGATGTTCCCGTAATTATTAATAAATGCATATTATAAAAATCTAATTAATCTTCCCATTCGTCATCGGCCTCTTGATTAAATTGAAAAAGATCAGTACTTCCATCACCTCTATTAGCCATATATTGTTCTTTTTTCTTTTTCAATTGTCTTCGGATATCATCAATTGCTTCATCTACCGCTTCTTCAAATGATTTTGCAGTATGTTCGGCTATTAGCGTAGCATTTGGAATATTACAACGAACTAACGCAATTTTATCCTTAACTTTAGTATGACTATCTAATTTTAAATTGACATCGGTATCCACGATTTTATCATAGAATGTCAATAATTTCTTCGTTTTAGTGTCAACAAAAGTCATTAACTTTTGGTCGGCATTAAAGCCTACTGCTTGAATTTTGGTGTTCATAATTTTATGATTTAGGGTGAGAAATTTTATGAATTTGTTTTAATCTTTCGATACTTGAATTGGTATAAACTTGTGTAGCAGCTAAACTAGAATGCCCAAGCATTTCCTTAATAACATTTAGCTCAGCGCCATTATTTAAAAGATGTGTAGCAAAACTGTGACGAAGGGTGTGTGGTCCAATTCCAGTCTGACTCGTTACTTTCTTTAAATATTCTTTAATGGTGCGATATACAAAATTTGGATATGGCGCTTCCATTTGGTTAGTTAGAAATACATTTGAAATATCCTTTTTAATCGTTGCGTCAAAAATTTCTTTATATCTTAAAATAATAGAATGCATTTGACTATGAACAGGTACAAATCGTTCTTTTTTTCCTTTTCCTAAAACCTTTATTTGCATAGATTCCAAGCGAATATCTTCCCATTTTAGATTTAGCAATTCATTTCTACGAATACCAGTAGTATAAAAAAACATAAACATCGTAAAGTCTCTAAAATCTTCATATTGATTAGATTCCGATTGTATTCTTAAATACTCTTTTAAATCTAATAATTTAGGAAGTTCGATATCTTTAGCTAATCGTTTTGGTAATTTTGGACGAATAAGTTTTAACGTAGGATTTTTAGAAATCCATTCCATCCGCATCGCAAATTTAAAAAAAGATTTTAAGCATGAAATTTTACGGTTAATGGTCGATGGTGCTTCTTTTTTTTCAATTAAAGAAATGATCCAGCTTCTTAAAAAATGACCTTCTACATCCAAAATATTGGGTACATCAAAGGTTTTTTTGAGAAAATCTTGAAGCTGATGGATATCATTTTCATATGCAATTATAGTGTTTTCAGAAAGTTTTCTTTCATACTTTAAGTGATTAAAAAAAGTACTTAAAACATCGTTTTGCATAAATTTTTGACTTTAAATATATTTTTAAATAAAACTAAAACACCAGTTCAAATTCTTTCTTTGCGCTATTCCCAACCAGATCTACCACTTCAACTTGAACCCTATTTAATTTTTTATTTATTGAATTAGGAATTTCGAAAGATAACATTTTTTTCTTTGGATCATAATAAGCTATTTCCCACTTATTATTAATAAAAACATGATAATCTGAAATGCCTGATTCTTCGTCAAAGATAGTAAATTCAATTCGATTTTCATCATTTTTTTTTAAATCACCTTTAACCAATTGGATTACAGGAGGATTCGAATCTACTTTAAGCTCTATGTTTCCAAAATGTTTTAAATTTTCAAATTCTAAAAAAGGATATTTTAATTTCCCGACAAACTTTTTCTTTAATTTTTCATTATTATAACTCAAATAGATTTTAGTTATTAAAGCCTTTGAGATGAAATTTTCTAAATTAAAATGAAGCTGAAATGGCTTTAAGCAGGGTGTATATTGATTAAAAAGCTCTAATTGAAAAAAAGGATTTGAATGCGATAAAATATTTTTTTTATAGCTAAAAAAACGACAAGAAGGAATGGTTTTTGGTTTTAAAAACAACTCAAAATCAGGATTATAAATCTCTACAGCTTCATCACAATTAATCCATAATGTAGCATCTTCCGAATTTACTGAATTTTTCATTTTAAGTTGTTTGAATTGCATTTTCAAATTAATTTCATTTATTGAACCCACAAAATCCTCAATTATAATTTTTAAATTGGTTACTTTATTTTCATCTAGTTGCAAATTGCCATCAGTAACTGAATTAAAAATAGGTGAACCACATGGCTCGCTAAATAATTTATAGACTTCTTGATGATGTGGAGGTTTTAACTCCGTGATTGCATTAATTTGGCTTTGATTTGAAAATAAAAAATGATCAAGCTTAATTTGATAAATCAGTTGATTTTCTTTATAAAAGCGAATTTGATTAACGCCCATCGTATTTTTATAATCGGTATAAAAATCTTTTGCCGAAACAGCTAAACCAATATTTTTAAAAGGAACTTTAACTATTCCGTTATTAATATCTTGTAAGTCAATTTTTTGAGTATACTCAGTGGGTTGAATATCTAAATTATACAAAAGAATATGATTGAAAACCGGAGGTATTTCATCTTTAATATCAAAAAAAGATTCCGGATTTAGTAACTTTTCGGAAATAAGTTCTCTTATTTCAAAATGAAGATGTGGCGCTATAGAACTTCCTGTATTACCCGAAAGCCCAATAATTTCTTTTTTAGAAATTTGAATCTTTAAATCAACTATAATTGTATCTAAATAATTACTTTTGTTTTGATTAACTATTTGATTAATCAAAGACTCAATTCGAGGACTGAATTGATTCAAATGAGCATAAACGGATGTCAAATTTCTATTTGGATGATCTATATATAACACTTTCCCATAACCATAAGGTGAGATGACTACACGACGCAAAATACCATCATCAATGGCGTATACATATAGATTTTCAATACCACGCGTTCTAAAATCTATACCTGCATGAAAATGATCGGGACGCAATTCACAAAAATTACCAGCCACTTCCAAAGGAATATCAAGGGGTGGCGCTAATTTTTGACCATTTAAAAAATTATAGAATAAAAGTATTAAAGTAATCCATTTCATACATTGGATTCTAGAACTTCTCGATAAATTTTTTCATACTGAGGTACTACAAAATCAATAGTAAATTCTTGTGCTTTGAGTAATGCATTGGTTTTAAATTGCTCTAATCGTGCGCTATCTGACAATATAAAAATTGCATTTTTTGCCATATCTTCATAATTTCCAACATCACTTAAAAAGCCCGTTTGTCCATTTATATTAATTTCAGGTAAACCACCAGTATTTGAAGAAATTACGGGCACTTGACATGCCATTGCTTCAAGAGCCGCCAAGCCAAAACTTTCCGTTTCACTTGGTAAGACCATTAAATCCGAAATAGCCAATAAATCTTCAACCGCTTCTTGTTTTCCTAAAAACTTAACTTGATCACAGATTTCTAACTCTCTTGTTAAAGATTCACATTTTTGTCTTTCTGGACCATCCCCTACCATTAATAATTTACTTGGAATTGATTTATTTACAATTTCAAACATTCTAACAACATCTTCAACACGCTTTACTTTTCTAAAATTTGAAATATGAATTAATATTTTTTCATCATTTTGAGCAACTAATTGTTTAAAATGAGGCTTATTCTTTTTAGAAAAACGCTTAAAATCAACAAAATTGGGTACAACTACAATTTCTTTATTTATATCAAAAAATGAAATGGTATCTTTTTTTAAAGATTCAGAAACCGTTGTAATTGCATTGGAGTTATTTATTGAAAATTGAACAACCGGTAAAAATGATTTATCTTTTCCGACTAACGTTATATCAGTACCGTGAAGCGTCGTAATAAAAGGAATAAAAATATTTTGAGCTAATAAAATTTGTTGCGCCATATACGCTGCCGAAGCATGGGGAATTGCATAATGAACATGTAAAATATCTAATTTTTCGTGTAAAACGACATCGACAATTCTCGAAGCTAAAGCCGTTTCATAAGGTGGATTTTCGAATAAAGCATAATTTTCAAAACTTACTTCGTGATACGATACATTTGGATGAAATGCTTCTAATCGAAAAGGCTGTTTGTATGTAATAAAATGTACTTCATGGTTTCTTGCTGCTAAAGCAATTCCTAATTCTGTAGCTACAACGCCACTTCCACCGTATGTTGGATAGCAAACAAT
>Ga0208595_1000774_pt1 | contig 11080 bp, 10 predicted proteins | sample LakMenEpi28Jun11_FD_150742 | JGI IMG/M metagenome (GOLD analysis project Ga0208595, IMG submission 150742) | Freshwater microbial communities from Lake Mendota, WI - 28JUN2011 deep hole epilimnion (SPAdes) | ecosystem: Environmental > Aquatic > Freshwater > Lake > Epilimnion/Euphotic zone ...
GCGGCGAATCGGCCTGCGTGGTGGAGGCTGGGCCGCCCGACAAGATGATGCCCTTTGGCTGCATCCGCGCAAACGCCGCCTCGGCATTGTTGAACGGGGCGATTTCGGAATAGACCCCCGCCTCACGCACGCGGCGCGCAATAAGTTGCGTGACTTGGCTCCCGAAATCGATGATCAGGATGGAGTCGGACGGTTCGCTATGTATTTTGGATTCTGGCATGGTCCGCCGATAGAGATACTGGCGTGCGCTGTCCACACCGTCCTATTTTTCGCTAGCGTAGAAGGCAGTCGCTGTATAGCAAAGGGACATGACCAACCGGCTCTATTATGGTCTTAATTTCGTCATTATTGCGGTGCGATTGATTTTGGCTAGGAGATATAATGTACCTGTTGTTCGTCGATGAAAGTGGCACGCCTCCAAAGCCTGATTACAACACTCCGTCATATTTTGTAATCGCCGGGTTGGTTATCCCCGAGGACCGTTGGCCCGCCATGCACGAAAAGCTCTCCGGCTTAAAAAGGGCGTCGCATTATCGCGGTGAGATTAAGTGGCGATTTTTTGCTCCAAATAACACGGACATTGAAAACCCAATGGCGGAATGGGATCAGGAAAAACGGAATGCATTTCGGGAACGTGTGTTTAACATTATCACCGACACCAAATCGTGCAAAATAATTGCGGGGGTTAGCGAAACACCCACGGCTTATGCCTTGGGCAATGTACAGTCGCAATCTGACTTGTATTTTCGGACATACAAGGTCGTTACAGAACGGTTTCAATATCTGCTTCAAGATATAACCAAAACCAGTGGTAGGGACAGTTACGGATTGATCGTCGCAGACCACCGAGGCCGAGGCGATGATGATCGCATGAGGCAGCAACATGAGCGCCTTGTGCGTGAAACAGGTCGCTACAGCTCCAATTACGCTAATTTTATCGAGGGTCTATTTTTCTCCCCAAGTCATATGAGTGTGGGGATTCAACTTGTGGATATGGTAGCCGGCGCAATTTGGCGCGCCCAAACTCATGGCGATCTCACTTGGATGGAAAAACTTCGTCCATCATTCCGATCCGCACCGACGGGCCAAATTGATGGATGGGGCATTTGCCGATTTCCAAAGGCTGGCTGGATTGGAGCGGTGCTGAATTAGACGCCGGGTGGGGCCGTAGCCCCGACGTGCTAAGTGACGCACTCCCGGCAGGGTTCACATACACGCAAATGCAATTTGTATCAACGTTGAATTTTAATTGCATGTGCTCGCCGCCGCTTATTGCCAGCACTGGCTTTGCTGCGCGGGTGCAATGCGCTATGCTGGGCGCGTGAGCAAGAACGACACCCGCCGCGCGGAGATTATCCAGCGATTGACCGATTATGTTCTGGCGGAGGGGCTTTCGGCGGCGAGCTTGCGTCCATTGGCCAAGGCGGCGGGGACGAGTGACCGGATGCTGCTATATTATTTCACCGATAAGCGCGCCATCATCACGGCGGTGTTGGAACAGATTTCGGCGCGGTTGGTGGGGCTGATTTCCGACCGGACCGCGCCTGAGCCACTGCCCTTGGAGGAACTACGCCGCCTGTTGGCAGAGCTTTTGTTTGAGGATGCGTTATGGCCTTATATGCGCATCTGGCTTCAGGTTGCGGCGCGCGCGGCGATGGGTGACGAACATTATCGTGGCGTCGGCGAACAGATTGGCCGGGGCTTTCTGTTATGGGGCAAGGCACAACTCAAGTCCGACAATGACGCGCAGCGCGATATCGATGCCGCCAGATTGCTAGTCAGCATGGAAGGCATGCTGTTCCTCAAAAGCATTGGCCTTGATGACGTCAACGCCAAGGCGCTTTAACGCCGGTTTGCCGCCCTTGCTTTGCCCAACAATATGGCGGCGCTGTCACCGTTATTTCGGTAGCTCTCGACCAGCAGGTACGCAGCCAAGAAAGGCGCACCAAGGTTGAACGCCGCAAATCCCAGAACAAGCCCGGTCGCTGAAAATGCGTGTCGCCACGCGACCCAGACGCCAGACATTATAAGGAAGCACAAAAAGTCGAGATTAAACTGCCCGCGCCATGTCATATCCCCCATGTCACCGAAAAATATCGGATACAGCCCCATGCCATGGTTCGCGATCACAATGGCGGTGTAGACGCCGACAACGGCAATGATTGTGACGAGAAATATGCGGAAAAAGGTCATGGTTCGGCTCCTGAAACGGGAGCATCATCATACCAAAATGTAGCGAGTGCTACAATGATTGATTTAGTCCGTCAGCTCTACCCAGGTCGGCGCATGGTCGCTGGCCTTTTCCCGCCCGCGATGCGCCTTGTCGACGCCGCAACTATTGAGGCGGTCGGCGACGGCCGGACTTAACAACAAATGGTCGATGCGAAAGCCATGGTCGCGTTGCCATGCGCCGGCTTGAAAATCCCAAAAGGTCCATACCCCGCCTTGCGGATAATGCGTGGCGAGCGCGTCGGTCCAGCCTTGGCCAAGCAATGCGCGATAGGCAGCGATGCTTTCGGGCTGACGCAGCGCGTCATCCAACATCGCCGTCGGGGCCCAGATATCATGGGCATGCGGAATGACATTATAGTCGCCTGCTAATATCGCAGGAATTTCCGCCGTCAGCAGCTCTGCCGCACGGGCATATAGCCGCTGCATCCACGCCAGCTTATAGTCGAATTTGGGCCCCGGTTGCGGGTTGCCATTGGGCAAATAAATGCTCGCGACGCGGATGCCGAAAACATCGGCCTCCAAATAACGCGCATGTTCGTCCAACGGATCGCCGGGCAAAGTGCGCTGCGCCTCAATCGGCTGCGCGCCCTTGGCGAGGATGGCGACGCCATTGAATGACTTTTGCCCATGCCAGATCGCGCCATAGCCAGCGCGTTCAAAGTCCGCGACGGGGAAGCCCTCATCCTGCGACTTCACCTCTTGCAAGCATGCGACATCAGGCTGCGTTTCCTCCAGCCATTCCAGCAGACGGGGCAGGCGCGCCTTGACGCCGTTAATATTGTAAGTCGCGATACGCATGATCGGGCTTTAGCCGGAAAATCGGGATTACGAACCTGTTTTTCGGACTGCGGACGTTTCTAACTGGCTTCTTTATGTCTTTATGTCTTTGTGCGAACCCAACAACTTTGAAGGTTCGCACGAAGATACGAAGAAATGAAGACTCGCTCAAACCGAAAAGCTGGATCCACAGCCGCAACCGGCTTGGGCTTGGGGGTTTGTTACCTTGAAGCTTTTGCCGCCAAGCGATTCTACGAAGTCCACCGCAGAGCCGCGCACGAGATCAAGGCTCATGGGGTCAATGACCAGCGCCGCGCCGTCGCCCTGCGCCTGAATATCGTCGGCCTCAATCGAGTCGGCTAAGCCGAAGCGATATTGAAAGCCCGAACAACCGCCGCCTTCCACCGACAGACGCAGCACAGGGTCTTTGCCCAATTTGGTCGCGATTTCGGCAACGCGGCGCGCGGCGTTGGGGGTCATGAAAATGACTTCAGTTTCGGTCATAGCTTTTATGTAGGCCATGCTCGGCCCAAAGGAAAGTATTAGTAAAGAAAAGGGGCGGCAAAGTTTCCGATGCCAGCCCCCAAGATTACACCCTCTCCCAAAGGTGATGCGTTAGCCTGTCCGCTTACTCGCCTTCAGCAGGACCGCCAATGGCTTTGCTATCAGCAGTTTTCGAGGCAAGCAAGAATTTTGCGCCGCTTGGGTCTGATTTCTGCGGGGCCAAGAAAGCAATCGGGTTGATCGCTTCACCGGCGATGCGCACTTCATAATGCAGATGGCTTCCGGTGGAGCGGCCAGTTGAGCCCATATAGCCCAAAATGTCGCCCTTGCGGATGCGTTGGCCGGGGGTCACGTTCATCGCCGACAAATGGCCATAACGTGTCTGCACCGCGTTGCCGTGGTTGATTTCTACAAATTTGCCATAGCCGCCAACCCATTCGGCGCGGCCAATCGTGCCGTCTGCAGTTGCGAAAATGGGTGTGCCCACTGGACCGGGAATGTCCAAGCCCTTGTGGTTACGGCTGGCGCCACGTGTGGGGGCATTGCGATATCCAAAACCGCTGGAGAATTTCATGATCTCGACAGGGTTGATGGAAGGAACGGCAACTTCGACCTTATGAACGGCACCGTTGATGCGGCCCCAGCTATCGTTCAAGGCGCGGAATTCAGGGTCGGAAACGCCAAGAGCGGTTTGGTTGGCCTTCAAATCTTCGGGTGAAATGCGAAAAGTGTCAGATGAAGCGGCGGCTGAATTTGCGATAGCAGGTGTGGCGGCTGATACCGCGACCAAAACGCCAATCGCGGAGGCAGTTTTAAGGATCAGTGATTGGCACGAAGCCAAAGCGCTGGATAACATGTGTGTCATTACCTTGTTGTTGCGACCCGCACCGTTTCTGGCGCAGTACCGAAGTTTGACCAAGGCAGATGATCTGCCCACCCCTTATGAAAAGCGTGGTGTCCGATGGCTCAAACGAATGCAACAACTGTGTAATAATCGCGGGACAAGCCGCCGCTCAAACGCGTTGAGTCGTTGAATCGAGGCTATAGCGAGCGGCAAAATGACGGTTTACCGATGTTCTTAACGCAGTCGGCACCGATTTGTTCCGGTGGAAAGCCGCAGGTGATGAACAGGATTCGACGCGCGTGCAGCGCATGACGCAGGGGCCTTTATAGGGTCACGACCCTATAAAGCCTTCGCTGCTGCCAAAACCTCCGCCGCATGCGCCTTGACCTTCACCTTGCGCCAGACCTGCGCCACTTTGCCGTCCTTGCCGATTAGATAGGTCGACCGGTCAATGCCCATATAGAGTTTGCCGTACATCGATTTTTCGACCCATGCGCCCATTTGCTCGGTGGCATCGCTCGCTTCGTCGGATAGCAATATGACGTCCAGCGCATATTTTGCGGCAAATTTGGCGAGCTTGGCGGGCTTGTCCTTTGACATGCCGTAAACCGGGCAATTCAGCGCCGCAAATTCGGCTGCCAATTCGGTAAAATCCTTCGCCTCATTGGTGCAACCGGGCGTGTCGGCTTTGGGGTAAAAATACAGCACAAACGGGCCGGAAAGCGCCGCCAGATTGACCGCATTACCTGCGCTATCGACAACGGTCACGTCGGGCAGGGTGTCCTGGATATCGGTCATATTATCGTTCCTTTTCAAAAATCGCGTGGGCCCAATAAGCTGTGCCATTGGTTCATGACAACCCCGCGATAATCCCTAAGCGCGTGCGTTAAACCATCCCAATCATCAAAGCCTAAGCTGTGTGCAATCAGATATTGTGCCGCCTCGGGCGGGGCTGCGCAATCGGGCGCGATCAGGCGCACCATCACCAACAACCGCGCCATCAAGGCAAAGGCCTGGGCAAAATCAGCTTGCAGGTGCCCCGCCGCCGCCAACGCGTCAATCGCCGGGCCAAGCTGCGGCCGCATGCCGTCATGCGTTTCCAACTGAAGCGCGTGAATGATGAACTCCATATCCACCAATCCGCCGGGCAGCAGCTTTACATCCAACGCGCCCTTTGGCGGCTTATGCGCGGCCATGTCCTTGCGCATCGTCGCAATATCGTGGCGCAGCTTTGGGATGTCGCGCTTTGTATGCAAAACATCGCGGATGATTTCGGCGACTTGGCCGCGCGCGCCTGCTGATCCAAAAAGCACCCGCGCCCGCGTGAGCGCCATATGTTCCCAAGTCCATGCATTCTGCCGCTGATATTGGTCGAAGCTTTTGACAGACGCGCACAATAGCCCGTCCGCACCCGATGGCCGAAGCCGTGTGTCAATCTCATATAATGCGCCCGAGGCCGTTGCCACGGACATTGCCGCAATCACCCGCTGCGCCAGTCGGTTAAAATATTGCGTTGCGCCAAGGCTGCGGGGGCCATCGGACTCCGCCAGGTGGTCGCCAGAGAATAGCAGGATGATGTCCAAGTCCGACGCATGCGTCAACGCCTCACCGCCAAGCCTGCCCAAAGCCAAAATGATCAGCTCGCCGCCTGGAATCTTGCCATGCGCCTTTTCAAATTCGGCCAATGTTGCCGTCGTCAGCGTCTCCAGTGACGCCTCCGCCAAATGCGCATAAGCCTGCGAGATGGCGAGCGCGTCGCTGCGCCCCTCAATCAACTGCACGCCTAAAGCAAAGCGTTTTTCGCCAACATAATCGCGCACAATGTCGAGGGTGGATTGATAATCGGCGTTGCCAATCCGGCGCTGCATCGCGTCCTGCAATGCCGACACGTCGCCGGGCAAATGCATGGCGCTGGTATCGATCAACGCATCAAGATAGCGGCTTTGGCGGCCCAGATCGTCGGCCAAAGTCGGCGCGTAGCTTAAAATATCGGCGACCAGTTGCAACAGGCCGGGACGCGCCTCCAGCAAGCGGAAGACGTTAATCGCGCTGGGCATCGCCTCAATCATATTGTCGAAACGGGCGATGGCACGATCCGAATCGGGTGCTTGCGCCAGCGCCGCCATGATCGCGGGCAACACGGCCTCAAATGCATCGCGCGCCGATGGGCTGCGGATCGCGCGAATTTTGCCGCTACGCCAGCGGGCCAAGCGCTGCATCACAGCAACAGGGTCGGCATAGCCAAGATCGGTGAGCTGCTCCTCCAGCGGCAGACCTTCGTCCGCCAATCGCGGCCCTTCGCTGCCCCCTGCATCGACCATGCGGTCATAGACGGCCGCGACCACAGCGGTGATCGGCGCAATCGCCGCAATCAACGCGTCGGCATCGGTTAAGCCATGCAATCGCGCGACAGCATCGGCAGTGTCGCGGTTGGCGGGTATCTCATGCGTTTGCCGGTCACTGTGCATTTGCAAGCGATGTTCGAATATCCGCAACTGCGTATAAGCCGAGGACAAGGTCTCCGCCTCTTGCGCGCTGATCGGTCCAGCCGCCGCCAGCGCCTGTAATGCTGCACGCGTGTCTGGCACGCGCAATGCCGGGTCGCGGCCGCCGTGGATAAGTTGATGCGCTTGGGCAAAAAATTCACATTCTCTTATGCCGCCATGGCCACGCTTCAGATCAAACCCAAGGCCCATTTTCTGCCCCTTGGCATAATGGTCACGGATTTGCGCGGTCATCGCACTGATATTCTTCAACTGCCCGAAATCGAGCGACTTGCGCCAGATGAACGGTACAATGGCATTCAGGAAATATTTGCCCAGCGCGCGGTCGCCTGAACTTACCCGCGACCGGATGAATGCGGCTTGCTCCCACGCCAGTGCGCTCGATTCATAATAGCCGATAGCCGCCTCGACTGGCAGGACGATGGGGCTGACCTCTGGCGACGGACGCAACCGCATGTCGACGCGAAAGACATAGCCGTCCCCGTCGAGCGCGGACAAAAGCTCAATGACGCGCCTACCATAACGCACCGCCGCCTCCGCCACATCATCACGTTCGCGGTGGGGTAGGGTTTTGGGATCGAACAGGAATATCGGGTCAATGTCGGACGAATAATTCAACTCCCGCCCGCCATGTTTGCCCAGCGCGATGACGGCAAAGCCCTGATTAGGCGCACCGGGCACGCGTTCTTCGATGGCGGCGGCGATAGCTTGATCCAGCGCATGGTCGGCAAAGTCGGAGAGGATGTGCGTGACGCGCGTCAGGTCCCAGACATCGGATAGGTCCGCAATGGCGGTCACCAAAGCAACCCCTTGGCGCTGTTTACGCAATGCGGTGCCGACGGAATCTGCACTGCGGGCAAGGGCAGCGGCAAGCGCATCGTCAAAATTGCCTGCGTGGATCAGCGGCATAAGGTCGGCATTGCGGTCGATCAGGCCAGTCAGGAACGGGCTATACGCCTGCGCTCGGGCGATGGCTTCTTCGACGTTGCTCACAACCTAACCTCCACTAAACACTCTTCGTCATTCCCGCGCAGGCGGGAATCCCACTCCCGAGTTGGCGGTTTCTGCGGGCGGAGCTTTAGAATTGAAAGGCTAGGAGTTGGATTCCCGCCTACGCGGGAATGACGATGGTGTGAGAGACGAAGCCACAGAATGGTTTTTGGCTGTCCGCTGCCCCCACCTGCGCGGGAATGATGATATGGAAGAAAAAACCCGCTCACCGGCCCAGATAATCCCGCCGGAAATCTTGCGCAAAGCCTGCAAAGCGCCCTTGCTTTATCGCCGCGCGCATGCCGGCCATCAGCATCTGGTAATAATGCAAATTGTGCTGCGTCATCAGCATCGCGCCCAATATTTCGCCAGAACGGATCAAATGATGGACATAAGCCCGCGTCCATGTCGCGCATACGGGGCACGTGCAGCGGTCATCAATCGGTCCTTGGTCTTCGGCAAATTTGGCATTGCGGATGTTGATCGGGCCATGATGGGTAAAGGCTTGGCCGTTGCGGCCTGACCGGGTGGGCAGAACGCAATCGAACATATCAATCCCGCGCTCCACCGCGCCGACAAGGTCATCGGGTTTGCCAACGCCCATTAAATAGCGCGGCCGGCCGGCGGGTAATTGGTCAGGCGCATAATCGAGGCAACCGAACATCGCCTCTTGCCCTTCACCCACCGCAAGGCCACCCACGGCATAGCCGTCAAAGCCAATGTCGATCAACGCATCGGCGGATCGCTTGCGCAATTCTTCGTCCAATGACCCTTGCTGGATACCGAACAAAGCCGCGCGCGCCGCATGGTCGCCGCCGCTGTCAAATCCGTCGCGTGAACGCTTTGCCCAGCGCATCGACAGCTCCATAGATTTGATTGCCGCGTCCCGCGACACGCCATTGGCAGGGCATTCGTCAAACGCCATGACAATGTCGGAACCCAATAGACGCTGGATTTCCATCGAGCGTTCGGGCGACAGCATATGTTTCGACCCGTCCAAATGGCTTTGGAACGACACACCTTCTTCGGTGATTTTACGTAAAGCCGATAGGCTCATCACCTGATAGCCTCCACTATCGGTCAGGATTGGCCGGTCCCAGCCCGAAAATTTATGCAAGCCGCCCAACCGCGCCACCCGCTCCGCGCCGGGACGCAGCATCAGATGATAGGTATTGCCCAATATGATGTCCGCACCCGTCGCCCGCACTTCGGCAGGGCGCATAGCCTTGACGGTCGCAGCAGTGCCCACGGGCATGAAGGCGGGCGTACGAATTTCGCCGCGCAGCATGTGAATGCTGCCGGTGCGGGCCTTGCCATCGGTGGCGGAAATGGAAAACTGGAATCGCGTGGTCATGTGGAGGCTTTAGGGCGGTAATGCGTTTGAGAAAACCAACTTTGCGTTTGACAGCGCGGGCGACGTAAAATCCTCCCCATCGACTTGCGATGGGGAGGGGGACCGTTCGCGCAGCGAAGGGTGGAGGGGCGTCGACTGCCGAGTCCCCTCCGTCATTCGAAGCTAAACGCTTCGACTGCCACCTCCCCATCGCAAGTCGCTGCGGGAGGAATATACAAATTATCCTTTCAACCGCCGCCGCACCGCCCCATATACGCAACATGACTTACACTGATCCGCGCTCCTATCTCTATCAACCCGGCCTTCTTGACCCTGACGCTGCAGTACGCATCACGCGGGATGCGCTGAAGGCGTGCGATGACGGGGAACTATATCTCCAATATAGCGCGACCGAGAGCTTCGGTTTCGACGATGGCCGCTTGAAAATGGCGGATTATTCGACGGGATCGGGCTTTGGCCTGCGCGGTGTTTCGGGCGAGATGACTGGGTTTAGCCACGCCAATGACATGAGCGAGGCCGCGATTCGCCGGGCGGGGGAGACGCTGAAGCTGCTTGATCCTGCCAAGGATCAACCCGCGCCGCCACCGCGCCAGAACAACCGGCATTTATACACCGATGGCAACCCGTTGGAGCTGGTGCCCTTCGCGCAAAAGGTCGCTTTGTGTCAGCAAATCGACGCCGCCGCCCGCGCCCGTGATCCGCGCGTTGCCCAAGTCAGCGTCAGCCTGTCGGGTAGCTGGAGCGTGGTTGAAATCGTCCGCGCCGATGGCTTTGTCGCCACCGACGTCCGGCCCTTGGTCCGGCTCAATGTCGCTATCGTTGCGCAAGATGGCGAACGCCGCGAAACTGGAAGCTATGGTTTTGGCGGGCGCTATCTCTACGACAAATTATTTGCAGAACAGGAATGGGAACATGCGATTGACGTCGCACTGGCGCAGGCGCTGACCAACCTGCGTTCGGTCGCTGCGCCCGCTGGCGAAATGACCGTGTTGCTTGGCCCCGGCTGGCCCGGCGTGTTGTTGCATGAGGCAGTTGGCCATGGCTTGGAAGGCGATTTCAACCGCAAGGGCAGCAGCGCCTTTTCCGGCAAAATCGGGCAGCGCGTTGCCGCGCCCGGCGTTACCGTGGTCGATGATGGCACGATGCAGAACCGGCGCGGGTCGCTCTCGATTGATGATGAAGGCACGCCGACTCAGGAAAATGTCTTGATCGAAGACGGTATCTTGCGCGCTTATATGCAGGACCGCATGAATGCGCGCCTGATGGGTGTGGAGCCCACCGGCAATGGCCGCCGCGAAAGCTTTGCTTATGCACCGATGCCGCGCATGACCAACACCTTCATGCGCAGCGGCAATGACGACCCTGCCGAACTTTTAAGCCGCGTCAAAAACGGCATTTTCGCCAAAAGCTTTGGCGGCGGCCAAGTTGACATTGTGTCAGGCAAATTCGTGTTTAGCTGCACCGAGGCCTATTTGGTCAAGAACGGCAAGCTTGGCGACCCGATCAAGGGTGCGACGCTGATCGGCGATGGTCCAACCGCGTTGAACAAGATCATTGGCCTTGGCAATGACATGGCGCTCGATGAAGGCGTTGGCGTTTGCGGCAAGGCGGGGCAAAGTGTTCCTGCGGGCGTCGGGCAACCCACCACTTTAGTGAGCGCGCTGACCGTGGGCGGGACGGCGGGTTGATCGGCGCATATTTCGGCCAGAATTGCGCTATGACCGAACTAACCGCATGATCCTGATATGAGCCTCGCGATCAAGGTTGCGACCTATAATATCCGTAAGGCGGTGGGGCTTGATCAGCGCCGCGATCCGGCGCGCATCCTGTCGGTGCTGAATGAAATTGGTGCCGATATTGTGACGTTGCAAGAGG
>Ga0208595_1000775_pt1 | contig 11080 bp, 11 predicted proteins | sample LakMenEpi28Jun11_FD_150742 | JGI IMG/M metagenome (GOLD analysis project Ga0208595, IMG submission 150742) | Freshwater microbial communities from Lake Mendota, WI - 28JUN2011 deep hole epilimnion (SPAdes) | ecosystem: Environmental > Aquatic > Freshwater > Lake > Epilimnion/Euphotic zone ...
GGCGCGCTCCCCGAGACCGGACGCTACCGCGCCACTTTCCAAAAGTCCAAAAGCTATCGGCTTTTGGTATTAGCCAGAGCCGCCAGAGCTCTGACAAAACTGCAAGAGGTGCTTTGTTGAGAGCTTCGTTATTGGCCGCTGCTGCGGACTTGGAGTGATGTGACGCTGAGCGCGGCACCGGCTGAGGCTCCGAGGCGCAATTCGTCGAAGCGGGTCCCCTGCGGAATCTTGCCACTATAAATGGCTGGTTTGAGGGGGAGGTCGCCCTCGTGGAGGCTGATCGTGCCACTGCTGGAATCGTAGCGCAGAGTCATGGTGGCGGAGCCGATCGTGGCGGTGGTGCGCGGCGCGGGGGGCTCTGCGTTTGTGACATCGAGGCCCCATGACGGGCCCGGGCCGTAGGGGTCGCCGAGGAAAATCATTTCGGTTCCTTGGCTGAAGAGGCTTATGCCGGCCCAACCGTCGCTATGGAATTTGCCCATGGTGGGCTCGGCGCATTGCAGCGTGACCAGTAAGACGGAGTTTTCGTCAACGGGCAGTGGTGATTGGAATTTGCGAATGATTGCAAAGTTGGCTCCCTCGATGCGTGTCTCGGTGATGTTGGGGTTGCCATAGGAAACGCGCCAATCGGATTTTCGAAACGGCATGAACTCCAATGTATGGAATCGATCGAGCCGGTTGGCGAAGGTTCTGGTTTGCTGGTGCAGGCGGGTGGTGGCGGTGCCGTTGACCGAATGGACCGCGTCGCCCTTGACGAGTTGGGTGGTGTTGTGTTCTTCGCGAGGAAGGACCTCAAGATTACCCTCGATGACGTGTACTTCGTCGGATTTTTGCTCAGGGTCGACGAAGATGCCAAAGCAATTGCCTGAAGTGATTTTTGCGAATTGAGGAGTCGAGACAACGAGTCTGTTGTTGCGGCCCGACTGCTGGATGAGGCACTTGCCATTGAGTATTTCAATGAATTCCGCAGATGGGAAGCGGAGGCTTGCAGGGCCTTCGATGAGAAGGCTGTCTGAGGGTTTGAGTGAGATGCTGGCGCGCCCGGCGAGCAGATGAAGTGTGCTGTCGGTGGTGAGTGCGGTTGTGCCGCCGAGGATTTTTGAGGGCCCATCAATCCGCCAGGCGGCATCGATTGAAAATGATGCGATCGCGACATCACCGGAGTTGTTGCCTTCATAAAACCATTGGGGCAGGATCCATGCGGCGAAAACGATCGCGATTACGGCGGCGACGATGAGTGGAATGCGCCACGTGCGAAGCATGGGTTGCCAGCCAGTTGTTGGCAGTGGATCTGTTTGGCCATCCTCAAACTCCTCGTTGAGGTTGTGGTTGAGCGATGCGTAGGAGCCGTAGAGTTTGATCAGTTCCGGGTCTTCGCGCATGCGGTCCTGGAAGCCATCGAAGCTTTCGCGGGAAATTTCGCCATCCAGTACGCTCTGGACCAGTTGATGGTCGGCGCGTTTCATTAGGGGCGATCGGTGGCGGATTGGATTTCGCGTTCGATGCAGCGTTTGAGGGCGGCGCGCAGGTTGAAGAGTACGGCCTTGAGCGTGCCGGCGCTGCGGTTGGTTTTATCGGCATACACTTGCAGCGATGCGCTGCTGACATAGCGGTGATGGATCAGTTCGCGGTCGGAGGGGCGCAGGCGTTGCAGGCATTTGCGCAGGGCAAGGTGGCGTTCCTCGAGTTCGTCCGGTTCGAAATCATGCTCCGGCGCAACGCGTTGGAGGAGGTCGTCGTCAAAGATCAACCAGCCTTGTGATGCGAGGCGGCGGCGGTGGTTGAGCAGGTGGTAGCGGATTGTTTGGAAGGCCCAGGCTTTGAAGTTGGTGCCGAGTTCGTAGGATTCGCGTTTTTGCCAGAGGGTGATGTTGACCTCTTGCAGCAGGTCGCGGGCGCCGGATCCGCCGGGCGCCAACGAGCGGATGTAGGCAAGCATCGAGCTCTGGTGATTGGTGAGCTCTTTGACGAAGTCCTCGGAATCGGACGCTGAGGATGGTTCTTCTGCCATGGGTTGGCGCTGCGGGTGGGGAAATTTTTCGGCAGATTCGCGATCAGGCTTGGGTGGATTTTTCGCGGATGCTGTCGAGTGTGGTCGGGTTGATCGGTTGCGGCACGATGATGCCGAGGATGAGGCGTCCTTGCGGGTGGTGCAGTGGGATCAGCTCGAGGTAGCTGCCGGCGTGAACGAGCAGGCGCACGGGTTTGACCGCATCGCGAACTTTCCAGTTGAGGGCCATGCCGCGGGCGGCGAAATGGAGATGGGCGCAGCCTTCGTCGTGAAGGACGCCGCCGTCGAGGTTGACCACAAAAACGGCTGATGCGCCGCATTGTTGGTGCAGCCATGCGGCGAGTCCTTTGAATGCGCTGGGGGTGGCCGGAGTTTTTGCATCGGCGAGGGCGGTGTGCGTCGCTGTTGGTGCGGGCGCCTGCGGGGTTGGGGCCGGTGGCGGTGTGGGTGCCGCTTGCTTGATGGCTGGCGCTACAGGTTTCGCTTCGGCAAAGCCGACGAACGAATCGTCGAATCCGGATTCCTGGATGTTTGGCCGGGCTTGGCGGTCGGGCGACATAAGGCGCTCGGCGAGGCGCCGGACTTCATCGGTGTCGACCCAGGTGTCGATGGGGTTCATGCGTGGCGTGGATTGAGTGCTGGGGAAGCGGTTTTGCGGGTGATTTCCGTGCGGATGCCTTCGAAGATTTTGCGGATCGGTTCGCCGTTTTCCATCACGCCGGCGGGGAGCCCGCGGGCGCTGGCTTTGATGAAGGTGCCGTCGCGCGGGACTTCATTTTGGAACACGAGTTCGGCGGGCAGAAGTTGGCGGAGAGCTTTGGCGGCCTCGATGCTGTCATCGAGGTCGTTTTGGACCATGGTGAGCAGGACGCCGAGGACTTGGAGGCGGGGGTTCATCACGCGGAGTTTGCCAAGTCCGTCGAGCAGCTTGGGCACTGAGCGGATGCCGAGGGGTTCGGCTTGTTGGGGGATGAGCACTGCGTCGCAGGAGGCGATGACATCGCCGGATACGCCGAAGAGTCCGGCGGCGGTATCGATGAGGCAGAGGTCGAAGCCGCGTTGGGAGATTTGATGGAGAAATGTGCGCACGCGAGCGAGGTGGGCACCCATGCTGCCGCCGGTGTCATAATCTCCCGCCTGGCCGCTGGCCATGAGCGAAAATGTTTCGAGCCTCGTTGGCACGATCAATTGCTCGAGCGACAGGCTTGGATCGGCGAGGTAGTCGTAGAAGCCGGGCAGGAGTCTTGATTGACGGGTGAGGGAGAGTCCGACCGAGCCCTGAGGATCGGCATCAACCAGCAGGGTTTTCACGCCGGCGATGGCAAAGGCGTGGGCGAGGTTGATTGAGACGGTGGTTTTTCCCACTCCGCCTTTTTGGCTTGATACGGCAATACTGATCACGCGCTTGTTGATTTTGCTGCCGCAGGGTAGCTTTATCTTGCCACATCGGAAGCCTTTTCTTTAATCTGAAGCATCATTCAGCTTCATTGCTGGATTAAAAAAAACCCACTATGATGCACATTTTCAAATTCTCGATACCTGGCTGCCGCTTCTTGCTCTTGTTGCTTGTATTTGTGTATTCAAGCGCCTGCCGCCGCAGCGATCGGGACGATCGGGTTGGTGATGAGGGTGATCAGCGCAGGATCAACGTGGCGCATCAGTTGCAGACCAACGGCTTGTCTGCTTTTCCCGGTGCGTTGTACCAAAGTCAAGCCTCGTCGCTGATCCACTGGCAACCGTGGACCAAGGAGACCATTGATAGGGCGAAGGAGTCAAAGCGTTTGCTCTTCTGCGTGATTACGATGCCTCAAGTGTGGTCATCGCAGAAGGTTTTGGATTCTTTGTCGGCAAACGCATCGCTGGTTTCCATTATCAACGACAATTATGTTCCGGTATTGATTGATGGTGATGCGAGCCGGGAGATCGGATTGCTGGTGCCGGACCTCTGCATGCAGATCCAAAGGCCGGTGAATTTTCCGTTGTTCTTATGGATGACGTATGAATGTGATCCGGTGGCCTGGATTCCGGCGCTGGTTAAGGATGATTTGGGGGATGTTTTCAGCAACTCGAATGAGATGGTGATGCAGATGTGGCGCGACTCGATGGATTATGTGTTGAAAAACAGCCAGTTGGACAATGCGGCGCGGCGCGAAAATTTCAAAGAGCGCAAGCTTACCAAGGTTTCGAGTGATGCGCCGGCTCAGGATGCGCTACGCAGCATTCGCCAGTTGACCTCGCTGTATGATCCAACGACCAGAAGCCTTGGGGAGAGTGGTGGATTGTTTCCCGCGAGTTCGCTCGAAGTGTTTGCCACGGTTGCTGCCCGCCCGGGTATCCCTGAGGCTTTGCGTCTGAAATCTGCCGATGTGGCGAAGTCCCTTATCGACGACCTTTTGCCGAGTGCGATGTTTGATCCGCTCGGGGGAGGGATTTGTATTTCCAGAAAGCGCGGCTCATGGGCGCTGCCGATGTTTTCATTTGATTGTTCGTCCCAGGCGCGGGCGGCGGTCACGTTGTTTGAGGCTTACCGCACCACTGGGGATAAACGGGCATTGGATCGGGGTTTGGATGCGATCAGTTTCGCCGAAAAGGAATATTCCACAGCGGACGGGCTTTTCGCCATTGGTCTTGCATCGGCTGATGATCAGGAAAAATGGATGTGGACCGTAGAAGAGGTTGAGTCGGTGCTGGGCGCAGAGGATGCCGCTTGGTGGATCGAGGCTACCGGCATGACGGGGTTGGGTAACATTCCTTCGGAGGAAGATCCAGACAAGCTCTACTTTCGCAAGAACACCATTGGCATGAAGGCGACGCTTGAAGAGATTGCGGCGCGTCAATCGATGACGCCGGAGCAGTTTCGCCCGCGCTATGAGGCGGCCAAGACGAAGTTGCTGGCGGTTCGCGAGCAGAGGATGGGCCGGGTGCCGCGGGACGAAACGGCGCACGCGGGGGCGACTTGGCGCATGGTTTCTGCCTATGCATCGGCCTTTTCCGCCAGTGGTGAAGAGGTTTACCGTGACAAGGCGGTGGCATTGCTCAAACGCGGGAAAGAGGCCTTTGCTGTCGGGCCGCGGCTTCGCATGTACAACAGGGAGACGGTGGATTCGATCGGTGCCGGGCGCGCGTTTCTTTATGCGGTATGCTTACAGGCGGTGCTCGATGTGTCGGCTGTAACGCTCGATGAGAGCTTGTACAACTGGTCGGATGATCTGGCGACCACGCTGGCCGAGTTGTTCATTGGCGATTCGTTCCTAAAGGAATGTCCGGACAGTGCCAGTTTGATCAATTTGCCGATCACCGACCTTGCGATGATTTTTGATGATTCGACTTGTGGTTTGCTTTCGATGGCGGAGAGCCGCCTTGCGGAGCTTGGCCGGCCCTTGGTGGCGAAGTTGAGCGAGTTGGCCACACCCTTTCCGCTCTATGCGGTGGAGCGGCCGGTGTTGCACACGGATCTCATCCTTGCGATCATTTCGCGGCACTTCAAGGTGAGCGTGCTAGTGGGTGAGGGCGTGCAAGGGGATCTTCTGCGTGCGGTGCAGGAATTGTCACCGCGGATGATTCACCGTCAATTTGCCAAATCAGCCCAGGAGGTGCCGGCGGGCATGGTGAAAATTGTTTTTGGCGATGGTACTGAAAAAACCGTGACAACGGTGGATGGATTACGGCAAGGCGTCTTGCCGCAGCCCGCTAACTGAGCTAATATGGCGTGGGAAGTTGCATCCATCCCCCCCCATTTCATGAATTTTCAATTTTTTCCCGTCATTGCCTGCGTCTGCTTTGCTGTCTTCGGTCGGTCGCATGCCGATGTTTTTGTGATGAAGTCTGGCCAACAGGTCGAGGGGCTGCTTTTGGGCGAGGATCCGGCGGGATACCGGGTGGAGGTCAAGGTTTCCGCAGGGATCAAGGACGAACGGGTGCTTGCGAAGGAGGATGTGTCGGAGGTCCGGCGTTCTGCGGTAGCGAACGATGAGTTTGCTAGAATTTCAAAATTAGTCCCCACGCCCGATTTGCTCGGCGAGCGGGACTATGACCGCCGGATCAGAGAGGTGGAGAAGTTTCTCAACGCATCGCCAGCTGCGGCGCAGTCGGTACAGGCTAAGGAGATGCTCGAAACATTGAAGTTTGAAGCGAATGAGGTGTTGGCTGGCGCGCTCAAAATCAACGGGAAGATGGTGAGCGCGGGCGATTACCGACTGGACGCCTATGATATGGATGCGCGGGTGGCGGGCATACGCATCCGGCGGCTTGTCGACGCGGGAGATTATGTGCGGGCTTTGCGCGCATTTGAGCTTCATGAGAAGAATTTCGCCAACAGCGAGGCGCATCGTGATCTGATTCCTTTGATGGGGAGGGTTGTTAGCGCCCACGTATCGGAGCTTGAGGACATGCTTGTGACGCTTGATGCGCGTCTTAAGGAGAGAGAAATCGGCCTGCAGAGGATGTCGGCTATAGCGCGGCGTGATGCGCAGTTGGCGATTGCCGACGAGGCGGCTCAGATGGCAACGCTCAGCAAGGCGGAGGCGGATGCGAAGGCCGGCTGGCTAACCGTGGACCCTTATTCGAAAGTCTCGATTGAGCAGGGGCTTGCTTTTGCGAGGAAGCAAGAGGGGAGGTTTGCCGCCGGTGGGTCAAAAAATGCGGCTGAGGGTGGAAGGATTTTTCGTGATGCCTTGCGGTCGGTGCGTTCTGCGGATAGAAACAGCCCGTTGGTTACCGCTGCCATCCAGGTAGCCAAGGAGGCGAAGCTGCCTGAGCGCTACATCGCCATGCTTCAAGCGGAGGCCGATGCTAAACCTGAAACTGAGAAGCCCGAGTAGGGCGATTTCAATCACAATCAAACCACCCTTTGCCATGTCCTCACCCCGAAGTGCCAAGCGCAGCCGCAAGACCACCGAGACGCAGATTGATCTCTCGATCCTGATTGATGGTTCGGGCGAATCAACGATCGATACGGGCGTGCCGTTTTTCGATCACATGCTCACGCTTTTTTCGAAGCACGGGCTATTTGATCTCAACATCAGAACGGTCGGTGACATCGAGGTCGACATTCATCATACCGTCGAGGACACCGGTATCGTTCTGGGCGATTGCCTGCGCGAGGCACTTGGTGGCAAGGAAGGCATCCGCCGTTACGGATGCGCGTATCTGCCGATGGACGAAACTCTGGCGCGGGTGGTGGTCGATCTCAGCAACCGTCCGCATCTCGAATTCCGCGCGCCGGCCGGAACGCCATCCGCGCCGAACATGCCCTTCACGCTGGTCGAGGAATTCTGCCGCGCGATGGCGTCCAATCTCCGGGCAAACATCCATGTCGAGTTGCTGTACGGTCGGGATGGTCACCACATCGCGGAGGCGATTTTCAAGGGTCTGGCGCGCGCGTTGCGCGATGCCTGTGAGATCGACCCAAGGGTCAAGGGTATCCCTAGCACCAAGGCTGCGCTGTGAAGGTTGCCCTGATTGATTATGGCGCGGGAAACTTGCGCAGTGTGGCCAATGCCTTGCGTGCCTTGGGGCAGGAGCCGGCGGTGGTGGCCGATGCCGCTGAGCTTGGCGATGCGACGCACTTGCTGCTGCCGGGCGTCGGGTCTTTTGGCGATTGCATGGCGCAGTTGGAGCAACGCGGTCTTGCGGATCTGATTCGCAGCTGGGTATTCGCCGGGCGTCCCTACCTGGGCATTTGCCTTGGATATCAAATTCTTTTTGATTCCAGCGATGAGAGCCCCGGCGTGGCGGGACTTGGGTTGTTTCGTGGTAAGGTGAAACGCTTCGGCGATTTGCCGGGGGTGAAGATCCCGCACATGGGTTGGAATGCTGCGAGGCCTGCAAAACCAAATCTCAAAAATTGGGCGGGCTTGGGCGAGGCTCCGTATTTTTATTTCGTACATTCGTATTTCCCGGTGCCGGAGGACGAGTCGATTGTTGCCTCGCGCACTGATTACGCGGCGGAAAATTTTGCATCATCGATCGAGTCGGGCGCCGTATTGGCATGCCAGTTTCATCCGGAAAAAAGTCAGGATGCGGGCTTGCGCCTGATTGGAAATTTCCTCGGCCTTTGAAGTCTACGCTCAATCTGCCAGCTCGCAGGCTAGCTTGATCGCAGAGATCATTGATGAGGGATCGGCGATGCCCTTGCCGGCGATGTCGAAGGCGGTGCCGTGGTCTGGGCTGGTGCGGATGATCGGCAGACCGAGTGTGACATTCACCGCGTTATCGAAGTCGAGAAGCTTGAGCGGGATAAGGCCTTGGTCGTGGTACATCGCGAGCACCGCATCATGGCCGCCGCGTGCCGCATCGCGAAAGATCGCGTCGGGTACGCCGGGGCCTTTGAAATGGGCGATGCCGAGGGCATTGAGTGCTTCGATCGCGGGTTGAATGATCCGTTCTTCTTCGTCGCCAAACTCGCCGTTTTCACCGGCGTGGGGGTTGAGCCCGGCTACGGCGATGCGCGGGCGGGCGATGCCGCGTTGATGGAGGAACCCGGCGGTGAGTGTGCCGATGTTGACGATTGATTCGACGCTGAGCAGCTGCGTGACGCGCGAGAGCGGTTCGTGAATGGTTGCGAGGCCGACAGTCAGGTGCTTGCCGGTGAGCAGCATACCGAAGCGCGTGACCCCGAAGGCATCGGCAAAAAACTCCGTTTGGCCGGGGAAGCGAAACCCTGCGGCCATGAGCTGGTGCTTGCAGACCGGCGCGGTGACCACGGCGGCGGCCTTGCCATTTTTGAGTTCGTGTGCGGCCAGTTCCAATGCTTCGAGTGCGGCGGCAGCGGATCGTTGATCTGGCTTACCCGGGACGCCGGCGCTGCGGTTGCCGATGATTTCAAATTCGTGGTTGTGCGGGATTTCCGCAGAGGCAAGGGCCTGATCGACAATTTCCGGGCCGATGCCGGCGGGGTCACCGAGTGTGATGAGGATGCGGGCCACGAAGTAAGATTCCTGTGTTCGCATGTTCTGCCAAGTGGGAATCGGCGAAATTTCAAATCTCACGGCTTGCCCGATCTATGGCATAGTGATACCAAAGAGTCGCTACATGGATCGCATGCGAAATAGAGCCTCGATGAAGCGCCAGGCGCCCCTGAGGGGTATCGGCGATCCGCCAAATCTTGGGCGGATCGAGAGGGTGGGGCGCGGTGGCAAGATCGGTTCGCGAAGGCGGCGTCAGCGAGGGAGTGGTCCAAGGAGCGTGCGTGGCGGGTCCATATTGATCTTTTCGATAACGATTTTAGCCATTGTTGTGACATTTACAATCTGGTTGCACCAAAGGCGGCAACAGAATATCATTTCTGAGTTTGAGAAGGGGTCGAAGTCACGAGTGGTCGAAAAGGTCAAGTCACGATTTGAGCCTCCGACCGATGAGCAGGCACGTGCGATCGTGACGCGGGCACTTAGTTCAAAAGACGAGGCTGCGGTGTTGGCGGATTTCCGTTTGAACGGGGTTGCTAGCTCAGAAGTGCTCGAGTTTCTCCGACGAGAGGAGGATATGTACGGGCCAGCGTACATTGACTCCTGGCTTGGTAGTATCGACTCCAACAACGCTCTTGTGGAGTCGGTAGTGGTCAAGCGCGTAAAAGATGGGGAAACCAAATCAATGATTGCCATGTTGACTCCGGATCAGCAAGGAACTTGGCGGCTAGATTTCGAATCATTTGTCAGCAAATGTGAGCCGACATGGGAGACGTTTGTTTCCGGCGAGGCAACCGCAGGGCTGGTAAGGGTATGGCTTAACAACGACAACTATTACAACGGCCCGTTTATTGATGATGTCGAATGGTTATGTTTTTCAATGGCGCGCATAGATTCCGACGTGATTCTTTTTGGTTATTGCCGCAAGGGTTCCCCGCAGGCGGACGCCATCGAGAAAATCGCGGCAAGGATGCGGATGAAGGGAATGACCAACGCGACTTCTTTCCGTGCGATACTTGAGATTTCTAGGCCCGAAGGGGCGGAAAAAAGGCAGTTCGAGATTAGGAGGGTTTTGGCTGAGGACTGGTTGTTGACCGGCGCTGCATTTGATGGATCACCCGGTCCACTCAAGTGAGGTTGTTTGGTTTCTCGGCACTTGCCATGCGGATGAATTTTTCCAAAATCGTCCGCATGGAGAAGAGATGGATGAGTTTGGCGGGCTTGGTTGCGATGGTGTTGAGTTTGACGCAATGCGGCGTTTCATCGGGCGGGTTCGGTAATATGGGGGGGCCTTCGATTGAGGAAAGGGCTGCGAAAATTGCAGCCGAACCTAGCGGCAATTTTTATTATGGTCGGCGATATTTTGTCGAGAAAACCCGTTTTTGGGGTTATCTGCGCGAGCCTAGGCAGGATTGGAGTCGTGCCAAGCTGGTGATGATGCGCGAGGACAAGAAGCGGGTGCCTGACCGTTTTCACGAGGATGGTCCTCCTGGCAAGCGCTATGCGCAGGACAACAACGTTGAGTATCGGATCCGCGGCAACTACACGGGGCGCGAGGTATATGATCCGAACAGCAACCAGTTCCTACCGGAGTTCATGCTCACCGGGTATGAGGTCCTGGATCAGCGGCCGGGTTGGCTGTTCAAACCGAGTGATCGGTACAATCGCTACCGCATCACCTTGTTACCACGCTGAAGATCCAGCCGTGCATCATGAGTAGGATGATTCGACGCGTTTCGCGACATCGCGGTAGCCGTAATCGACTTCGTAAATTTGCTTGAAGCAGTCCAAGGCAGATGGCCGGTCGCCCATTTCTTCATGAATGAGTCCTTTTTCGTAAAGGACTTCCTTCTTAGTTCCATCCATCGCGTGGAGGTCGGCTAGTGCATCGGAAAGTTGTTTGATTGAGAGGTCGAACATCGCCTTGCCCTTGAAGGTGCGGCCGAGAAGGAGCAGGACTTTGGTGCGGATGTGCGGGTTGCGGGTGGCCTGTTGGAGGTGGGGGATCGCTGAGCTGAGGTCGCCAGCTTGGTAGAGTGCGTTTCCGAGTTCGTAGCGCAGTTGAGGGTCGGTGGGGTTCTGGTCGACGCGACGCTGGGCTTCTTGGACTTGCTCCTTGAGACGGTCGTTGCGTTTTTCGTCGAGCGCGGCACGTAGCTCCATG
>Ga0208595_1000776_pt1 | contig 11077 bp, 8 predicted proteins | sample LakMenEpi28Jun11_FD_150742 | JGI IMG/M metagenome (GOLD analysis project Ga0208595, IMG submission 150742) | Freshwater microbial communities from Lake Mendota, WI - 28JUN2011 deep hole epilimnion (SPAdes) | ecosystem: Environmental > Aquatic > Freshwater > Lake > Epilimnion/Euphotic zone ...
CTCTAGGTTCGATGACTAATCAGAAGGACGCAGCAGCCAGGCGTCTAGGGGTTGAAACCTCCGACGGCACCCCAAATCAAACCCCAAAGTCGATACTCGCAACTTTGGGCGGTCCGGTTGGAATTCTTGAATCACTAATTCCAGGCACCGTCTACGTCACTCTCTTCAGTCTGACTTTGAATGTGCTCTGGTCTGCTATCTCGGCTGGCGCGGTCGCGCTGGTTTTCATAGTGGTTCAGTTGATTCGGAAGCGACCGCTCACTCAGGCTTTTGCCGGTTTAGTGGGTCTAGCCATTTCAATCTATCTTCCGCTTCGAGACGGTTTAGATAACACTCATGCGGCCGATTACTTCGTGCCCGGTTTACTAACAAATCTGGCTTATCTGACCGCGCTGAGCATTTCGGTGCTGGTTCGCTACCCGCTTCTTGGATTGCTTATCGGCTTCCTCAGCGGCCATGGCCAAACTTGGCGTAAGGACAAAGCGCTTTTTCGCAGATACACCTGGATCACCATCATGTGGATAGCCATGTTTGGGCTGAGATTAGTCGTGCAAGTTCCTCTTTATCTAACGAATCAGGTTGCGGCTCTCGGTATTGCCAAATTGGCACTGGGAACACCGCTCTATGCTCTAACGATCTGGTTCACGTGGCTTAGCGCAAAGGAATCTATACGCTCAACGAAGAAGTGATAGTTTTGATTCGATTGAGAAGTTTTAGTAGGAGTTTTTGAATGTCAAAGGTGAATAGTTTCAAATCCGCAGCGATGTTGCGGGTTGGCGACAAGGATTATCGGTACTTTCGCCTAGATTCACTAAATGCACCAAAACTTCCTTACAGTCTGAAGATTCTTCTCGAAAACCTACTTCGAACTGAAGATGGTGCCAACGTTACTGCCGAGCAGATTAGGTCCCTTGCGAACTGGGATCCGAACGCCGAACCAGACACCGAAATTCAATTCACTCCGGCGCGAGTGATCATGCAGGACTTCACCGGAGTACCGTGCATCGTCGACCTAGCAACCATGCGCGAAGCAGTCGCAGCTTTGGGCGGAGATCCGAAGCGCATCAATCCACTTGCTCCAGCGGAAATGGTAATTGACCACTCGGTAATCATTGACGTTGCCGGAAGCCCTGAGGCTTTCGAAAAGAACGTTGAACTTGAGTACCAGCGAAATGGTGAGAGATACCAATTCCTTCGCTGGGGTCAGACCGCATTCGACAACTTCAAAGTCGTTCCTCCAGGCACCGGTATTGTGCATCAGGTCAACATCGAGTATCTGGCCAGAACCGTAATGGCTAGCGAGGTAGATGGCGAGCTTCAGGCCTACCCAGACAGCTGTGTTGGCACCGACTCTCACACCACCATGGTTAACGGGCTCGGAGTTCTGGGCTGGGGAGTTGGGGGCATCGAAGCCGAGGCTGCCATGCTCGGACAGCCGGTGTCTATGCTGATCCCTCGTGTGGTTGGTTTCAAACTGGTTGGAGCTATTCCAACCGGAGTTACGGCCACCGACGTCGTTCTAACTATCACCGAGCAATTGCGAAAGCATGGTGTGGTTGGCAAGTTTGTTGAGTTCTACGGCGATGGCGTGGCTTCGGTTCCGCTTGCAAACAGAGCCACCATTGGAAACATGAGCCCGGAGTTTGGCTCGACCGTTGCGATTTTTCCGATTGATGAAGTTACCTTGGACTATCTGCGAATTACCGGTCGCTCGGACGAAGACGTGGCGTTGGTTGAGGCTTACACCAAGGCACAGGGGCTTTGGCACGATCCATCCGTCGAGCCAATTTTCAGCGAGTACCTTGAACTCGATCTCAGTACGGTCAAAACTTCAATCGCCGGTCCAAAGCGCCCGCAGGATCGAATCGAGCTTGCCAAAGCAAAAGCGGCTTTCAATGAAGTTCTGCCTTCCTACACCGATCGAGTTTCTAATCCAAGTAGCGTCGAAGGCAAGAATTACACCATTGACAACGGCTACGTGACCATCGCCTCGATTACTTCTTGCACGAACACTTCCAACCCCTCGGTGATGTTAGCCGCCGGTTTGGTTGCTCGAAATGCCGTTGCCAAGGGCCTAAAGGCCAAGCCTTGGGTGAAAACGTCACTTGCCCCTGGTTCAAAAGTTGTAACCGATTACTACGAAAAAGCTGGCTTAAACGACGACCTCGACGCACTCGGTTTCAACCTAGTGGGTTACGGTTGCGCAACTTGCATCGGTAACTCCGGACCACTTGACGAGCACATCTCCTCTTCGATCCAAACTAACGACCTGGCAGTAGCGGCCGTGCTTTCGGGTAACCGAAACTTTGAGGGACGAATTAGCCCCGACGTGAAGATGAACTACCTTGCTTCGCCACCACTGGTGATTGCCTATGCGCTAGCCGGAACGATGAATTTCGACTTCGAAAAAGATTCCTTAGGGTCAGACCAAAATGGCAAGGACGTATTCCTTGCCGACATCTGGCCTTCTGCCGAAGAAGTTCAGAACACGATCGATTCGTCGATCAATTCCGACATGTTCAAAAAACAGTATGGAAGTGTCTTCGAGGGTGACGCTCGCTGGCAGGGCCTACCAACCCCAACCGGAGCAACTTTTGCCTGGGACCCAAAATCAACATATGTTCAGAAAGCTCCATACTTCGATGGCATGACCATGACGCCAGATCCGGTTACCGACATAACCGATGCTCGTGTTCTGGCCTTGCTCGGGGACTCTGTTACCACCGATCACATCAGCCCGGCTAGCTCAATTAAGGCCGATTCACCCGCAGGTAAGTATCTAAGCGGCCTCGGTGTTGCTCGCGCAGACTTCAACAGTTACGGATCTCGTCGCGGTAACCACGAGGTAATGATTCGCGGAACGTTTGCCAACATTCGACTCAAGAACCTTCTTCTAGACGGAGTTGAGGGTGGTTTCACTCGAGACTTCACCACAGCCGATGGTTCTCAAAGTTTTATCTTTGACGCGGCTGAGAACTACCGGGCTAACTCAACACCCCTGGTCGTACTCGGCGGAAAAGAATATGGAACTGGTTCTTCCCGTGACTGGGCGGCCAAAGGCACGAGCCTACTGGGGGTTAAGGCGGTTTTTGCCGAAAGCTTCGAGCGCATTCACCGCAGTAATCTCATCGGTATGGGCGTGATTCCGCTTCAGTACCCAGATGGTCAAAACGCATCCAGCCTAGGTCTCGATGGGACGGAGATTTTCTCCATTGAAGGCATCTCGGCTCTGAATGAAGGTGTGACTCCAAAGACCGTCAAGGTAACGGCGAAGCCTTCCGAGCACTCAGCCCCCGGCAGGTCAGAGATAACCTTCAACGCTTCGGTTCGCATAGACACCCCTGGCGAAGCGGATTACTACCGCAACGGCGGAATCCTGCAGTATGTTCTTAGATCCTTGGTGGCATAAACCCGAGTCGGAAAGGGTTTACTAGATTATGGCTATTCTCGACAACATCAACGGTCCAAGAGACCTAGACTCGTTGAATTCCAAACAGCTGGTTGAACTCTGCGGCGAGATCCGAGAACATCTGGTGCAGTCTGTTGCAAAAACTGGCGGGCATCTTGGCCCAAATCTCGGTGTGGTTGAAACCACAGTTGCAATACATCGAGTCTTCAACTCCCCGCAGGACCCAATCATTTTCGACACTGGTCATCAATCGTATGTTCATAAGTTGCTCACCGGCCGAAAAGACCTCAGCACTCTGAGACGAAAAGGTGGAATTGCCGGCTACCCGCAACGATCCGAGTCGATTCACGATGTCGTTGAGAGTTCTCACGCCTCAAGTTCGCTCTCGTGGGCCGACGGAATTGCCAAGGCGTTCAAGCTTTCTGGGCAGGATGATCGATTTGTAATTGCTCTTCTCGGGGACGGCGCCTTGACCGGCGGAATGACCTGGGAGGCTCTTAACAACATCACTCACGAAAACGATCGCAAGCTAGTGATCGTGGTAAATGACAACGGTCGATCCTATGCACCCACCATCGGAGGGATTGCCAAGCATTTAACCAACATTCGCACCGACATACGTTACAAGCGGATGTATCGCTTCAGTAAGCGATTCTTCTACGGCTTCGGAGCACTCGGAAGAATGGTATTCAACGCCGCCAGGGGAGCCGGTAAGAGCGTTTTGGAGACCATGGCTCCCGCTACCATGTATCCAAATCTCGATATCAAATACATCGGTCCTATCGATGGTCACAACATCGTGGCACTCGAACACGCTTTTCAGCAGGCCAAGGATTACAACAGCCCGGTTATCGTGCACGTGATGACTCAAAAGGGTAAGGGCTTTGACCCAGCCATGTTGAACGACGATGACCAATTCCACGCTGTTGGGAAAATCGACCCAAACACCGGAGAGTCACTGGAGATTTCCGGCGGTGAGTCTTGGACAAACGTCTTCCGTGAGGAGATTGTCGCGATTGCGGACAAACGTCCTGACATCGTGGGAATCACCGGAGCCATGACCATCCCGGTAGGGCTAGACGCTTTTGCCACAAAATACCCTTCACGTGTTTTTGACGTTGGGATTGCGGAACAGCATGCGGTTGCATCGGCCGCGGGTATGGCCTTTGGTGGATTGCATCCTGTTGTTGCTGTTTACGCAACTTTCATCAACCGTGCCTTTGATCAGGTACTTATGGATGTAGCGCTACACAATGCTGGCGTTACTTTTGTTCTAGACCGCGCTGGAGTAACCGGGCCCGATGGTGCAAGCCACCATGGAATGTGGGATCTATCGATTCTCCAGGTTGTTCCTAACATTCAAATTGCTGCACCACGTGACGCACTCAGGCTCCGTGAGGAGCTTCGCGAGGCGGTTTCGGTGTCAGATGCGCCGACGGTCATTAGGTTTCCCAAAGGTGTTGCAGAGACGAGTATCGACGCCATTTCCAGGTCAAAAGACGGCGTCGACTATCTCTACCAGTCGCCAGCCAAGGACGTTTTGATTGTCGCCATTGGCTCCATGGCTGCGACGGCTTTACGAACGGCAGAACTACTCAGGGCGCAGGGTATCGGGGCTACGGTAATTGACCCGCGCTGGGTCGTTCCGGTTCCCAAGACCGTTCTCGATGAGGCAGCCAAACACCGGCTCGTGGTTACTATCGAAGACGGTGTAAAGGTCGGTGGCATCGGCACCCGTATCCGCCAAGACATGAGAACAGCGCAGATTGATACGGCTCTGAACGAAATTGGTCTGCCAGACGAGTTTTTGGAGCATGCTTCCAGAGACGAAATTCTCGAACGAGTAGGGCTTACCGCCAAGCAAATCGCACACGATGTGGTAGCTCAGGTTCTTGGGGCTAAGGTTCCACACGCTAAGAAACTAGACGAGATTACTGATTCAAGGCTTCCAGAGCAGCGCTAATGCTGCTGGCTACTGCTTCGATTTGCCATTCTCTGGCGCCAAGTTCTCTCAGTTGACCCGCTACGTCGGATTCTGGTTCCCATGCAACTCTTCTGAGTAGATCGGGCTGAAGTAGATTCTCCAGTGGAACTTCGAACTCAAGGGCGAGCTCAGCCATAATCGGCTTGAGCGCTTGCAATCTAGCGTCAGCCTCCGGATAACGGTTAGGCCAATTCCGATGATTCGGTATCCCGGTGTTCGCCACTTTTAGAGTTGGTTCATCCTTGGTCGATAGGCCCAGTGAATAGGCTTCCCACCAGGTATCGAGATAGGTTCTGGCTGCGCGTCCGTGGAATGAACTTAGTGATGCCAATTGTGACCTTGTCGTAACGTTCGACTTGACCAGCGAAACGATTGATGCATCTGGAACTAATCTCCCTGGCGCCGTGTCTTTTTCCTGAGCTAGTCGATCGCGAGCCAGCCAAAGTTCTCTAGCCACAGCCAATCTTCTTGTGTCTTTTACTTCATGAAGCCCGGTCATGGTTCGCCAACGCTCAGGCGACTGAGGCTTTGGGGTGAAGCTCAATAAGGTTGTGAATTCCTGCTTCGCCCAGTCCGATTTGCCCGCTTTTTCAAGTTGCTCCATCAAAACTCTTGCCAAATCGGGCAGAACATCGACGTCTAAGGCGGCGTAGTTCAACCAGCTGGTTGGTAGAGGTCGAATCGACCAATCGGCAGCCGAGTGCTCCTTGGCCAGGCGAAATCCAAGGAGTTGTTCGCATGCGGCACCCAGGCCCACTCGGGGTAGATTCAGGAGCCTTGAACCAAGCTCAGTGTCGATTAGTTCTCTAGGAACAAGTCCGACTTCTGCAAGGCAGCCCAGGTCTTGTGTCGCTGCGTGGAGAATCCAGGTAATTCCGTTGCAAAACTTAGCGAAATCCTGCCAGGTGCCGAGATTAGATAATTGAATTGGGTCGATCAGGAATACATCGGTTCCCTGACGATGAACCTGAATTAGATACGCTCGGTTTCCGTATCGAAATCCGCTAGCTCTCTCTGCATCTATAGCGAGAGGCCCAGATCCTTGCTTCAAATTCTCTAATGCGCCCTGGAGTTCCAATTCCGTTTCTACATGGAATACATCAGCCACTGACTCCGTGCGAAGCGGAAGTTCGACTACCTCAGAGACTTCAGTTTCTTCGGTCAATTTGGCTAACCCCTTCGCCGTGAAGCGAGAGGCCACTCATCATGCAAATCAGATCCACCCAGGCTTCCAAATGACCAGCAAGATTGTCGCTCGTGGGGCACCAGCTGGCTCGTATTTCTAATTCGGCATGATGTGACTGGGCGGCTAGCGTTCCATGGCCTACCGATAGCACGCGAGTGGTGGTACCTCCGGCAACCTCAACCGTAGCTCCGTGTTGCTCTAGCGAAGCCATCAGCCAAGCCCACGCTATTTCAGCGGAGTCATCGTCGAAGCCAATGTCGGTTTCGAGTGGCGACTTTGCGTAGAGGATTACTCGGTAGTTGTTGGTCCACGAGTCTTGTGGCGCGTCGTCCCAGAGAAGAATAAATCTGCCGGTGCCGCGAAAAATCGACGGGTCGTCTTCCTGTGCTCGAACATCGCAGGAGAATGCGATAGCGTGCCTCGAGAGATTCTTGGGAGCATCGATTTGATCCACAATTACTTCACTGCGGATGTTCGCATTGGTAAGTGAGTTAGCGGCTAAGCGAAATTCAGCGTTAGCGCTCTCATCGATTTCAAGCTCAAGCACATTCTTAGGATATTGGCAAAAAGAGGCTGCTAATCGTTGCCACGCCGCCACTTCGTGAACAGGGTTCCATCGACTTCAAAGTGCTCGGCTAGCTCTAGTTTCGCTCCAAGCAGGGAAACCGCAGCTTTCGCGCTATCTAGGTCTCCCTGGGTAATCGTCAGACAGAATTCATCAACGCAATCGGCCTCGAGAAACTGTTTTGCCAAGGTAGGTCCCACCTCGAGGAGTATTCGTTGGTAGCCAAGTCGCCGAAGTTCACCAATCGTCCAGATGGGCAGGAGCTCTTTTGCGGGGGGATTGAGCCAGATTTGGTTTGGGTCACCTAGCTTCGTGCGCGAGACAACGGCAAGCTTGCCCTTGGCTGGAGTCTGATAATGCTCTGTTCGGGCTGTATTTCCTCCGGTTATGTAGACGTCGGAGATGCTGCGAAGCCGCACAATTAGTTCTCGGTCGGTGGAATTGCTAATGCTTCTGCTGGACCCGTCGGGACCGACAAAACTCAGGTCGCCATTCGCCACCATGTTGAGCCTGACCCCGACGATGTCTCGATAAGTGTCTAACCAGCTCATGCCGATTTTTCGCGAACCTGACGTTTGATGCGGTTCAGCATTCCGCGGAGGCCATTTATGCGAAGCATCGAGACCGCCTCTTTCAGATGTAGGCGATCGGGAATGTCCTCCGGCGCTGCGAGTACCTCGGTTACCGTGTGTCCGTTAAGGAGTTTGTGCAAAATACTGGCAAAGCCACGCGTAGTGGGCGCTTCCTCGGGAGCCGTGAGAAAGATGCTAACTACATCGTTTTCAACTTCAACGAACAGAAAAACGGGGGACTGGCACTCTTCAACTCGCTCAAGTAAATCAGGGTGCTCAAAATACCGTGGCGGCAATGGTGGTAATTCTTCAGAAATCTCAAGAAGAAGTGTCAGGCGATCTTTTACGCCGAGCTCACCGAATTCGCTGCCGAGTTCGTTTAGAGTTTGGTCGATTGAAGTCATTACTTCGAGAATACGCCTGGCTCATCGCCAAGAACTATTGGAACGCCAACTAGGCTGCCCCATTCGGTCCACGAACCGTCGTAGTTCCGCACATTAGTAAATCCAAGGAGGTACTTCAAAACAAACCAGGTGTGGCTTGAACGCTCACCAATGCGGCAGTAGGCAACTACATCATCGTTTACCTGCAACCCCTTCTCACCCTGGTAAATTGCTTCGAGTTCGGCGCGCGTTTTGAAGGTCTTGTCTTCGTTGGCAGCGCGAGCCCAAGGAACCGACTGCGCGCCAGGGATGTGTCCGCCACGCAAAGCACCTTCCTGAGGGTAGTTCGGCATGTGAGTGCGCTCACCGTTGTATTCCTGTGGAGAACGAACGTCAACCATCGGCTTGCCGATGTGAGCTAACACCTGATCCCTAAACGCGCGGTCGGTTTCGTCGTCGCGCTGAATTACCGGGTAGTCGGTTGGCTCTATTGGAGGAGAATACTTGGTAACTGGGCGACCTTCCGCAATCCACTTCTCACGACCGCCGTCTAGCAGCCGAACATCGGAGTGGCCGAAAAGTTTGAAGACCCAAAGTGCATAGGAAGCCCACCAGTTGCTGGCGTCGCCGTATATCACCACGGTGCTGTCGCGCTTGATTCCAGATCGGCTTGCCAGCTCGGCAAACTCGCTACCGTTGAGGTAATCGCGAATAACCGGTTGGTTCAAGTCGGTGTGCCAGTCAATCTTTACCGCACCTGGAATGTGAGAAAGTTCGTAGAGCAGCACATCTTCGTCTGATTCAACTACAACCAAACCAGGTGCACCAAGGTTGTCCTCCAGCCACTGGGTGGAGACCACAACTTCTGGGTGAGCATACTCTGCAAATTTTGCCGAAGGATCTTGGGGGAGAGTCATTTGTTGCTTTCTCTTAGTTAGGCTTGGGATAACCCATTACAAGGTTAATTCATTCCGAGACGATTCGAAACGGCACGGTCATAATTGGTCACACAATTACAAGGCGGACAAGACATTTGTGCTCGATTCCCAGAGTTGGTTGCCAGCGATTTGATCAGCGAATTGGTGCCACCGAGAGAATTCGCGACATCAAGTTTCTCCAACTACCGTCCGGATGAAAATTTCCCATCCCAAACTGTGGCCAGAGACCAAGCCGCCGCATTCGTTGGCGCAGGAATAAGAAAACTTTTCGCAAAGAAACAAGACTCGCCAGCACCTGGCCTCTACCTAGACGGCGGTTTCGGAGTTGGTAAAACTCATCTCTTAGCGGCGATGTTCCACTCATTTCAAGGTTCAAAGTTGTTCGGAAGTTTTATGGCCTACACCAGCCTGGTTGGTGCACTCGGTTTCGCTAAAGCACTCGATACGCTGAGTGCCTTCAAGTTCATCGCTATCGATGAATTTGAACTGGACGATCCAGGCAACACCATGATCATGTCTCGGTTGTTGAATGAGTTAGCAGCACGAGGCACAAGATTTGCCGCGACCTCAAACACACCTCCGAACGCTCTAGGTGAGGGGAGATTCGCGGCAGACGATTTTCAGCGAGAGATTTTGGGCATCGGCCGGCAGTTTCTGATGGTTCGAGTAGATGGTGAGGACTACCGTCATCGCCCAACCACAGCAGCGGAGGTCACCTACGGTCAAGAAGAGCTGCAGTCATGGATCGACAGCGAAACCGCAGTCGCCGATTTCGATCAGCTCTTGAAGAAGCTCGGAACTGTGCATCCGGCACTTTACGGAAAACTGCTCACCGGAGACCGTAAAGTCGCTCTTTCCAATGTATTTTTGCTAACCGACCAAAACGATGCGTTGAGATTTGTGAGTTTTGTTGACCGAGCCTACGAGTTACAAATAGCTATCCACGGAAGTGGCGTTCCGCTCACCAACATTTTCCCCAAACACTTCTTAGACGGCGGTTATCGCAAGAAGTATTTGCGCGCTGTCTCGCGCCTGGGCGCTCTCAGTTCCTAAAATCTTTTACATTCACGAAACACTTCTGTGCCCTAATACGAAACTTTTCCTCGCTTTACTGAATACAAGCACCCGAGGGCGTGTGCGTTTGTTTTCAAGGAGAGAGGTAAGCAAATGGATCAAGGAAATACAGCATTCGTGCTAATCAGTGCAGCCCTAGTGTTGCTAATGACCCCAGGGTTGGCATTCTTCTACGGAGGAATGGTTAAGGCCAAGAGCGTAGTGAGCATGATGATGCTCAGTTTTGGATCGCTCGGTCTGATCGGTGTTTTGTGGGTGGTTTATGGCTATGCGATTGCATTCGCAAACGGCGGCCCAGAAAACCCAAACTTCTACGGAATCGACGGTTGGTTCGGAATCGACCTTAGTTACATCGGCCTAGGCGCCCAAGTGGCCGATGCCGCAGCGCCAACCGGCGCCTACCCAACTCTTGCCTTCGTTGCTTTCCAAGCAACTTTCGCAATCATCACCGTGGCTCTTATTAGCGGCGCTATTGCCGACCGTGCAAAGTTCGGCGCGTGGATGGTTTTTGCCGGTATCTGGGCGACCGTGGTTTATTTCCCGGTTGCTAACTGGGTATTCAACTTCACCATGAAAGACGGTGCAGTTGTCGATGGTGGTTGGATTGTGAACGACATTGGCGCAATTGACTTCGCCGGTGGAACGGCAGTTCACATTAATGCCGGTGCCGCGGGTCTTGCTCTAGCAATCGTCCTTGGAAAGCGATTCGGCTTCAGCAAGGGAATCATGCAGCCGCACAACGTACCGCTGACGCTTCTGGGAACAGCGTTGCTATGGTTCGGCTGGTTCGGGTTCAACGCAGGCTCTGAAGTAGCCGCCGACGGAATCGCATCGCTTGCGTTCATCAACACCCTGGCCGCCCCTTCAGCGGCCATGCTCGGCTGGATTCTTATCGAGAAACTAAAGCACGGTAAGGCAACATCTATCGGAGCAGCTTCTGGAGCAGTAGCTGGGCTAGTGGCAATC
>Ga0208595_1000781_pt1 | contig 11040 bp, 8 predicted proteins | sample LakMenEpi28Jun11_FD_150742 | JGI IMG/M metagenome (GOLD analysis project Ga0208595, IMG submission 150742) | Freshwater microbial communities from Lake Mendota, WI - 28JUN2011 deep hole epilimnion (SPAdes) | ecosystem: Environmental > Aquatic > Freshwater > Lake > Epilimnion/Euphotic zone ...
CTGCGACACGAGCGAGCAGAACAACTCCTGCGGGACGCACAATCTTCACAACCAACCCGCTGAACCGTAGAGCGAAAAGCGAGATGGACAGAGCGACTCCCATGCCGCCAAGAACGCTAAACCACTCTGCAACATTCTCTGTTCGCTTGAAGAACACAATGGTTGCAACAATTGCCCCTGGACCCGCCAAAAGTGGCGTTCCCAATGGAACCATCGCGATAGATGTCCGTTGCTCTGGCGTTGCAACTTCGAAGGCATCTTCCTGGCCTTTGCCGTAGAGCAATTGAAGAGCGACGAGAAGGAGTAGCAAACCGCCAGCTCCCTCCATCGCAGGGACTGAAACATTCAGATAATTCAGAATGCTTTGACCGCCGATTGCGAAAAGAGAAATCACGAAAAAGGCAGTTCCCACTGCAAGATACGCAGCCCGATGACGTTCTTTTTCAGTGAGATTCTTCGTGACAGAGAGGAAAATGGGTGTGTTACCGGGTGGGTCCATAATGACCAACATCGTGATGACCACTTCTCCGAATAAGTTCATTCACTCAGGCTATTGCCCCTTGTCCGAAACAGAATGAAAACATGTCAGAGCCTCGACAACAAATCACCATTCAATTGCTGACTCACTCCCATCGGCGTATCCGCCAGGCATTTGACTAGGGTTACGGAAAGCATTTGCTCAATTAGGAGTTCTTGATTTCATGCCTCATCACAACTCTCAAGAGCGCAGGAAAAGATTCTCGCTAATTGGTACATCTTGCCTCACAGTTGTCACTCTGATTTCTCTCTCCGCATGCCTGGAAGCGTCTCCCACCGATCCCCCACTGGATAACTCTCCCGCCATCGAAGCGCCTGAGAGCACGATTGCCATGAGAGACCCTTCGGTTCCCATCGTGAATCCAGGAAGCGGTCTGCCGAGTTCGGGTAATGATTTCAGCGGTACTGAGGAAGAAGTTGACTGCGATAATGCTGAAGATCTCTGTGACTCCGGTGAATGGGCATGTGATGACATTGCCGACTATTGCGATATCGGCCCGGATGACGGTTCAGAGTTACCTGAAGATTGGGACTGGGACCGATGAGTACTCTCGAATCCTTACAGAACCGAGTCCACGTCATTCTGGCTAAGCACTTTGGTGCCAAAGGTGCAGACAAACACGGAGAATTCAAGATTCAGAATGAGTCTGCACATGTGTTTATCTCTGTCGGCCATGGCTTCGGCAGCCAAGGATTAGTGATCAAAGTGAACTGTCCGATGGTGGGTCGTGTTCCCTTATCACCAGAGCTCTTTCGATGGATTTCTGTGGAAGGACGCAACTTTCCCTTAGGCGGTGTTTATCTTGTTCCACATGCCAACGGTACTCACGGAGAGATTTGGTTCGGGCACAACTTTGTTGCCGATGATCTAGACGAGAAGGAATTGCTGGGCAGCCTGTACCCCATTCTTGTTTTCGCCAATGACTTAGACGATCAACTTGCTCATCGCTTCGGCGGACAACTTTTCTCGCTCTGATCAAGAACTAAACTAATAACAACACCTCAAACTTCATCAGATACCATCATCTTTCGCTCACCTCTAGGCTTCGCTTGAGAAAATAAGGTTCTAACTTGTTGCTAATCAAAATTGTCGTTGTTGCCCTTCTGGCGCTTTTAGTAATTCAACTTGTGTTGCAGATTGGGTCAAGTTTCGTCCTTGTGCTGCCCATTGTGCTGGGCATTTGGATTTTTTTAATTCTCCAGAATCAAAAAACGGACACAGACGAAGAGAACGATGACTTCTAAATAAGTTCGACTACGTTTGGGCGAAGTGGCGTGACACGAATAACTCCAGCTGCCGACATTGATTCGGTCACAATCGGATTTGAAGGGCTGTTACCGCGTTGATTACCAATTGTATTCACCCTTGTCGTTGCGTGATTTGGGTAGAACCTAACTTCATGAGACTCAGCGGCGTCAAGCGACAGAAGTCGTAAGTGGTTAGCACTCACATAAGTAACGATATCTACAGGCGAGGGCATCAGAACCACATCGATGATCGCTTCGTCGACCAAGCCTGGTTCTTCCCAAATCTCTTTAGCTAACTCACGTCTCTTGGCTTTAGCTTGATTTGAAATTGAAAGATGTTCAAACAGAAGTCCAAAGTGCTGACTATCACGCACATACCTAATGATTGACTCATTTATGTCAGCTTGGACGCGGCGGGGCGCCCCGGCCAATCCGGCTTCAGCACGTAATTGATAGGTGTACTGCAACGAATTAGAAACCATTGCTGCCAAGTCAATACGTAATATTTCTTTTATCTCTTCCAGGAACCTAAATGCCCGACCTTGCGCCTTGGAGTTGAGGTCTTGTCTCACCCGCGGATTCGGAATATTCGTGTCCAAATCTTCTGGATCAATTCCCTTGAATGGTCCGATGAATGATTCACTGATTTCATTTCCGATAATGTCCAGAATTGTTTGCAATCCAGTTAGTTGCTTATGTACACGGTCGCGTGGTTCGTACCAAGCCCAATCATTTGTAGCAATGAGGGCTAATTCTGTTCGAAGATTCTTGAAAAGAGAATCAGCATGTTCAAGTTGATGGAGGCGACCCCATTTTCTTATCTCACTATCGGTGTAGATCAGAATAAGGCCCGCAATGACCACTACCGCCAAGAGGGAGAGACAAAGCGCCACAGCACTAACGTGCATCGCCGTTCTTATCGCATCTGGCCAAGGGATAAATCCATGATCCGTTCCATCGCCCAGAACCTCATATATGCCTGCTGAAATAGTCCACACATATAGAAAGCCTGCCACATACCGAAAGAGTGGCTTTTTCAGAAGTTTAGCGATGAACCGCCCAACCTTAGAAAGAATTCCCTTGGGATAGGAACCAGCAGTCTTCTTGAGGTGTTCCAAAGAAGAATCACATTCTGCGCGAAGGGCACTCCACTTCTCTTCAATATCTTGAGGTTCGCGAGGCTTAACTCGCGCGAGAGTTTCTTCAATTGCCAGTTGCACCTGCTCAATGCTGTGCCCCTCTTCTATCGAAGTCTGTGTTGATTGAAGAATGCTTTCTACAAAATTATTCTCCACTGAAGAAGCCGCCGTGCCAACGGAGCTACTTTGACGCAGGTCAATTCCAGTTCTCCTTAGATCACTGAGTTCTTGCCTATCAAAACCATTAGTTGAATCGATGCTTTTAACTAACTCAGTCATTTGCGTTAAAGATTGAGAGGTTTCTGCAGCCAACTTCTCAATAATCTCTGTTTGTCGCTTTGGAAATGATGCGACTCTTTCTAGAAGCTGTTTCCGGGTTGAAAGTCCGAAAGCAGTTCGTAACTTCTGAATCCCATTTCTTACATCGTCAAACTTTGTTTGAGCCGAACCGTTAGCGATGATGACTTGATCGATGAGGGACTTTCCGACGAGCACTTCGGGCTCTTCCCATTCAACAAAATCACGTTGGGCCAGGCGACCAGATCCCAAAATGTCCTTGCCGACTTCAATAAATGAGTCCTGAGTCAACTCACCCGACAGCTTGCCCATCCAAATTTGTCTTGTTCCAAGAGCCCAAGCGATTGAATCTGTGCTCTGGATGGTCCCGAACAGACCCGAAAATACCTTGTGATCACGCAAGACATCCGCAATAACCCCGAGGGTCGATGTACCCTCAACGTCTCTTTCCCAGTACACCACGCCGCTAGGAACAAGTCCGCCAGCAGACCACGAAACCCCACACATATCCGTAAGGACTATGAATTTAATTCTCGAGTTTAGAGACGCTAATTCTTTGGGAATCTTAATTGCGTCTGTTTGATTATCCAGCGAAAGTTCTGATGCATCTAACAACACAATGATGTCGTAGTTGAACAACGACGATGCCAGTGTTACGTAGAAATCCAAATACTCGCTTAATCCTTGGCATGTCTCAGCAAAGAGAAGATTCCACGGCCGAATTACTCCACTTGAAGTCGTTACTGCCGCTTGGAATCGATTATCAACTGAAATCGCCAATTGAATCAGACTCTGATCATCAGGTGGTCGCGTTGTTTCTCCCCGAAAATCAATGAAAGCAACTTCCGCTATCCGGGTTACAGAATCAGCCATTAGCTAATCAATCGATTTGATGCAAGACATCAAGAGAATTCGCACGCATACCTCCGCTGCATGGTGCTGTCCAGGCTTGTCTGAACTCAACATCCCAGAAATGAATGATTGCCTTATACGCCGAAATTGCCCCTGGGTTGAAATTTGAAGCTTGTGCAAGTGCTTGACGTGCTTCTAGCAGTTTGCTCTGACGAGTTCGCAGAATCGCTTGAATCGATTCGGGAATTTCAACCTCAGAAGAGTTCTTCAAGTCACTCGGAACATAGTTGTATAGCTGGGTAATCACGTCTTGTGAAAAGTTTGTGACGCCACCGATATTTACAAGAAGATTCTCAAATCCAGACATCAATTTGGTCCATCCACCATGTCCATCCTGACTCGACAGTTCAAGCCTCGGACAAAGACCCCCATCAAGTTGTCGATTTTCATCGTGAACAAGCAAGACATTTGGTTCATCCAAAGTTCCGCTCTCAACATCGACTACTCCTCCCCAGATACCAAGAAGCAACTGCTGCAATACGCGTGGCCTGGAATCACCAACCAAGATCTGATCGAGGTTCTCGTATCCCAGTCGCTGTCTCCACTTCATCTGCGGTTCAGAATTGCGGTTAGCGGTCTGCCAAGTACGAAGGAAATCGCACACTTCGCTGTTATCGAAGAGTGATTGCCCCACCAAGTTGATGTTCACCGTCAACGAATCCGAATCACCGAGTGGAACCATCGTCACACGTGATCTTTCAGCAATCTGGAGTCCACTATCAGCAGGACCAGCACCAACAAGTTGCCTCATAGCTCCACTTGAGAAGACAAGTTCGGCCACCACGCTCTCGACATCCTTGTTCTTCTCACCGGGATAGCCGACAAGGACTGAGGCATCCATATATGCGCCATTTGGAACCATTACACCGGGGACAAGATTGCCAATTTGAGCACGTAAGTCTTGTGCATCTTGCGAAGTTGAACCTGCTGCCATCTCAATAATCAACGCACTTAACGAACTAAATACAGGAGTCACTCCAATGGGTGTGTGGCTGAATACACCATTCACCCGGGAACGAATTCGACTGAGAACTTTTTCGTTGAACTCATTCTGTGTGCGGTTTGATCTGAAGATCGAAAAAGCCTCACGCAAACACTTGATGCCGTCATCGTCTTTGCCCAAAATTTCTTGCACCAAGTTGCTTGAATTTTGCATCGGCAATTGTGTGTTGTTGAACAATGCATTCTTTGAGTCGGTAAAGATATTGCCCAGTGCAGCCGTAGCTGACATTCCGCGAGTTGGAATGAAATCACGAACTCCCGGACGAGGTTGCGTAATCGCGCTAAGTCCAAGATTGGTTGAAGTTTCCGAAGACTCAAGAAGAATTCCCCACATGTTGTTCAAATTCTGAACCAAATTTTCTTGAGCCTGAACTGAAGGACGCCACTGATGTTTCAGTGTTTCCCATTCAGTCATCCACATCTTCTTTACTTGGACATCAAATTCAGTCTGAACGCGCTCAAATTCCTTCTTCACGTCTTGTTGGCTGACACCCTTTCGCCCAGGGATGAAGGACTTCTTTTTCTTCTTCCCTTGGCGCACAGTTGAAGATCCAGATTTTCCAGCATCTTGTGTCTGCACCGTTTGAAGAATGGTCAATGCTCGTGTTGCAGCTTTCACTAAAACTGGAATGGAGATACCAGACTCTTGCGCAAGTATTTGCTCCATGCCTTCGAGCACACTCACCGTGGTCATCGTTCGAATGCGCTCGCGAATTTGACTCTGAACCACCGGTATTGCGTTTGAATCAATTGATCGCTTGAGGTTTGCGATTTTGTCCGCAAGTTCGGATTCATTCTTAATTCCTGCTGGAGGATTAAAACTGACGCTATAAGTACTCGAGAATTTCTCGCCGTCAACGAGGGCCTGCAAACCAGACTGGCGCAAAACCCTCTTCGCCAATTCCTCAATCTCTTCACTATTTGGCTGAACATAGCCACCTTCCACCTCACGGAAGGCCTCCACCAACAACTTCTTGGCTACATAGTCCGCAATCTGTTTCGAGGGGACAGTCAAAGATGCCGACACCATTGGCATAAGTGGTTTATTGATCACAGTCCTGGAATCCATGCCAATAACTCCAGCCATATTGACGACTTTGGATCCGAAACTCATGCTGTTACGTGGTTGATTTCCTGCTGAAGCCGATGGGCCATCAAGGCTCAATTGAGCAACAATTCCTGATGCAAGCATGCGGGTCGTATCTGCTCTCGACATACCAGGAGTTTTTGAAATGATTGCAGCCACTGGCATCTGCACTGTGCCCGTCATTGACGACACCTTGTACCTTTCCCCATGGGGATAGGTGACATCAAGATGCGTGGCAGAAGCATTGTTTGGTTGAGATACCTGTTCGATCAAATGACCAAGATCGACGATTGCCGAAGCTGCATTCAAATTTGCTCGCTGCAAAAAGATTGGGCTCAAAACATCTTCAAACGTAGAAGGCAAAAGAACCGACGGCATCACAATGACATCAGTACCTGTCATTTGGTCACGCAATTCATTTATCAAGAGCATGAGGACGTCGTAGAACAAACCACATCCAGTACCACCAGAAAGTGAGAAACCTACATAAACCGCCACGTTGGTATTGGCTGTGCCGCCTGTGTACGCATTGAGATCTCCCAAAGAACCAGAGAGATCTGCGATGGCATCCTGAATAGGGCGAAGAATGGCTTGATCGAGTCCTTGATCTTGAATGCTCTGAAACAACGCTGCACGGCCGACAGTTGGAAATTGTCCAGCACCGGCGGAGAGAGGGCTGACTCGTGGTTCACCATTTGCGGCGGGAATCCAATTGTCAACTATTCCCAGGTTCTGCAAATGCAATGCCTGACGAACACTTGCATAATCACCAATTGTTGGAATGATGTTTGTAATTGTTCGATGATTTGACCCAACTAACTGATCACTCACTGATGCAATCGAGCTTGCATCAAAGTCCAGATACACCTGCTGAACAAACGGAGGCAAGTGATTTGGTGGGTACGCCATGCCCTTCTGGGACAGCGCGTTACCGTCCATTCCACATATCTCGCGCTTTAGTGCACTGTCGAGTTCAATACCAAGATCTAGCCCGGTACCGCCAATGCCTACATACAGAATTCGTTGCTTAATCATCTGATTCTCCTAATTATGAACTTTCTAACTTTTACTCTTCAAGTGGCCATGTGACGCGAAGGGAAATATCATCCCTCTTCCCGTCAGCATCAATCGGGTCGCTATTTCGTGGATTGAACGCCTCGTCAACCAGGAACACGAATGGTTCACCCACTTCAATCACTGGGTCGTCATCCAAAATGCTTTGGTCATCATCTTGTTCTGGCTCGGGAGCCTTCCAGAGAGAAGTCACTTGGATTTCCTCTTCGCTAATCATTTTCATTGAGTAACGGGCACCAGACTTCGATGAGAATACGGAAACAGAAGGAGTGTCTGACGTTGCCGTTACATCGAAGTAGACCTTCCGCTTCCCAGCAATTTCTTGAACCGGATTGAAGACGTTCTTATTGAAATGGTTCCGTACCTGTAACTCAGATCCTTCAGGAAATCTCTTTCCGCTGAATTGACGATATGCAACAGCAGCTGCTCCGGCGAGTGCAGAGGCTAAGAGAATCCAAAGCCAAATTGAGGTGCCGGTACCGGAGCTGCCTTCATCGTCACCGTTCGTAGAGCCTTTATCATTACCATCAACATCACCAGACTTAGGAGTGGCCGAATTTGTGCCACCCTTCGCTGGGCTGTCGATGATCGCGCAGGATGAAATCTTGTGAGCCTTGATAATCAAGGCATCATCCGAACTATCGACAGGAGCAAACGAGACCTTAATTGTAGAACCAACTGGAGAGCCCAATAACTCCGGCAATTGAGTCTCGGAAGCATCAAGGTCTACCTCAATGGTACGGAATTCAACATCATCTTTGCTCGTGGCGACGACGGACACCTTCGGCCAAGTGACATTGTCATTAACATCGAAAACTATTGGCTGTCCATCTGCCCTAGCCAAAGTAATCACTGGCTTAGATTCTTTTCCTGGTTCTACAAAACACCCATCGACAACAACATCAATTGAGCCATTCCAGGTTGCACGGAACTGAAGATTCTTTTGGGTTGTGTCGTTGCTACGCGCAATCCACATTCCACCGCTTTGACCATCCAAACGCTCAGTGCAGATCCATCGGTTCCCTTCGACGCTCGCATCGTTGCACGTCTCCGTACCATCAGGGCGCAACACTGAAATTGTGTTCAGATTCACTGAACCAGATGGATTGGTGAGTTCAAAATTGATGCGAGACAACAGAGGGCTAACAGCAAACTTGAATTCAGGACTTGGGTTTCCAACGGTTCCACCAGTGCATGTAGCCAAAAGAATGATGTCCTGAATCTGCTCTGAGAGATTTTCGGCAGTACCTGGTAGCGCCTTAGGTGCGGCGGGGCATTTCGCAGCCAGTTCAGGATCTGCAGCATCAGCAACGTACTGATTCAAAGTCGGAATGTCAGCCTGGCCGAATCCCAATGCCCACAAAAACACTTTGTTCTTCTTTGCATACAGCAAAGCATCATCGAGGCTTTGCTGTTCAGAGGGACTAGTCATCTGATCCCCGTTGGGGTCATACTTCCCGTCCGTCATCAAAACAAGAACTTTGCTTGAGTTGCCGTTTTCGTCTGAATTAAACAAATCAACTGCTTTCACAATTGTTGTAGCAAAATCTGTATCTGAAGATCCTCGCCTCTTTTGACGAGTTATTTGATCTGCACATTTTGACAAAGTGGCTATTGAGTCTTCAGAAATCTCCGCAAGGGCACAATCACTGACAATTCGGGGCGAATCCTTCCCACTGCTGAAAGGAAGTACTCCCAGTCGTATTCCGCCCTCAGACAACACGGAAAGCTTGATAATGGTCTTGATTGCATCTACTTCCGCTCTGACGGCAGCACTGCTCAAGCTCGCAGATTCATCAACTGCAACAAAAATGTCGACTTTGTCTGGAGATTCTTCTTCACCGGCAGCAATTGCCACCATCGGGAACATCAATAGTAGGGAGCCTGCGAGTATCGAATACTTAGCAATACGTTGAGCTTTCAATTGCACGCTTCTCCCCGAGGCAGAAATAATAGATACTTTAAATCTAGTGTGACAATTGACTCTAAAGGCTCTTAGGTACGGATTTAAAGATGGAAGATGAAGATAGTTGGGGAAACGACCCTCATGAAATTTGTGAGGTCTGCAATGACCAATTATGCGGTGGTGAATGCGAAAAACAGATGCCGCATCAACTAATCGGAGCGGGACTGGCAGGAATTAGCTTGATTTTGTTGGCTCTGCTCTTGAAACTACTGGTTCTCAGCTGAGTTCATTATGCAGTCCTTTAAATTTTGTCCTCGCACATTGAATGGAATTAGACAAACGTGATAGGGATAAGAAAATGAGGGATTGGTACTCAAATCTAACTAGAACCCAGGCGGGTCTCTTAGGAGGAATTGTTGGCTACGCGGTGGGGATATCCTCTGGTCCACTTCTGAGAATCGTCTTTTACCTTCTGATCATTGTCGCCTTCGGGCTTATCGGCAAGCACCTGGACGCCAAAATTGAAGCTAGTTTCGGAATCTCTGGGGTAGTACTTGCGATACTTTTGTTTACAGCCCTTGGCCCAATACAACAATGGATCGGCGAGACGGCAGGCAACGCTATTAGGGACAGTTCAAAATATGGTCTCGCAGTGGCCGGTGTGTTCCTGGCTTTGAGATTGCACACGGTTTCAAACACCGACGACGAGAATGAGAATTACACCTTCTAGATTTCTCTTCATCACGTTTGAAGAAGATTAGAGATCCATTCAGAGATCGAACTCCAATGTGGCTCAATGGCGAAGTAACCCGCTGCACCACTGATCCCCATACACACCAATAAGTGGCCTGATGCAACGAGCCGTGGCGGAAGGCCTGTTACCTGTGAGATGGCCTCGGCATCCACCCCGCTACCAGGAGCCTGGCGTACCAATTTCAGCTGAATTTGGGCAAATTCAATGCCATTCATTGCCAAAAAGCCAGCAATTGCTGCGACTCCCGCACCCACCCACTCTGCTGACACCGAACGGAGAGCGAAATAAGAGCCGACGACAACTCCAGTAGTCCAGAAGAATCCCCAGAAGTTACGTATTAATAGGACAATTGCGAAAGCCAGTACCCCTATGGAAAAAACCGCCCATACCTGAGAATTTCCCAATTGAACCGCCTGTATTGCAGCCACTGCAGCAATACTCGGCGCTGGATACCCCGCAGCTGATACCAAGAAACTACGAAATCGACCCCAGTTGGGAGACAGTTCGAAAGTGGCGAGACCAGAGGAACTCGGATGAATCAGAATTGTCTTTGGTCGAGCAAAAAGTGCTCCCGCCATGAAGGCATGGCCCAGTTCATGAACCGCAGTAGAGAAATAGCGGAATAACAACTTTGCTGGCGAAGCTTCGAGAACCACACCTGTGGCAAAACCGAGGGCAACTAAAGCTGCCGAGGGAGATCCATCATTAGGCGCCACCTTTTCGAGAAATTCCACTGCCTCTGGTGGCAGTGACTGGTGCATTGCGAAAAACAAAGAGATCACAAGGACTGCTACCGAAAGTATCCACATTTTAGTGACCCTAGACCAACGAGAAGTCGACATGATCACGGACCAAATTACTATTTATTTAAATCAGGCCCGCGTACCCGCTTGTTACCTCTAACGCAGTCCATCGGAATGATTTTCGGAACCACAAGCGCCCAAATTCCGGCAGATCTTTATTCCACTATGAAAGGGAACGCCGCCTGCGTTAGTCGTTCAGGTTTTGCATCTCTGCAGCGAGCTTGGTGTGAGACTTCATCATCTCTTCCACCTTGGTGCTCACCAGTTGTCCATTACGCACA
>Ga0208595_1000787_pt1 | contig 11010 bp, 8 predicted proteins | sample LakMenEpi28Jun11_FD_150742 | JGI IMG/M metagenome (GOLD analysis project Ga0208595, IMG submission 150742) | Freshwater microbial communities from Lake Mendota, WI - 28JUN2011 deep hole epilimnion (SPAdes) | ecosystem: Environmental > Aquatic > Freshwater > Lake > Epilimnion/Euphotic zone ...
TGGATGGAAGATATTATGAAATGTTGACATTTTTACCCTTGATAATACTACTATACTTAAATATGTAAAGTTTTGTAACGACATTCAACATTTCTGCTTCTTTCTGAAACCTTTCCTGCACCAATTGGTATAGCTGGGGATTATTAATCACTGGAATGAGTTGTTTAATCACACACCGCTTACTCGAAGGCATTTGGGTATCTTCAGCTAAAAATGTTTTGCCAAACCCCCCACTACCCAGTACCCGCAATACCTGATAACGATTGTTCAATAGTGTCATAAAACTTTACTCTTTGTTGACGTTTTCGCTGATTTAGGTAAAATTTTCTTGAATTTTTCATATATTATCACCTTTTATCCGTAAAATGTAAATACCGCAAATTAAATTACTTTTTATCACAGCCAGTCTATGTCATACCAACCAAGACAGCATCCCACCGTTTTAGGTATAGATCCCTATCTTGAGTTGAACAATCAAGGTAAAACTTTACACTTTAAATTACATAAACCACAGCACATTTTAGGACGTGAACCCAATGTTGCTGATTTAGTCGTTCCCCAAGACTGGGAACTGGTTTCTCGTATCCAAGCTGTGTTACGTAAGGAGGGTACAGAATACCGCATTTATGATGGTAATGGTCAAGAACCTAGTAGCAATAAGTTGTATATTAATCATTCTTTGATTACTGCTACTCAAGGTTATTTGTTAACCAATGGTGTGGAAATTCATATTTCTCAAAATTTTTATCAACTAATTCAAATTAAATACTTTAATCCTGCCACCTCTAATTCTCTCAGTCCACCAACACAAAAGTTAATTTCTTTAAAACAAAAATCAGTTTTAATTGGACGGGATTCTACCGCAAATTTATATTTGGATGCGCCGACAATTTCCCGTCGTCATGCTACCATTGATAGCGATCATCAGGGGCGTTACATTTTACAAAATTTTAGCCCTAATGGAGTTTTTATTAATGGACAACAAATAAGTAGTAAAGCTGTTTTAACTAATGGATCAAAAATTCGCATTGGTCCATATATTTTATTTTTACGTGATGATAATTTAGAGATTTTAGATCAAGGTACTCACATTAGGCTAGAAGCACAAAATTTAATTTTAGAAACTAATGGTAAAGTGAGGATAGATGATTTATCTTTTGCTATTGAACCGGGACAATTTGTAGCTTTAGTGGGGGGAAGTGGCGCAGGTAAATCTACTTTAATGCGAACTCTTTTAGGTATTGAAAAAACCACTAAAGGCATAGTTTATCTAAATGGAGAAGATTTACAGAAAAACTTTAATTTGTATCGAACTCAAATTGGTTATGTTCCCCAAGATGATATTATTCATCGAGAATTAACTGTTGCAGAAGTTCTCACTTATGCTGCTAAATTACGTTTACCTCCTGATAGTAATTTACAACAAGTTGTCGAACAGGCATTAGCAGCAATTAAAATGAGTCATCGTCGTCAAGCTTTAATTAGTGATCTGAGTGGTGGACAAAGAAAACGAGTTTCTATTGGTGTAGAATTATTAGCTGATCCGAAATTATTCTTTTTAGATGAACCCACTTCAGGACTTGATCCAGGTTTGGATAAACAGATGATGCAGCTATTAAAAGAATTAGCACATCAAGGGGGAAGAACAGTTATTTTAGTGACTCATGCAACGGCAAATATTACAGAGTGTGATAGAATTGTATTTTTAGGAATAGGTGGAAAACTTTGTTATTTTGGCACTCCTCACGATGCTTTGCAATTTTTCCAAGTTCAGGATTTTGCAGATATTTATATTAAATTAGAAGAGGAAAAAGAGGTAATTAAATATGTTAATAAATTCCGTCAATCTAGTTATTATCAGGTTTATGTTGCTAATCAATTAAATTCAGGAATTAAACCAGAAACAACCACAATACCAGCAAAACCTAAAGGTGTTTTATTTTGGCAACAATGGCTTTTATTGACACAACGTTCTGGTCAATTAATTATCCGGGATAAAATAAATCTTGTATTATCTCTTTTAACTGCACCTATTGGGATTAGTCTGATCACTTTAGCGATGAAAAATAAAGCACCTTTTGTATTAGGAAATGAACCAGATCCAGCTTTACCTTCCTTAGCTTTACGGGTCTTATTTGTATTTACCTGTGCTGGTCTATGGGTAGGATTTTCTAGTTCTTTACAAGAAATTGTGAAAGAATCGGCAATTTATTTAAGAGAAAGATTAGTAAATTTAGGATTATTTGCTTATCTGAGTTCTAAGATTACAATTTTATCAGGTTTAGCATTAGCGCAAACTTTATTAATTTTAATTATAATTCTCATTGGTTTTAAATCTCCCAACCCAGAACTAATTTCTTGGAGTATGGGATTATTAATTACCAGTTTTCTGACTTTATTTGCTAGTTTTAGTTTAGGATTACTTGTTTCTACAATTGTCAAAAATAGTAGTCAAGCAAATAGCACTTTGCCATTACTGATTTTACCACAAATCATTTTTTCTGGAGTATTGTTTAAAACTGAAGGTGTTGTGAGTAAAATTTTATCATGGTTAATGATTAGTCGTTGGTCTGTTGGTGCTTATGGAACAATATTAAATGTTAATGCTTTACTTCCTAAAGAATATCAATTCCCTGGTGCCTTTGAAGCCACATCTGTATATGATCCAACTTGGGGAAATTTGAGTTTAAATTGGGAAATTTTGTTGTTACACGCTACGGTTTATTTGTTAATAACTTTTGGTTTGCAAAAGCAGAAAGATATTTTTTAATGATCTCCTTGGCAATGCCTACCTTGATAATAACTAATTAGCAACTTCAGCCATTTCAATGACACGCCCTTCATAATCCTTAACTAAAAAATTCAAAGGCTTTTGGTTGCGAATATGGTAAAAGCCATACAGTCAGAGACTCCTAACTCTTGCTATATAATAGAAACAGAAATTCTATCTTTAGGATTGTTAAGAATGTATCAAACAAATCCGCCACTTTCGCCTAAAGAAACATTACCGACAATGTATGATCTTCCTAGCGAAGACCCGGAGGAACCTGGTTTGCCAGATCAATTTCATTTATTCCAACCACAATTATTAGCAGAAACATTCCGTCCACTTGACTATCCTAGCGACCAAATATTTACAGGAAGTGATCTGAATCTTTATTATGATTTGCGTCATCCTTCATGGTATAAACGTCCAGATTGGTTTGCAGTATTAGGTGTTCCCTCTCTTTATGACAAAAGAGATTTACGGTTAAGTTATGTAGTTTGGCAAGAAGCAGTTAATCCTCATATTATAGTTGAATTACTCTCACCTGGAACAGAAAAAGAAGACTTAGGGCAAACATTAAGAGATGTTGAAAAACCGCCTGGTAAATGGGAAGTTTACGAACAAATTTTAAGAGTTCCCTATTACGCCATCTTTGATCGTTATAAATCTGAATTTAGAATGTTTCAGTTAACAGGCGCTCGTTATGCTGAAGTAGAATTATCAGATTTTCGGTTTTGGATTCCCGAAATAGAATTAGGTTTAGGAGTGTGGACAGGAAGTTATAAAACTGTCGAAATGTCTTGGTTACGTTGGTATGATAAACATGGTAATTGGATATTAACCAGCACAGAAGAGGAAAGAAAAAAAGCTGAACAAGAAAAACAAAAAGCTGAACAGGAAAGACGAAAAGCTGAACAAGAAAGACAAAAGTTAGAACAAGAAAGGCAAAAAACCGAAAGATTAATTGCCCAACTGCGTGCGCTTGGTGTTGAACCAGATTTATAATAAACAAAATCTCACATTTTCTCGTTCCCAGTCTCCGACTGGGAATGCCATTAGAGGCTCTGCCTCAAACTCCATACCACTATCAATCAAAGAAATACAATGGGACGCAGCCGCTATCATGTATTAGGAACTCAACCGCACTTCCTCACCTGCACATTAGTAAATTGGATGCCATTATTTGGTAACATGGAAATTGTCCAAATTATCATAGATTCCCTCAACTTTCTCCAATGTCAGCAGCGTTTGAAATTGTACGGTTACGTAATCATGGAAAATCATCTGCATCTTATTGCTGCTGCTGCCAACTTATCTAAAGAAATAGGCAATTTTAAATCATTTACTGCTCGTTCTATTATTGATTTACTTGAGAAAAATAACGCTAACTATATACTTAACCAACTAGAATTTCATAAATTAAAACATAAAATAAAACAAGATTATCAACTTTGGCAAGAAGGTTTTCATCCCCAAGCAATTGCTAATGAAGAAATGTTTATCCAAAAATTAGAATATATTCATAACAATCCGGTGCGTCGTGGTTATGTTGATGATCCGGCTCATTGGCGTTATTCTAGTTATCGGAATTATATGGAATTACCAAGTTTATTAGAGGTGGAATTGATTGATTTGTGAGGCAGAGCCTCTTGATAGCATTCCTAGCCGGAGACTAGGAACGAGGGACGAGGGATATTGAGGCAGAGCCTCTTGATAGCATTCCTAGTCGGAGACTAGGAACGAGGGAAAACTGGTTGTAAACGTTGACGAATTTTGCCAATTATAATATAAAGAATTGGCACAATAAATAAGCTTAGAAAGGTTGCCACGAACATTCCTCCAAATACCGCAGTACCCAAAGATTGACGACTTGCAGCACCTGCACCTGTAGCAGTTGCTAGGGGGAAAATTCCCAGTAAAGTCGAAAATGCAGTCATTAAAATTGGACGTAAACGACCTTTTGATGCTTCTACTGCTGCTTTGGTAATTGATAAACCTTGATTTTCTTGCAGTTGGTTAGCAAATTCTACAATTAAAATTGCGTTTTTACTGGCTAAACCTATTAACATGACTAACCCAACTTGACAAAATACATCATTATTTAAACCTCGTAATGATAGTGATGCTAAAGCTCCCATAATGGCTAAGGGAACTGATAACATAATGATTAAAGGGTCAACATAATTTTCATATTGAGCAGCTAATACTAAAAAGACGAAAAGTAATCCTAAAACAAAAATAATTGGCGCTTGTCCTCCTGATTCTTTTTCCTGAGCAACAATACCTGACCATTCATATCCCATACTAGTAGGTAATATTTTCTTGGCCAATTGTTCCATGGTCAAAGTTGCTTGTCCAGAACTAAAACCAGGAGCAGGAGAACCATTAATTTCAATAGAACGAAATAAGTTATAATGATTAATAGTTTGCGCTCCCGTTGTTGGAGTTAATTTTACTAAACTACTCAAGGGAATCATTTGATTAGTTGCAGAACGCACATTTAATAAGCCAATATCATTAGGATTAGAACGAAACTGAGCATCTGCTTGAATATATACCCGATATGTGCGAGAAAGGAAATTAAAATCATTGACATATCGTGAACCTAAATAAGTTTGGAGGGTTTTGAAAATATCGTCAATGGAAACTTGTAGAGATTTCGCTTTATTGCGGTCTACTTCAATTAAAATTTGTGGTGTATTCGCGGTAAATGTGCTAAATACAGCTTGTAGTCCTGGAGTCTTATTACCCTGCATCATAAACTGACCAACGGTTTGCAGCATAGAATTTAAGCTGTTAGTGCCGGCTATATCTTGTAACTGAAATTGGAAACCGCTAAAACTACCTAAACCGCGAATTGCAGGAGGGTTAACTGGGAAAACTCTCGCTTCGGTAATTCCTGACAAGGTTTTTCTTAAATTACCAATAATTGCTTGTACAGATTGATTTGGTCTTTTCCGTTCATTCCAGGATTTAAGAGTTGTAAAAATTACTCCACTATTGGCGGTACTACCACTAAAACCAAAACCACCAATCGCAAAAGTACCTGTAACTTCAGGTAATTTGAGGATTTCTGTTTCTACCTGACTCATGACTTTACTGGTATATTTAAGTGAAGAACCCTCTGGACCTTGAATAATGGTAATGAAATAACCTTGGTCTTCGTCCGGTAGAAATGCTGTGGGTACAGTCGTGTACAGCCAAGCTGTGACACCCAATAAACCAATAAATACTAGAACAACTATCGCTTTAACTTTTGTTAAAAGTATTAAGGAGCTTTCATAGCCCTGACCCATAGCTTCTAAAAACCAGTTAATGCCACCGAAAACCCAGCCGAAAATGCCTCTAGCTGCGGGTCTTTGCCGTAATAACAAGGCTGAAAGAGAGGGAGTGAGGGTGAGAGCCAAAAATGTGGAAATGGCGATAGAAAAGGCAATTGTCAGGGCAAATTGTTTGTAAATTTGTCCAGTCGCACCTGGGAAAAAGGCTACAGGGACAAACACCGCCATTAATACCAGAGAAGTAGCAATTACAGCCCCAAATAGCTCTTGCATGGAGACTGAAGCAGCTTGACGGGGTGACATTCCTTTGTCTTGAATTAAGCGGGAAATATTTTCGACAACAATAATCGCATCATCAACTACCATTCCTGTTGCTAGGGTTAAACCAAACATGGTTAAGGTATTCACAGAAAAACCAAAGGCTTTGACAAAGGCAAAAGTCCCTACTAAAGATAGAGGAATAGTAATAACGGGTATTAATGTAGTTCGCCAGTCTTGTAAGAAGATAAAAATAACGAGGACTACCAGTATAATGGCTTCTAAAAGGGTTTTTACTACCTCTGCTAAGGATTCTTCTACAATTGTAGTGGTGTCAAAAGCTACTTGATATTTCATTCCTGGGGGAAAACTTTGGGAAAGTCGTCCCATTTCCTTTTTGACTAAATTGGCCACGTTTAAGACATTACTTCCCGGTGTCGGAAATATCCCAATTCCTACACCCTCATTCCCCTTAAAACGGAGAAATGAGTTATAGTTTTGAGCGCCAAGTTCTGCTCTTCCCACGTCTTTTAATTTAATTAAACTACCGTCAGCCGCAGTTTTAACCACTAAATTATCAAATTCTTCCACTTCCGTAAGTCTACTAACTGCCCTTAAATCAATTTGATACATTTGACCATCTACGGCTGGCTGTTGTCCAATTTGTCCCGCACCTACCTGTAGATTTTGTTCATTAAGGGCATTAATAATATCATTAGTGGTTAGATTCCGACTAGCGAGTTTATTCGGGTCAAGCCATAGACGCATCGCATAGCGGCGTTCACCAAAAATTCGCGCCTCACTTACCCCTTTAATCCGTTTAAGGGCATCCGCTATATATAAATCTGCATAATTACTTAAAAAGACATTATTTAAGGCTTTATTATTACTGTATAAACCTATCGCTAACAGAATGTTATTAGACTGTTTACTCACAGTTACTCCTGTTTGCTTGACAGATTCTGGTAACTGGGGTTCAGCGGAAGTAACGCGGTTTTGCACGTCTACGGCGGCAATATCTTTGTCACGGGAAGCATCAAATGTTACAGTAATTGTACTACTGCCATCATTACTACTGCTGGAAGTCATGTATTTAATGCCTTCAACACCGTTAATTTGCCGTTCTAAGATGGTTGTTACAGTATTTTCGACAATTTCCGCACTAGCGCCAATATAATTAGAACTGACGATAATCTGCGTAGGACTAATTTCTGGATACTGAGCGGTGGGTAAGCTGGGAATACTAATTGCACCGACGAGTAAAATAATAATAGCGCAGACACTAGTAAATACAGGTCGCTTAATAAAAAAGTCAACAAACATAATTAATTTGTCTTTTGGATTTTGTATTTTTTCAAATTCTTATCTTTTCTCTATTTCGTTATTTTCAGGAATGATTGGTAGTCCGTCTCTGAGATTTTGCACTCCTGAAATAATCAATTTTTCATCTTTTTGTAGTCCAGAAATTACCTGATAATTATTACCTTGAATATTTCCTAATTTCACCTGTTTTTGTTTAGCTATTAATTGGGAAACACCTTGAGGAGATTTTTCTGTTTGGGCTACAAATACAAAGGTTTCTCCAGCTATTCGAGATATTGCTGTCGTAGGAATTATAACACCAGAACGTTTACTCCAAATTACTTTTGCCCGAATCATTTGATCTGCTCGCAATTGTCCTTGAGAATTATCATAAAGTGCTTTTACTAATATTGATTGAGAATTATTAGTAATATTAGGAGAAATAAAGAATATACTACTATTACCTATAATTTGACCTTGGGCATTAATTAATTCTACTGGTAGTCCTTGACGCAATTGTGTACCTTTTTCCAAAGGAACAGGAATTTTCACTTCTAAAGGTCGGTTTTGGGTAATAGTAGCTAATGGTGTGGAAGTATTGGCAAAATCACCCACTTTTACGGGAATATCGCCAACAATTCCCGCAAAAGGAGCAGTAATCTTGTAATATTGAAGTTGAACTTGTTGTTGTCTAATATTAGCATCAGCTTGCAGTAAGGATTTTTCTACCTGGGATATGGTAGCCATTTGGGCTTGAATGCGAGCCTCTATAGCCCCTAATCGGGCTTTTGCTGTCGCCAGCTTGTTGGAATACAAATCTTTAGTTTGACGAGATACAGCCCCTTGTACAGCTAATTCAGAATAGCGATTATAGTCTTGTTGATTTAAACGTACATCTGCAACATTAGCTAACCGTTCTGCTTGTAAAGATTTTAGAGTGGCGCGAGCGTTTTCTAGTTGTGCTTGTGAACCTTGACCAGCAGCCGATAAACTACTAACTGCGGCTTGTTGTTGTCGAGAATCTATTTGTATAATCGCAGCACCAGAGGAAACTAAATCTCCTGACTTGACGAATATTTGCGAAACTTGACCTTGAATTCTGGGTTGAAGACTGACTGAACGTCGAGATTCTAGACTGGCTAAATATTCTGTGCTATCTTCAATTGTACCTGTTTGCACTGGTGATAGTTTAACTTTGACCCCCGGAGGTGGAGCATTAGTTACTACTGGACCAGGTTTTTCTGGAGTTAGTAATTTCCATACTATCCCAGTTCCACCCCCAATCAATAATAGTGCAGCTAGTAGTAATCGCGGCCACCGACTTGATTTAGGGGGAGACGGGTAAATTTCTTTAATATCAGGGTGATGTTCGGGTAATGTCATAATTGATAACAATTTGAAGGATTGATGAAAACTCTATAGGACTCCTATTTGAGTTATGAACTAGTTTTTTTTTAACGAACCACTCCAGGCGCAGAGGACACAGAGGTAGGAAAATAAGAGATATCTGGATATGTATAATATTGATTTTGAAATTCCTCTGACAATTTCAGGGAAAGATAATTGATGATCAATTTCTGGAATTAGTTATACAAAATACATTGTCTACTTTAACTCACCTGGAATATGGAAACAACCTGATTGTGCTATCACTATTTGGAATTAAGGATTTTTGCGGTTATGTATTAGTAGATTTATTCTATAAATAAAGTATGGATCATATTTGTAGATTTCTCAAGCAACCGGGTCTAGAAAAATGATTCCAGCTACTATTCCCCCTGACAAAATTTGACTTAACCTGTTATTAACATCAAAATCCATGATTAATAAATTAACACAACAGTTATTGACTTTGGGACTTATTTGTGCTATCGCTTTTTTTTCCTGGGAAGTTCCTTTCGTTTATGCTAGTCATTTGTTTACCAACTCTGGAGAAATTGGCGATAATATTAAATTATCCGAATATGATTTTACCCCCCAAGAAAATCAAGCTCTACAAGCTATTCGTCAGCGTCGAAATAAGGAAGTTGCAGCAATTTTAGATTCATCTCAACGTGAGTTACTTGCTCATAAATTACACAAGGGTAATAATCTTGACCAAGCTTTAGAAACAATAAATTTAAGTTCAGAACAACGAGAATTAATAAATTCTATCAATGTATTCACTAATTTAAAACTGAAAGGTATTTTTTCTCGTCATGTTTTACTTGATAGTCATAAGTAGGGAAGAGGGAATGGTACTTAGATAAGTTAGGAGTTACCAATATAACTGTTAACAACCCTACCAGCGCCGCGTAATTGTTGATAATAGGCTAGACTAACCTTATCTCCTTGTTCCGAAAGTTGGTCAATACCGATACCATTCCGTCCTTGGTCTTTTCCTGAACTGTGAATGTAATAACCATCACCTAAATATAAACCTACGTGAGTGGCCTTGTGAGGAGTACCAAAAAAGATCAAATCTCCCAGTTGTAGTTCAGTAATATCAACGGGTTGGGTAAAAGCCTCCTGTTGATAAGCGTCTCTGGGTAGCCAAATACAGACAGATTTAAAAGCTGCTTGCATTAAACCAGAACAATCATAATTAGGTGCAACTGTACCACCCCAAAGGTAATAATTATTTTGTGCTTTTGCTGCGTGGGTAAAAGCGATAACAGCGGGTATGTGTTGTTGAATTGCTGCGGACGAGATAAATTGGGGTTGATATACGGTTTCTGCGGGTTGAAGAAACTGTAAATCTTCAAGTGATAACCATCCGGGATAATCATCTTCACATAAACATACTGTAACTGCAGTATTTTGATGATTTGATGTTATTTTTAAATGTCGTCCTGTAGCAGCTTGGGTGGTTAAACTGACGCATTCGGGAGAATTATAGAGATTGAGGTCGCGTAAACATTGATATTCTGTTGTAGGAGAATGGGGAATTAATAAGTTTAAAGACATGAGTAATATGTAATATTTTCTAAATCAGAATTTACAGGATTTAAAGATGTAGATAATGGTAATTTTATCACCTTTCTGTTAGAGGGTGTTTAAAAAGTTATGATTGATGTATCAAATATTTTTAACCCCACCCTAACCCTCCCCTTGTTAAGAAGAGGGAACTGGATTTTCTGTTTCCCCCATTTCCAAGCAGGGTAATTTAATTACCTTTCCTATCATTGCAAAAATTATTTCCTGTTAATCCTTTAATCCTGGATATCCTGATTCAGACAACTTCAAATATCATCACATAATCGGCGCTCTTTGTCACTCAACTTAACCTCCCGATTGTGTAAATAATCCTTTACCCAAGCACAACCATCTTTAAGTACCCGGTCTAAATTCCGCACAGTCCACAACCGCGCTGTTTTGTCCCAAGAACCAGTAGCAATGGTTTTACCGTCGGGACTGAAACTT
>Ga0208595_1000789_pt1 | contig 11008 bp, 13 predicted proteins | sample LakMenEpi28Jun11_FD_150742 | JGI IMG/M metagenome (GOLD analysis project Ga0208595, IMG submission 150742) | Freshwater microbial communities from Lake Mendota, WI - 28JUN2011 deep hole epilimnion (SPAdes) | ecosystem: Environmental > Aquatic > Freshwater > Lake > Epilimnion/Euphotic zone ...
AAGGCTATTATAACAATTCAAAAGATTCTCTGAAAACATTTTATATATGATTTATCTTAGATTTTCATTAGGATGAGGCATTATTGCAAATTCCAATATTTTTCAAATTCTTCTTTGGTTATAAATTCAATATCAAAAGCGTTTTTAAAATTTTCTAACCCCATGTCTGTATCTAGCCAGTTTCCATAGTTTTCTGAGGTAGGTGCAACAAAAATAACCTGATAATTTACATCTAAGCCTATTTCTCTACTGACATAAGATATTTGATTTGTTTCAAATTTTAACTCTAACAGCCAATATTCCGACATTTCAGACTTATATTCAATTAATTTACTAAGAAATTTATCAAATTTCCTAACAAAACAATTTGGCTTATAAGTTGGATAATTTACTTGAAATTTTATATATTTATTAATCATCTTCGTCCTAAATGTATTAAACTTTGATTATTTTTTAATGAGAAATCTAATAAAACTTGTCCTAAGCTCTTATAAACTAAAGAATCTTGAGCAGATAAGCCATAAACAAACGTTAGAAAACACAAAACTAATTTCATTCTAAAAAACTTAATTTATAATATAAAAACTACATGTATTCATTGTCAATATATTAGTTCTTTTAATAATTCACAGCAAAATTGGACATATTTTAAAATATTTAATTTTATATAAACATAAGATTTCATTCGAATTAACAGGTTTGTTTATCGGAATAAATTCTTTTTCGAGGAATTTATTAATACCTTTAAAATTTAGTAATCTTTCTTTTTTTTCAAAATCATCAAAATCATCGAAATTTACCCCAACTGAAATTATAGAATGACGTAGCATTCTTTTTGAAGCTACTAAATTTACTTTATTTATAATACTTTTGGATAGCTTAAAATCTAACTTTTCAATATTTTTAATCTTCTGAAATGCGCCAATATTCTGACCAAGTGGCTCTAAATCCTGAAAATAAAGAGATATGGAATTTAATACTACTTTTGAGATAACAGTATCTACAACCAAATCAAAACTAATATTGTATTCTTTAAATTCTAAGGTGGTATCAAATATATAAATCTTATAAAACTCTAATAGGCCGTTCTCCGTTACATGTATTGGAAAAAAACCTTTTATAGAATCTTCAGGTAAATCATTTTGATAAATCGGTGCAAACCCAAAACTGTCTATATTTTCATATCCTACAATAAAATTCCAACTTGGATAATGCTCTATAGTGTTTAAGCATTTGTACTGGGCATTTGAAGTTAAAAAACATAAAAAGAAAAGTAGGTTTATTATACAAATCACTCTCCGTAGCTCTAATCCTTCAAGTGATTTTATTATTAGCTTCTTGCTTATTATCTTCATACTATTTTAAAATTTAGTCCTATTTTCTATTCTTAATATTAAAAACAAATATACATAATAATGATGAAATACTTTCAATAAATTAAATATTTAAATTGAAACGAGATGGCTAGAAGATGAACAACTAATCACTCGAAGGATGCGAGCGAGGGCAGAAGATTTCATAGCTGTTTTAAAGTAATTCAATTACAAAACTAATAAAAAAACTTAAATAAAAAGTTTGTTTTCATTAAACTTTTTATCTCTTTAAAAGTAACGTCAAATATCATATCAATATTGTTTTTTCATCTAAAATATATCACGAATAGTATTTTACATTTTTTTTAGAATAAATTGAAAAAAAAGCTGTTTATTTGTAGGTCAAAATCATTGTTTTTTTTATAGTATATGGCCAAAAAGAAGCCTACTTTAGTATTCAATCCATCTTCACTCACGTTTGAACAGAAAAAAATTTCTTGGAAAGAACGTTTGGCTTATGGTGCTATGATTTTAAGCGGCGTGCTTGTATTTGGCTTTTTTATGGTAATGTTATCGCATAAAATTTTCCCGTCTCCCAAAGAATCCGAATTAAAAAAACACATTAACATTTTACAAAAAGAATATCGTAAAATGGAGCAACATTTGAATATGGTAAACACCGATTTAAATACACTTCGAAGAAGGGATGAGAATTTATATCGTGTGATTTATCAACGGGATCCTATTTCTGACGATATTTGGAAAGTAGCAGAAACGGATAGTACAAAGTATCGTTTTCGTGAAATCTCAAATTTAGAAATTATCGCCGAAATTGCGAGTAAGCTCAAGGTGATTCGAAATAAAATGAAGATACAATCCAAATCATATAATGAAATTGCACGTCTTGTAGCCAAAAAAGACGAAATGCTCAATTCGATTCCTTCGATACAGCCTGTAGATAACAAAGATTTAACTCGAATTGCTTCTGGATTCGGATGGCGAATTCATCCAATTTATAGAATTCCTAAAATGCACGCTGGGGTTGACTTTTCGGCACCAACGGGAACGCCTGTTCACGCTTCGGGAGATGGTATTGTAGAAAGTTCGAAATACAGTAGAGGTTATGGAAATGAAATTGTCATTAATCATGGTTATGGCTACAAAACAAGATATGCGCATTTATCAAAATTTATAGTACGAGCAGGAACGGGAGTTAAACGAGGCCAAAAAATTGGACTTATCGGAAGCACCGGAGCATCCGTTGGGCCGCATTTGCACTATGAAGTTGAATATTTAAACACCAAAGTAGACCCGGCCTTATTTTTCTATAACGACCTGAATACTAATCAATACGAACAACTTATAAACATAACAAATGCCGGAGGTAAAGCATTTGACTAATCAAAAATAATATGACCCTAGACTTAAGAGAACGCAACGTAAAGAAAAATAAAATATCCTATTGGAACTCGATTTTCAGTATCACTACCGTTTTATTTTTAACTGGATTTTTAGGACTTTTTGTAATTATTGCAAAAAACACAAGTGATATTTTGAAAGAAAGCATCACGATTCACGTCGAACTTTCGGATGCGGATAGTGCACTATATGATCAATTTAGATTAAAATATCAAAATAAACCCGAAGTAAAAAAGGTTGAATTTGTGCATAAAGACCAAGCCGCTCAAAAGCTTCAAGATGAAATCAAAGAAGATTTTATTTCGAATATCGGGTTTAATCCACTTTATAATTCTTTTGATATTAATATTAATTCCGAGTTTTTTACGCCCGAAATTTTGGAAAAATTAAAAAAAGAAATTCAACATGAATCCATTGTTCTAGATGCTTCTTATCCAAAAGTGGTTTCAAAATCATTGGATAAAAATTTCAAAAAAGTGTCGATAATCATCGGTGCTATTACATTTATCCTTTTGTTAATCGCTATTGTTTTAATCGATAGCACCATTCGTTTGGCTATGTTTTCCGATCGATTTATTATTAAAAGTATGCAATTGGTAGGCGCGACAAGATGGTTTATCATCAAACCATATATTTGGAGATCGATACTGAATGGAATATTAAGTGCTTTTATTGCATTTGGTATATTGGTTTTGGTGCTTAATTTAATTAGTCATTACACCGAGTTAATTGATTTAAAAAGTGAAGTTTATCATTTAATTAATGTATTTATTGGATTATTTTTCCTTGGAATTACGATTTCAAGTATCAGTACATTTTTTGCCGTTCACAAATATTTAAGAACAAAATTAGATTCGCTTTACTAAAATTTAATAATTTTACAAAAAAATAGCATATGTCAAAGAAAAATGAGACCTTCAGCAATGAAAATAAATCAACCGCTGAACAAAAAGAAAATTCAAATTTATTGTTTAGTAGCATCAACTACAAACTTATGATATTAAGTCTAGCGGTAATCCTAATCGGTTATATCGTTATGATTGGAGGAAATAATGACACCCCTGGTGGTAAATTTCCTTATGAAGAAATCTATAGTGCGCAGCGCATAATTATTTCGCCAATTATTATTTTATCTGGATTTGGAATAGCAATATATGCTATTTTAAAATCCAAAAAATAACATTTAAAATGGATTTTATTCAAAGTATCCTAATTGCCATAATCGAGGGAATTACGGAGTTTTTGCCTATTTCTAGTACGGCACATATGATCTTCTTGAGTTCCTATTTTAATATTGCTCAAGATGAGTTTGTAAAAATGTATCAAGTATCTATTCAGCTCGGAGCGATTATGGCCGTAGTTGTTTTATATTGGAAAAAGTTTTTTGATTTTAAAAAAATTCATTTTTATATCAAATTATTGATTGCTGTTATTCCAGCGCTTGTTTTAGGATATTTATTCGACGATTATATTGAAGCGGTGCTCGAAAAACCAGTTCCGATTGCTATTGTTTTGATACTTGGCGGTATTATCTTACTTTTTGTAGATACGTATTTTAAAAATCCTCAAATCGAATCGGAAGAAGCCATTACCAATAAAAAAGCATTTATTATTGGTTTTTGGCAATGTTTGGCGATGATGCCCGGAACGAGTAGAGCTGCCGCAAGCATAATTGGTGGCATGCAACAAAAATTGTCGCGTTCGATCGCTGCCGAATTTTCATTTTTCTTAGCGGTTCCTACCATGTCGGCAGTGACGTTGTATTCTATTTTTATAAAAAAATGGGCGGTAGGCGATGGATTTTTAAAAGGATATGAAATGATATTAAGCACACCCGAAAACACCACGTTTTTTATTTTTGGAAATATAATAGCCTTTTTCGTAGCCTTAATAGCGATTAAAGGATTTATTGAAATGATAAAAAAATATGGATTTAAAATTTGGGGATATTACCGAATCATCGTAGGAAGCTTAATGCTTTTTTTATTTCTTTAAGACCGAAGATCTTGGCCCCAATTCGACAATTTTAAAGTTTAATAAATTCTTATTTTCTAACTCAAAGGTCATTGCGGTTTTTACTTGATGAAAACCTTCTTTTCCGGCAGCGCCAGGATTTAAAACCCACATATCATATTTATCATCTTTTTGCGCTTTAATGATATGAGAATGTCCGCAAATTAGCAAATTAGGCGACTTTTTGTTTAACATATCTCGAACTCTTGAATGATATCTTCCTGGATATCCCGCGATGTGTGTCATCCATATTTGAAAACCTTCTAATTCAAAAAACAAATCCTCAGGAAACCTTTTTTTGATTTCAATGCCATCTATATTACCAAAAACACCACGAATTGGTTTTTGAAAAGAAGCCAACCAATTGTAAACCATTTCATTGCCCCAATCTCCAGCATGCCAAATTTCATCACAATCATTTATAAAAGGAATCAATGCCGATTCACAATGCGAATGCGTATCTGACAAAAGCAATATTTTGGGCATTTCTAATATTTTCTTTTTTCTAAATTAAAAAAAGTAGCGTATAGAAAAATAAAAATGATAGAACAAAAATAAATCACATCTCTTGTATCCAAAACACCTCGACTAATACTATCGTAATGATAGGCGATTCCAATATTTTTTAAAATATATGCAATCATTCCATCAAAAATTTCGAAACTAGAAACTAAATCAAATCCCCAAAAAATCAAAGCGCATAAAGTCGCTGCAAAAATAAATGCTGCAATCTGATTGGCTGTAATCGATGACGCAAATAATCCAATAGCACAAAATGCGCCTGACAAAAACACCAAACCAATATAACTTCCAATAACACCTCCATTATCAATATTTCCGACAGGAGCCCCCAATTGATAAATTGAAAAATAATAAATAACCGTTGGAATCAATGCAATGACAATTAATAAAATACTTGCAAAATATTTACCTAAAATAATTTGCCAATCTGAAAGCGGCTTGGTATAAATCCATTCAATAGTTCCGGTTTGTTTCTCTTCCGAAAGTAAACGCATTGTAATGGCTGGAATGATAATTAATAAAAGTATGGGTGCTAACGAAAAAAACATTTCTAAACTTGAATATCCATAGTTTAAAACGCTATATTGAGGAAAAACCCATATCATCAAACCAGTAATAACTACAAATATTCCCATTGCTAAAAACCCGATATAAGAAGATAAAAAAGTATGAATTTCTTTATAAAGTATGCTTTTCATCTGATTATTTTTTTGTTAATGTTTTAAAAATAGACTCCAAATCTTTTTCTTCTTGTTGTAAACTCAAAATGGTATATCCATTATCTACCGAAAATTGAAAAACTTGCTGCCTTAAATCTATTTTATTGTCTTTAGAATAGATTTTAAAAATCTTACCATTTTGTTCTACTTTAGCTACTCCTAACAAATTATTCAATAGGTTTTTATTAACCTCTTCCTTAAATTCTACCGCTACAACTATCGTTTTTTGAATATTTGATTTTAAAGCATTGGTATTGTCATCCGCCACAATTTCGCCTTGATTGATAATAATAACGCGCTCACACATGGCTTCTACTTCTTGCATAATATGCGTAGAAAGTAAAACCGTTTTTTCATTACCAATAGACTTAATAAGATTACGGATTTCAACCAATTGATTGGGATCCAAACCCGAGGTAGGTTCGTCTAAAATTAAAACTTCAGGATTGTGAATCATCGCTTGCGCAATACCCACACGCTGTTTGTATCCTTTTGACAATTGTGCTATTTTTTTATTTTGCTCAATTTCCAGACCGGTCATTGCTATCATTTCGCGTACACGCTGCATTGGATTTGAGATTTGATGTACCTTGGCCGCAAAATGAAGATATTCTTTCACATACATTTCTTTGTATAGAGGATTACTTTCGGGCAAATAACCTACCCGTTTTTTAACTTCTATTGGATTTTCTTTTACATCAATATCACAAATAAAAGCACTACCCGAAGATTGAGGAATAAATCCCGTTAAAATCTTCATAGTTGTTGATTTTCCAGCACCATTGGGACCTAAAAAACCAACAATTTGTCCTTTTGGTATTTGAAAAGAAATTTGGTTAATGGCTTTTTGCTCACCATATATTTTTATTAAATCCTTTACAGCTATTGACATACGATTCGTTTATAAATATTGATCCAATTTATCTCGTTTGAGATCGGTGGTAAATGTTTTGACTTCTTGTTCGTTATTTTTCTTAAGAATCATTAATGTTTCATTGGTATCTACAATGATAAAATCATCTAATCCTTCTACAATGACTAATTTATTTTCGGGTACAGCAATTAAATTATTAGAGGCATTATAAATGCGAACATTTGTTCCATTTACGGCATTTCCTAAATAATCTTTATCTTTTTGTTCATAAACAGAGTTCCATGTTCCTAAATCGCTCCATTCAAAATCCGCTGAAATAACACGAACCATTTTTGATTTTTCAAGCAACGCATAATCTATCGAAATATTTTGTAATCGACTATATACATTTGAAATTGATTGCGGTTCTTTCTTTGTATTTATATCATCTTTGATCAATTCGAATAGTGCATAAACATCATTAACGTATAATTCTAAATTTTCTTGCAATGATTTAAAATTCCAAATAAAAATGCCAGCATTCCATAAAAAATCACCACTTTGAAGGAAGGTTTTTGCCAATTCTTCATTCGGTTTTTCGGTAAATGTTTTGACTTCTTTAAACTCATTTTCACTTTCAATATATTGAATATATCCATAACCCGTAGCAGGGCGAGTTGGTTTAATACCTATGGTGATTAATACATTATTCTTACTAGCAAATGAAAATGAATTATTTATAGTATTAAAAAATCGGTCTTCGTTTAATATTAAGTGATCGGCTGGAGCAATCAAAATATTAGCATCAGGGTGTTTTATGCCAATTTTGTAACATGAATAAACGATACAAGGCGCTGTATTTTTACGTTCAGGTTCGATGAATATATTGTCTTCATGTACTTCGGGTAATTGATTAATTACAATATCTTTATACTCCGCTACGGTTATCACATGAATATTTTCAACGGGAACTATTTTGGCATATCGATCAAAAGTAGATTGAAGAAGGGTGCGACCTAAACCAAGCACATCAAGAAATTGTTTAGGTTTATTTACTTTACTTTGTGGCCAGAAACGGGTACCCATACCTCCAGCTACAATTACTACAAAATTCAAATTCATCATTTAATTTTAATTCGCAAATTTAATAAAAATGAAATGAATTTACTTTTATATTATGCGTTCTGCACTTTAATTATTTACAATTTGCTTTGATTTAAAATGAAAATCGTACATTTGCAAATTATTTTCTTAATAATATATGATTAAAATACATAAAGAAGGATATCGATTAATATTTTTAGTATCACTAGCTACTTTGATAACCATTGTATTGTTGTACGCTTATTTCCCTAAAAGCAACTTACTTATGGGGCTATCCATATTTAGTGTCGCATTATGCGCATTTGTTGTTTCATTTTTCAGAAATCCAAGCCGTTTAATTCCTATTGGCGAAAACGAAATCATTGCTTCGGCTGATGGCAAAATAGTTGTTATTGAGGAAGTTATGGAAACTGAGTACTTCAACGAAAAAAGACTACAAGTGAGTATATTTATGTCTCCAGCAAATGTTCACGTAAATAGAAGTCCTATTGACGGTGAAGTTAAATATTTTAAGTACCATCCAGGCAAATACTTAGTAGCATGGCATCCAAAATCGAGTACCGACAATGAACGAACGACTATGGTTATTGAGAATGAATCTTTCTCCGTTTTAGTTCGTCAAATTGCAGGGAAATTAGCGCGACGAATCGTATATTATGTAGAAGAGGGCGATGAAATAGAAAAAGGAGCAGAGTTTGGATTTATTAAGTTTGGAAGTCGAATTGATTTATTTTTACCACTTAACACAAAGCTTCAAGTAGAGTTAGGTCAGAAAGTTCGTGGGGGCGAAACCATAATTGGAGAAATTATAAATGGCTAATAAATGTTAAAAAACAAAACAGTTTAAACTTTTATTTGTATTTTTACATCTAATTATAAAATCTTTAATTTAAAAAAAATCATATGAAAAAAATTATTTTATTAGCTGCGTTATCATTTTCTGTAGCTTCAATGACATTTGCTTGTGGAGAAGAAGGTAAAAAAGAAGGTGAGAAAAAATCTTGTTGTAGCAAATCTGCAAAAAAAGCATGTGCCGGTAAAGAAGAAAAATCTTGTTCTAAATCTGCTTCAAAATCTTGTTGCAAATCTAAAAAAACAAATGAAGCAGCAGCTCCAGCAGCTACTCCATCTCAAGCACAATAAATAATAACTTTATTTTAAAACAAAAAAAAGCCTTCAATTTGAAGGCTTTTTTTGTTATGTTTATAAATCGGATAAATTAAATCCCTTTCAATCTATGAAAGTAAATGCAAATTTGAAACCATTTTTATTTTATTTATTACAATTGCTATTTATTGTTAAATTAGATGGAAATAGTTACAATTTAGTTTTTAGTCTAAATACAAGTAATGGATTATATACAAACAAGACATATCATGGGGTTTTTGACTTTAAAAACAATCTATATATTGCTTCTGAAAACGGATTGATAGTTTTTAATAATAAAAAAATTAAATATATTTTAAAGTCAAATGGACTTATTTCAAATGATATTTGGGGTATAGAAACTAGCAAAAATAAAGAATGGATTGCAACTATAAGTTATAACGGATTAAATTTGATTAAAAATGAAAAAGTTATAAACAATAATAATTTAGATAAATTCAATAAAATTATTAATAAAAAGGAGTTTCGCTCTTTTTATTTTGACAAAGAGTTTTTATTTTTAAAATATTTAGACTCAAACATTATAAACTTCAAGATTGATTTAAAAACGTTTAGATATTATATAATTCCAAAAAAAAACGAAGAAATAATAAAGTTTAACAATTTTAGCTTACGCTATCATTATAGATTTAATCAAGATATATTAGATGTATTTGAAAAAAAATCTTTAAAAAAACACACATTTAATTTTATTGATTTTGGGGATAAAATCAAACAAGTATTCAGCAAAGATGACCAATTGTTTGTTCAATTGGCAAATAACAATATAGTTATTCTTGATAATAAACTAAAAAAGAAAAAAATCAATTTATTAGGAATAAAATACAATTCATTTATAATTAAAAATGATTGGTTAATTGTATTTACAAATGATGGTGTTCAATTTTTAAAGGAAAATAAATTACAAAAACAAAATGATTTTAAAGTTAGTTTTACAAGTGATTTTAAAGGAATTGTAAATTTAAAATCGGAAAGATATATTAAAGATTATATAGAATACGACAAAGACTCTTTACTTTTAGCTACTTCGGTTTCTTTGATATTATATAGAAAAAATTCAATTATTGATTTTGACGCTTTACATAGATATTTTAATCAAAAAGTGTATTCTATTTGTAAAGACACTAACAATAAATATTTTCTAGGATCTTTTGACGGTTTATACTATTCCGATAACTTTAATGTAAAAAAAGTCAAACTACCTCCCAAACTTTCTATAGATATTTTCAATATATTAAAGTTTAAAGAAAATTATGTATTAAATACAAATGGAGAGGGTATAGTTGCATACAATAAAAAAACAGGAAAGATTACGCAAATCCTAAAAGGTATTTTAAGTCCTTTCAACAGAATGATTAGAATAGATGATGTTGGAAATCTTTGGATATTGAGCAATGAGTATCTTATTAAATATGATGGCGAAAACTTTCAAAATTTATTTGACAACGACTATTTAGTATTAAATAGTATTAAAGATTTTGAAGTAAAAAATAATGTATTATTTATAAAAGACAATAAAAACAAAGTATTATCACTAACTTACAGTAATCAGCTTGAGGAAAGACTTCCATTTGAAGTAGTTGGTCGAATAACAAACAAAAATGAGTTAAATATTCGAGCATCAATTATGTATTTCACTTTATCAAAAAACTTTAAGTTCCGATATAAAATTATAAGAAATAATGATTCAAGTGAATGGAAAAGTATTTCTAACATGAATAACTTTTCATTATCAAATTTACAACATGGGCATTATAAAATTCTAATTCAAGTTTACAATATTTATAATAGTTATATGAAATCTGATATCAAAATATTAAAATTTGAAATTGAGCCATTTTGGTATCAGCGACCTCTTATCTGGATATTGTTTAGCATTCTTTTAGTTTCTATAACTG
>Ga0208595_1000790_pt1 | contig 11007 bp, 20 predicted proteins | sample LakMenEpi28Jun11_FD_150742 | JGI IMG/M metagenome (GOLD analysis project Ga0208595, IMG submission 150742) | Freshwater microbial communities from Lake Mendota, WI - 28JUN2011 deep hole epilimnion (SPAdes) | ecosystem: Environmental > Aquatic > Freshwater > Lake > Epilimnion/Euphotic zone ...
AATCAATGACCACATTAGACAGCGTTATCCACATGAGCCAACAGATTTGATTGCACGTGATCTGAATATCTCAATTAGGCAGGTTTACAATAGAGCCTATTCAATGGGATTAAACAAAACAGATGAGTATATTAGAACACATCAACCTGGATGGGCAGATCTTAAAGAGCGTGGTAAAAATACCAGATTCAAAAAAGGTGATACTCCTCATAACAAAGGTGTTCCAATGAGCTCAGATGTTTACGAGAGAGTTAAAAATACCATGTTCAAAAAAGGTGGCAAGCCTCACAACACACAGCCTGTTGGCACAATCAATTGGAGGATGGATAAAGAGGGCAGGAATTATGCTTACATCAAAATCAAAGATAGAGATTGGAGGTTGATGCATCGAGTAGTATGGGAGCAACACAATGGACCAATCCCTCCATGTCATATCATTAGATTCAAAGATGGTAATACAATGAATTGGGATATTAACAACCTTGAGATGTTACATCAATCTGGCAACATGGAGCTCAACACAATACAAAGATTCCCGGCAGAGATCCAGGAAGTAATGAAATTAAATAGTAAACTAAAAAAGAAAATCAATGGCACGAAACAAAATCAATGATCTTAGAGATCACTTATTCTCAGCATTAGAGAGATTAGATAATGATGAGCTCACAATGGAGGAGCTTAATAAGGAAATTGAAAAGGCACAGGCAGTGGCAACAATTGGATCTGTTATCATCCAGAGTGCAAAGATTGAGGTTGATTACATCAAGGCCACCGGCATGATTGAGTCAAGCTCTGAACTATTCAAAGGTATTAACGAACAAAAGAGATTATCATGAAAACATCAGTAGAATGGTTGGTTAAAGAAATAAATAAACTAACTGGATTAACAATTCAAATGGATGAACCAATAATTGAACAAGCCAATAAAATGTTTGAAGAGCAGATAATGGATGCTTATAATCAAGGGAGCAATGATTATGGTTCTCAATGTTATCAACCAGAACAATACTACAACGAAACCTTTAAATCAGAATAGAATGGAAAAAGAATTTGTACCTTATGAGTTAGCTTTAAAGATGAAGCAACTTGGATTTGATGAGCCTTGTTTTGGATATTGGTACACAGAACAAGAAGAATATAAGAAAATTGATATTCAATTAGCAACAATAGATTTTTTGGAAGGAGAGGAAGATTATATTTTAGCACCAACTTGGCAACAAGCATTTAGATGGTTTAGAGAGAAGTATAAAATACATCACAGGGTAGATATTCAAGACCTTTCCGAAAATCTTTACGATTATGAAATTCTTGAAGTTTTAGATGGATTTAATGATACCTACACAGGCTCATCATTTAAAAGCTATGAAGAAGCACAAACAGCCTGTCTAGCTAATTTAATTGAAATTGTAGAACAAAAAAATGAGAATAGAATATGACACCAAAAGAAAAAGCAAAAGAATTGATTGATAATTTTCTACCACATTCAACAGGTAATTCAAATATTAATGAAGCCAAACAATGTGCATTAATTGCAGTTGATGAAATATTGAACAATGATGGATTTACTCAATTTGATATTTATCTTACAGAGTACTGGCAACAAGTAAAACAAGAAATAATTAACCTTTAAATCAGAATAGAATGCAAATAACAAATCCAACACGTTTAGTCTTAGCATGGAAAGCTATTTATTACACAATTAAATTTAGTTAATATGAAAACAGTATTACAACAAGTATTCTCTGAATTAGAGATATTGCATCCATCATTATTTGATATCCACACTGAAAAGGGTAGACAGTTTGTCAATCAGTTTTGGAAGTTTCTTAAAATGGAGGAAGTTCAAACAATCAACGGATTTTTGAAAGGAGTTGAATTTGCAACAGATGATGATCCAACATGGTCCATCAAAGATGCAAGAGAATATTTTAAAAACAATTTTCACTTACCAATTAAAAATGGCCACAAACATTACAGAGTTTGGTTCCCAGATACCATGGAAGAGGAAGGCGGTTATTGGTGGCATTGCAAGTTAAACAATGAAGGATATCTTTATGATCCTGGATATGATCAAGAGGAATGGAGTACTCTTGAATGGTATCTGCAAAATGGTTACAAAGTAGAGGAGGTGACAAATGGCTGAGGAGGCAAAGATGGCACTGCTACTGGTTGCAGTTGGTTTAATTATGATTATAACAGGAAAAATATGGAAGAGATAATACAGTATATTGAAGACAATAAATTGAACTCAAAGGATAGATACCGGCATTTGGTTTACAAAAGATTTTACTTATCAAACTTACTTCGCAACAATGGATTAACATTACAGGAGATAGGTAAGATATTCAAAAAAGACCATGCAACTATCATGTATGGCATCAAGATTCACAAAGATTTTATGTCAATCAATGACAGCATCTACATTCAGCACACTGAACAGGAGAGATTATTATTTGAAAATTTAGATCATAATTACAACCTGGTTGATGACATCATGGGATGTTACTCAATCCCAGTGTTGAAAAAAATTAAGTTTAGATTGAGAAATAATCTTTATAAAGAACTAAATTTGGAGAGTCATATTTGATTATTATTATTATACTTACGAAAAGATCCCCTTTGCAAACGAGCTCAGGGGATTTTTTTTTCAGTACAGTACACATTTAATCTCTCTATATAGTATGTATTTTTCAATTTATAATTTTTATTTATTGTTTTGAAATTTATTTTTAAAATACCACACCCCATAAAAAACGCCAAAAAAAGTGTACTAAGTGTACTATTGATTCTAACTAATTGATTTTAAATAAATTATACAGTACACATTTAAGTACGTTTTGAGTACACATTTAAAAAAATGTATTGATTGATGTTTTGTATTGAAATTATTTTTATATTTGTGGACAGTTCGGCTTCACGTTATAGAACTAAGGAAGTTATTAAGACCTCTTAATGAATTTGGATGTGAAGCCCCAAAGGATTTAAGAGGTTTTTAATTTAAAAAAAGCTTATGATAACAGTAAGAACGTGTGGTTCGGGAACGGATTACAATGATGAAAGGTTGCAACTCCTTAAAAAAATGATTGAGTATTATTCTAATTACCAATTAGATAAAAAGATATTCAAATTACATGATCACAAAGGTTGTTTATCAGTTTATTGGTATGAAATTCCACCTAAAAATGAACAGAGTTTATTAGAAAGTGCATGGAATTTTCTAAATGAATATCAAATTGAGCATTTTGTTATAACCATAACTGAAAAAGAAATATGAAAGTAGATTATTTCAAAGATAAGCAGTCAGTTATTCCAGTTGGTAGATCAAAAGATGTTTTATTTTATTTAGAACGCATAAAATTTGGTCAAGTTAAAGACAAAATTCAATTACTTAGAGCTGAACTGGATGAGGAAAAAAGAAAAAAATTAAAAGGTGATTTACCTGCAGTTACTTTTTGTGGAACTTTCACCAGGAGAGCAAAGAATGGATTAAAACAAGGCTCAGGATTAGCAATTATTGACTTCGATAAGATAAAAACTTATGATGAGTTACTATTGCTTAAAGAAAAACTATCAAAAGACACCTATATTTTTTCTATTTGGATAAGTCCAAGTGGTAATGGTTTAAAAGCATTGGTAAAAATACCTGTTGTTATTGATAATGATGATTACAATAAGAGATACAAAGCTATTTACAAACATTTTTTGTGGGTAAATGATGAGTTTGGAGATAATGTAATTGATACAAGTGGTCAAGATATTTCAAGATTATGTTTTGAGTCTTATGATCCAGAGATTTATATAAACTATGACTCAAATGAGTTTACAGATTTTGTGGAGGATGAAAAGAAATTGGACTTTTCAAAACTTGGCACAGCAACAAACATTCCATTACAGGATCAAGATGAGATTGCTAATAGGTTGATGATATGGTTTAAAAAACATTATAACGCATCACAAAGAAATAACTCATTTTTTAAATTAGCAGCTGCATTCAATGATTTTGGAGTGTCTCAATTGACATGTGAAAATTATTTACTGCCTAATCAAGAGAAAGATTTTGATGAAGATGAGATTAAAAAAATAATTGCAAGTGCCTATAAAAACAAATCAAACTTTGGAACGCAGAAATTTGAAGATAAAGAGTCAAAGGATGCTATTATTGGCATGGTCAAAATTGGCAAGTCTGACACTGAAATATTTGAAAAGTTCCCAGATAGAGAAAAGGATGATATAAAAAAAGAGATTGACACTGCCAAGGCTGGAATTGATTTAAAAGTATTTTGGTCATTTGATGATAAAGGCAAACTGAAAATTTCCCCTCACAGGTTAAAATTTTATTTAGAACACAATACTTTTTATAAGCATTATCCAATAGCTAACTCAAAGACATTTACATTCATAAAAAAAGATGATAATTTTGTTGATGAGGTATCTGAATACAACATTAAAGATTACGTTCTAAAACAGCAAATGGATAATCTTAATTTTGATGTTTATGATTTACTGGCTGCATCAACAAGGACATTTACACCTGCTTATTTATCAATGCTTGACACTGCTCAATTCACTGTTGAAGATGATGGTAAAGATTTTTCATGGATTTATTATAAAAATAACGCAATTAAAGTTTACAACAATAGATATGAAGTATTTGATTATGATGAATTAAATGGATTTGTATGGAAAAAACAGGTTATTGATAGAGAGTTTATTAATGCTGATCATCATGAGTCTGAATATAGGACTTTCATTTGGTTATGTTCTGGACAAAATACTAATAGATACAATTCATTAAAGTCAGTAATTGGTTATTTAATGCACTCATTTAAGACATCTGCAAATAATAAAGCTATAATTTTCAATGATGAGACTATCTCAGATAATCCAAATGGAGGTTCTGGAAAGTCATTATTTTGGAATGCATTGAGTCATATTAAAAAAGTATCATCAATAGATGGTAAAACATTTGAATTTAGTAAGTCATTCCCTTATCAATCAGTTCCAGTTGACACTCAATTGTTGGTATTTGATGACGTTAAAAAGAACTTTAACTTTGAAAATCTATTCTCATTGATAACAGAGGGTATTACATTGGAGTACAAAGGTCAAGATGCCATTAAGTTACCGGTACAAAAATCACCTAAGATTATAATCACAACTAATTACACTATTCAGGGAGTTGGTGGATCATTTGAACGTAGAAAATTTGAGGTAGAAATGAGCTCTTATTTTAATGCTAATAACTCACCATTAGATTACTTTGATCACATGTTATTTGATGATTGGGATACAGAGGAATGGGCTCGATTTGACCATTTCATGATAAACTGTTTACAATATTATCTTGAGAATGGACTTGTAGAATTTAATCACAATAATTTAGAAAATAGAAAACTAATAAATGATACTTCATTAGATTTTCTTGAATGGATTAAAGAAACTGATTGCATCAATGAAGGATATCAATTGAGTAAGAATTATGTATTTGATAGGTTTATTGATGATAATAAAGACTATAAACAGTGGCTCAAACAAAAGAGATTTACTCAATGGATTAAAAGATACTGTGAGTTCTATGGTAAAAAATACAGTGAAGGTAATACCAATGGATCTCGATGGTTTATGATTGAGTCAGATACTAAGCCAACCAAACCTGCAGATGTTTGGGATAATGTAACACCTATAAATGAAACACCTTTTTAATATGAAACGATTTAACAAAGACAAACTCAATGCACTCATGATGGAGAGCTTGAAACTGAAATACCCAAACATGCCAGAGGCTTATATCCCTAAAACAGAATGGAATGATAACTCTGCCAATGCCTTGACAAAATGTGTCATTGCATGGATACAGTTCAATGGCGGTCAAGCTGAACGTATCTCTTCACAGGGTCAGTACAGGGAAGGAGCAAAGATACAGGTTGGTTCTGGCATCATGGCACACACAAAACAGTTGCCGGGCAAATGGACACCCGGACAGTCAACCAAAGGAACTGCAGATATATCTTGCACAATTAGAGGGCGTTCAGTGAAAATTGAGATAAAATACGGAAAAGACCGTCAATCAGATGTACAAAAAGAATATCAAGCATCCATTGAAAGGGCAGGCGGTGTGTATATTATTGTAAGAACATTTGATGAGTTTGTGGTATGGTATGATAAATTTATTCAGAGTATATGAATCCAAAAGATACAGCATTAGAACTTTTTAAAAAGTTTAAGAATCCATTTGATCGTAATGGATGCATCCCACCAAATGAAATTGTTTATTATGATACTGCTAAGCAAATAGCATTGATTGCAGTGGATCAGATAATTGAAGCAACCATGGATGATTATATTAATAATGATTATTGGAAGGAAGTCAAACACGAAATTGAACTACTATGAGAATCAAGCTAAAATTTCCCCGCATCATTGTGAATTTAAAGCACAAAAAAAAGAAATATAAACACCCGGTCAAGGGTATTAATAATGAAACAGATTAGATATGAAGGCAAATGAATTGAGAGTTGGTAATTATGTCAAAGGAATAGGGCACAATATATCATGGCTTGTTGAGGGTATTGAAACAGATTACATTCACTCCTCTAATGCATGGAGATTGTTATCCAGCTTTGAGCCAATACCATTAAACACAAATTGGTTGTTGAAATTAGGTTTTAAATACAATAATTATGAAGAGCTATATCAAAAGGATATATTTGATATTGATACAATAGATAATGTGTATTGTCATTTCTACATGAATGAGTATGGCGACTGGTATAAGAATATTGAGCATGTTCACCAACTTCAAAACCTGTACTTTGCACTCACTGGAGAGGAATTAACAATCGTATGTTAATAACTTTAATTTGTATATATGCAAAAATCACTTATCTTTGTAGAAAATAATAATAACCACTTTATGACAAAAGAAATCAAAACAGCCACTGAGAAAATCAAAGAGCTGAATGAGTTAGGGGGAGTCCTAACTCTACATCAAAAGTTACACAGGGCAAAGTTGGCCATTGGGAAGGTAACTAAGAATGCAACAAATCCACACTTTAAGAAGGCCTATGCTGACATCAATGCGTTGATAGATGCTGTTGAGCCAATCTTATTAGAGAATGGTCTGCTATTATTACAACCTATCCAGGGCAATAATGTCTGCACTCAAATCATTGACATTGACTCAGGCACCATGATAGAGTCATGCATGGAGTTACCAACTAACTTAACACCCCAGCAGATGGGATCGGCCATAACTTATTTTCGTAGATACACCCTGCAAAGTAGTATGAGCTTACAGTCAGTTGATGATGATGCACACATGGCAGAGCAGGCAGTTAAACAACCTGTTAAAGAAACATTATCTGCAGATAGATTTGCAGGTGCATTGACTAAGATTGCAGCCGGTGAGTACACTGTTGAGCAGCTCAAGTCTAAGTTCAACCTAACTAAAGAACAGGAGGCACAACTATGAAATGGAGACCATCACAATTAGGTAAGCTCATGACCAACTCAAGGAGTAAGTCTGAGCCATTGTCTGAGACTGCAAAGTCTGAGATTCGTAAGATTGCTAAACAGGACTTTTACGGATATACTACAGAGATAAAGACTAAGCCAATGATTAAAGGCACTGAGTGGGAGCAGGAAGGAATTAACCTGCTCAATAATGTGAGATTCACAAACTACACTAAGAACACAATCAGAGTTGAAAATGAGTACATGAGCGGCTGTTGTGACATCATAACAGATGACCTCATCATTGACATCAAATCATCATGGTCATTGGATACCTTCCCGGCAACACAGTCAGAGGGAGATAACTCTGATTATGAGTGGCAGGGAAGAGCTTATATGTGGCTTTATGATAGGCCAGCATTTGAGTTGGCTTACACCATGTACACAACTCCAGATGAGTTACTCACTGAGTGGGATAACCTATCTATCCATCGAGTAGATCACATTCCAATGCATCACAGGGTAACTGTCCTAAGATATGAACGTGATGAGGAGATTGAGGACTTAATAAGAGAGAAACTCATTTACTGTAATGAGTACTATAGTAAGTATATTAATGAACTAAATAATAAATAATCATGGAAAAAAAGGAATTTTACCAGCAGGCCGTATTGATGGCATTGAACGGCCTGCTATCAAATGGAGCTCAAAGATTGGAAGAGGAGTACTTGGAAAATCATGCAACAGTGGCTGCAATGGCTCACCTATATGCCAAGGCAGTGACAGATAGAACATTTATTGAACAAACTAAAATATAATACAATGGATAAAACACAAATAGTCACACAATTAGTGGCTGCACTACTCACAAACAGTGAGAGACTTAGAGACATCAGATTCTCTTATGATTCTCAATCACAGGCCAGATTATCAGATCATGAGGTTGCTGTTGATTATGCTTGCATGGTTGCAGATTATATAATTGATAGAACCATTGAGCCAATAGAATTTAAATAAAGTTATTAACAAACACAAACAAAATATAAACAATGTCAGATTTAACAATCAAAGGAGCTGTTAAGCTCATCAATGAGGTGAAAGTCATCTCAGATAGATTCTCAGTGAGAGAGTTTGTAATCACAACACTGGATCCAAAGTATCCACAGGATATCTTATTCCAGGCAGTCAATGATAAGATGGATGCTGTTGCTCCATTAAGGAAGTCTCAAGTTGTTGAGGTATCATTCAACCTAAGAGGACGTGAGTTCAATGGACGTTATTACAACACTTTGGACGTGTGGAAAGTTACACATGATAAGGAGTTTGTTGATCCGGCATCTACAAGTGTACAACCAGCAGATGAGCCAGATGACTTACCGTTCTAAGACAGTCTACTTAAACCTTGATGAGTCATTCACTGAGTGGCTCAGAAAGGAACTCAAAGACCAACTGTCAAACAGGTATAAGATAATTCACATGGCAGAGGATATGGGAGTTAATCCTGCTGTATTATACAGGTTCATGAATAGTAAAGAAGTGAGGACTCCATTCTATGATAGTGCGTTTAAATATTTGATAAAGAAATGAATTACTTAGTACAGATAATGATTGACATTGAAGGGCAGTATTACACCCCTCAATCCATACTTGATAAGATTAATAACTGAGGTTCGGCAAAACCACCCCCCTTGTTCAAATCAGAAACCTAGGAATTTATGAACACACAGCAAGGGGGTTCATAGTCAGGTAGCTTAATTGGAAAAGCGGTTGCGATAGTTTCCGTTACAGGTTCGAGTCCTTGTCCTGACTACTGCTCTGGTAAACCCCATGTCACTCGTACCTGAGAGCGTTGTCACATGGTAACAGATGAGGGGGAGCACACAACTCCCCTTTGTCATGTTGATAACTTTCCTTACCTTAGCCAAGTGTTAATCATTGACCTGCATAGAAAACAGAAACCATTTGCTGTTACTGTAAGTAATGAAACATTTGGGCGGCTGTATTCTATACTCTTCAAAGATAGGTATCTGAGATGTCAAGAGCTCAATAGATATGAGATACGTTGGTTCTGTGACAACATCAACCTATTCAAGGTAACACATGAGACAAAGGATGGGAAAGTGTACGAATATAGAATGTTCAAAAGGTCAATGAGTAACTCAATGAAACATAACTTTTTAGTTAGAAATAAGATAATAAATGATTCATACATCTGAGATAATTAAGATAGCCAAGGACCAGGATACAGCCCTCAAATTGGTGGATGTGATAACAGATATTGGATTTGATTATATTTGTAATCCTATTGATGCATTGAACTATGCTAAAAGAATAAGAGTACTAAAGAACGAAATAAACAATTACTATGAACTCAAAAGAGACTAAGAATGTTTACTCATTCAACTTTGAGACCAAAACAGCCTACATCAATGATGAGCCACTGGGCACCATTGTGGACCACACTGACACTGTTATCAATGTAGTTTGGGATAATGGAATGAAACAAGAGTTTAGATTATACAATCAAGTAAAAAATATACACAATGAGGCATAAAATCAAGGTAGTATTAGGGCTTATGATACTACCAATCTTTGCAATACTTTACTTTGCAGATAAGTTTGTTCTTTACTTCATGCCATGGAAGAGCTGTGATACTATTCAAAAGTGGATATATGATCCTAAAAAAGCAACTGAAAGTCTTATGAGAGTGATAGTTGCATTGGCATTGATAGGGCTTTATTACCTCATGGCAAACATGTTTTGATTTGTTTATTATCTTTACAGAGCAAATACACCGAAATTTCACCGATTATGGCAAGAAGGGAAGACAACCTAAAACCAGCATGGCAACCAGGTCAAAGTGGCAACCCTGGAGGAAAGCCCAAAGGAGCACGCAACAGAAGTACTATTTTGAGAGAGTTACTTGATGTTAATGACCAAGAGTTAAAGATGCATCAAGCTCAGATTGATAAGGCTATTGAACAAAAGGATACCAATGCTTATAAGGCTGTCTTAGATAGTGCCTATGGAGCTCCAACACAACAGATAGAACAAACCCAAACCAATGTGGATCTCACTGGATTAAGCTCCGATGATATCAGACAACTCCTCAAAGGTGAATGATAAGCAAAACGCCATACTACAGATACTACGCCTCGAACTTTGTCGTAGGGAGTTTTGGGAGTTTTGTCTCTACTATGACCAACCATTCTTTGAAAGTAGGTTATTTCTACACAGTGTCGCAGAGGCATTCCAAGAGATAGAGGATAATAAGATTAAGTCTTTAAGTGTATCCATGCCACCAAGGGCAGGGAAGTCCTATGTCAGTTCATTGTTTTGTGCATGGACCATTGGCAGAAACCCGGCAAGGTCAGTGATGAGAAACGCATGCACGGCAACACTTTACCTCAAGTTCTCTTATGATGTCAGGAACATAGTGAAGAGTGATAAGTTCAAACAGGTATTCCCTAACGTTCAACTGAGTGAGGATAAGGCAAACCTTCAAGGATGGAATACTAACTCAGCTAAGCAAGTGAGTTACTTTGGTGCAGGGG
>Ga0208595_1000791_pt1 | contig 11007 bp, 12 predicted proteins | sample LakMenEpi28Jun11_FD_150742 | JGI IMG/M metagenome (GOLD analysis project Ga0208595, IMG submission 150742) | Freshwater microbial communities from Lake Mendota, WI - 28JUN2011 deep hole epilimnion (SPAdes) | ecosystem: Environmental > Aquatic > Freshwater > Lake > Epilimnion/Euphotic zone ...
CGTTAGAGGAAATAGAAAAACTTCTGTTTACTAATCTTGAAGGCAATAGAGAACAACTACAAGATATAATTGATGCTGGTCTTGATGGAGGATATGAAAATCGCATTCCAGAATTAATTAAATTAGTTGATAGTGATGAGCCTTATTATAGTTTACTTGCCTCTGTAATGCTTATTTCATGGGGTAATCGAGCAGGTTTTATTAAGTTGTTTAATTGGATTCAAGATCCTACACAGATTCCTTGGGTAAAAAAATCTGTGGTTTATGATAAAATTTATAATTGTAACTCTGCTTTTGAAATGTTAGCAGATTCTCTGAGAACAAGTTATTATTGTGAGCAAGATCAAGAGATTAGAACTTGGCGAATTAAAGTTACTCAATCTTTTTTAAAATTGTATGATCAATATTATTTTGGTCAATCTTTAGCTTTGGCAATTCTTAAAGGTAAAGAGATTACTCCAATAATGCAAGATGATATAATTGAAGCTATCGAAAATAGTTTAATTAGGTTGAATCAAGATACAAATATAGAATTTGATCTAGCATTTCAAGTCGCTTGTTTACTCATTACAATAGCGGCGAATGAAGATGATTTAGTTGCTTATTATGCCAACCAATTACTTTCTCTAAATAATCCAACGCGAAGAGTCTTACAAGAATTAATTAACTCGCTACAATATAGCCAAAGTTCAAAAAGTTTAGCAGTTTTAGAGAGAATAAACAATAGATAATTACAAAAAATTATTTTAGAATTAACGAACAAACAACTAAACTTACTGAATTGACACAAAATTAACTGACCTTGTTGTATTAAGGTCTTGAATCTTCCTTTATGAAAATTGAAAAACTAATTGAGAAATCTTATAAACTTTTTGAAAATTATACAATTGGAAAGACTCTGCAAGTTTGCAAGGCTTGTTGTGTGACAGACGAAGAAGAATCGGAACTTACAAACACACCTTTGCGGACAATTTCAAGCAATTTGTTAGATAGAGCATATTACTTTTCTGCAAGAAATTATTCAGACAGCGAATTGTGGGAGATGAAACATTTTTTACCAAGAGTTTTAGAACTTGTAAACAAATTTGATTTCCCTTGCCAGTCTACAGAAATTGTATTTACAAGGTTAGACTTGGACAAAATAGAAAAATGGACGAAAGAAGAAATGCAATTGTTGACCGATTTTTCAGTTTTGTTCTTTAAAAAATGTTTATCTTTTTATCCATATTCTCCAGACGGAGATAGTATTGAAACATATTTGACAATGTTTGGTATTGCACACTTCGACTTGAAACCCATATTGACAGCTTGGGAAGATGAGAAAAATATTGAAAGTCTTTTACAATTTAAAGTCTTTGTTTTGAATGGTATAGAATACAAAGTTCAAGAACCTTACAAATTGATAAATCCTTTTTCTAAGCCATTTGTTGATGAAATTGTTATAAAATGGCTAAATGATAAAAATGTAAAAAGTAAATTTTCAGCCAAAATAGAAAATGAAATTATAAACAATAAAAATTTAAGCCAAGAAACTATTGCAGAATTGAGTTGGACATACGAACAACTGACAAAATAAAACTTCTGCCAATAACCGTTTCAAGAAATGGAAATGGGTTTTAATTTAAAGGCTTGGTCTTGGTTCATCGCCACTTCTTAAAGCCGCGAAACGTTAGTAAACAAAATAAATGACAGAAAAGATTGAGAAATTCAAAATAGAAAAGGGAGAAATAAGCTTTGAAACTGACAAGATTAGAATTTTGGACAATTCCAAGAAACAAAATCTTCTTCAATTACTAAGTTCAGGTATCTGGACAATTTATGCTATTCTTTCGGTTTTGCGATACTTGAAAACAGGCGACCAATTCTTACTTTGGACGGGACTATTCATTGGTATAGCTAATTTTGTGATTTTTATTCAAAATCTAATTCGGTCAAATCAGAGTGAAATTTTATTTGATAACATAAAGTCAATAAAAGTTAAACGAAAATTTGGTAATAAATATTTAGATATAAAACTAAAAAACAATAGACTTAGGAGAGTAAGTGGTATTGAAGATTCAATTAAACTTGAAGAGTATATTAAATCAAATATAAATTGTTAGTATAAGATAAATTGGTATTGCTAAAAACTAGTTTAACAGATTTGTCCAATAGCCTTAATGAGAAGATGGTCTTATACTTGTAAATCCTCACAAATTAAAACATAAAATTACCAATTTAAATGTAGTTTTCTTCGGTATTCCTTCGGTAGTTGTTCGGTAAATCGGCTGTAAAGTCCCGTTTTCTCGTAGCGTTACCGAACAAACTCCGAACAAAACCCGAACAAAACCCCTAAAAAACAATAAAAAAAAGCGACATCTCTGTCGCTTTTTTAATTTATACTCTTACGATATTCGCGCCAAGCGCTCTTAATCGTTCGTCTATTCTTTCGTAACCTCTATCAATTTGTTCGATATTTTGGATGGTACTGGTTCCTTTTGCAGAAAGTGCTGCAATTAATAACGAAATACCCGCTCTAATATCTGGTGAGCTCATCACAGTAGCTTTCAATTGCGATTCGAAATTATGTCCCATTACCACCGCTCTATGTGGATCGCACAACATAATTTTGGCTCCCATATCAATTAATTTATCCACGAAGAACAAACGGCTTTCAAACATTTTTTGATGAATTAAAACGTCTCCTTTTGCTTGTGTAGCTACTACTAAAATAATACTTAGTAAATCAGGTGTAAATCCTGGCCAAGGGGCGTCAGAAACCGTTAAAATAGACCCGTCAATATCCGTTTTAATTTCATACCCATCTTTGTGTGCAGGAATATAAATGTCGTCTCCTTTTTGTTCTAATGTAATTCCAAGTTTTCTAAATACGTTCGGAATTTGTCCTAAGTTTTCCCAGCTTACGTCTTTAATCGTAATCTCACTTCTTGTCATAGCCGCTAAACCAATCCAAGAACCAATTTCAATCATATCCGGTAAAATTCTGTGTTCACAACCACCTAAAGATTCTACACCTTCGATAGTTAATAAATTAGAACCAATACCCGTAATCTTCGCTCCCATGGAGTTTAACATTTTACATAACTGTTGCAAATACGGTTCGCACGCGGCATTGTAAATTGTTGTAATTCCTTCAGCCAAAACCGCTGCCATTACAATATTAGCCGTTCCTGTAACAGATGCTTCGTCTAATAACATATACGCACCTTTTAATCGGCCTTCGTTTTCTACACCATAAAAATGGTCTTCTCTGTTGTATCTAAATTTAGCACCTAAATTAATAAATCCTTCAAAATGGGTGTCTAAACGACGTCTTCCAATTTTGTCACCACCTGGTTTTGGTATAAATCCTTTTCCAAAACGAGCTAATAAAGGCCCTACAATCATAATAGATCCACGTAAACTTCCACCTTCTTTTTTGAAAGCTTCCGTTTCTAAATACCCAACATTTACATCGTCCGCTTGAAACGTATAATCACCAGGTCCGTTTTTCTGAATTTTAACACCTAAGTTACCTAATAAAGTAATTAGTTTGTTTACATCAATAATATCAGGAATGTTAGTTACTCTAACTTTTTCTGAGGTTAACAAAACAGGACATAAAACCTGTAATGCTTCGTTTTTTGCACCTTGTGGTTGCACATTTCCTTTTAAGGGCTTTCCGCCTTCAATTTTGAATGTTCCCATTTATACTATATTATTAGGATTATTTTTTGGTTTAAAATTTTTACCGCCTTTATAATTTGGATTATTTAAATTGGCTTTTGTATTATCTGGCGAATTCGGTTTTGCATTAGATGCATTCTGATTTCTATTGTTATTTTGTTGCGGTCTGTTTTGGTTTGCTGATGGACGGTTTTGATTTCTGTTGTTTGTAGCCGTCTCATTCTTAGTAAAAAACTGAGTCTTATTCGACTGTTTTTTATTCACCTTCATTAAATTTTGCGATGTAGAAAGTTCTTCTTTCATTGCCGTTAAGTTTAATTCACCATTAGACAATTCTAATAAATGATTAAAAATCACTTCATCTGTAACCGTATCTTTATTCCAGCTTAAAAAGCATTTTTTCATATGATTGGCAATCACAATAATTAATGCGTTTTTTAATTCGCCTTCCTCCCATTTACGCGCCACATCTATCATATATTTGATGTTGTTGCCATAAAATCTGTATTTTGGAAAATTTTGTGGATATGTTAAACGTTCTGGTTTCAATTGCACTACTTCTCTTGTAGGAATTGGAAATGGCGAATCGATATCTAATTTAAAATCAGACATAATAAACAATTGATCCCAAAGTTTGTGCTGAAAATCTGGCACATCACGTAAATGTGGATTCAAATTTCCCAATACCGAAATTACATAACGTGCGCCTTTGTTACGCTTTTCTCTATCTTCAATAGCTGTAATTTGGTTAATTAATTTTTGCACATATCTTCCGTATTCAGGAATAATTAAATGTTCCCGTTGCGAATTATATTCTAAATAATTAATTGATTCTTCGTTGTTGTATGCCATATTTATAATGAAATAATTCCTTCTATTGTTGCTAATTCTTGGTATTTTTCAATTACTGCATCTGCGTTTTGCATGGTAACATTAATTGAAATACTGGTGTATTTTCCTGTTTTAGAAGCGTGTGTTTTTATTACTGCGCCCATATTATTAAAGGCGTTTTCAACTGTGTTTACATTTGTAGCATTGGTTGGTACAATAAATTTGTATAAATACACAGACGGCCAAGTAGTTGATTCTTCTAATTCCGATTTAAGTCTAATGTAAAAATCTTCGGTTTCTTTATTCATATTAATTTAATAATAAAGAACAAATATACGTTTATAATGTTTGATTTGAAAATTTAAATAATTAAGATTTTCAAAATATAAAAAATGATAGTACATTTGATTTTTAAAGCCGTAAAATGAATAAGAAAATTATACTCCTAATTGGTGGTCCAAGTTCTGGAAAAACAACCTTAATTAATCACCTAGAAGCTGAAGGACACATTTGTTATCCTGAAATTTCTAGAGAAGTAATTTTAAAAGCCCGAGAAGAAGGTGTTGATTATTTGTTTTTGGAAAATCCGATGTTGTTTAGCGAACGCCTTTTAGAAGGAAGAATTAAACAATTCGAAAAGGCAACTACAGAAGAAAAAACTGTTTTTATTGATAGAGGTATCCCTGATGTAGTGGCGTATATGGATTTTATTGGCGACACTTATCCTGAAGCATTTATTGCTGCTTGCGAAACTTATAAATACGACAAAGTTTTTTTGTTACCGCCTTGGGAAGAAATTTACACCAGCGATGCCGAACGATACGAAAGCTATGAGGAAGCTACCAAAATTCATAATTATTTGATAGACACGTATACAAAATATGGCTATGATTTACACGAAGTGCCAAAAACATCTGTAGAAGAACGATTTCAATTTATCATCAATCATTTAAAATCCTAATTCAATCTAATGAATCAACCGTTAGATGTATTAAAAGCGCACTGGAAACATACTGCTTTTAGACCTACTCAGGAAGAAATTATCACTACTGTATTGCTCGGTAAAGATACGTTTGCCTTGTTGCCAACAGGTGGTGGAAAATCTATTTGTTTTCAAATCCCTGCCCTAATAAAGCCTGGAATTTGTTTAGTTATTTCGCCGCTTGTTGCCTTAATGAAAGATCAGGTTGAAAATTTAAAAAACAAAAATATTAAAGCCATTGCCTTAACGGGTGGTATTTCTTTTGAAGAAACCAATAATTTATTGGACAATTGTGTTTTTGGCGATTATAAATTTCTATACCTATCACCAGAACGGTTACAACAAGATTGGGTTTTAGAACGAATTAAAAATTTAAATATAAATTTAGTTGCGATTGACGAAGCACATTGTATTAGTCAATGGGGACACGATTTTAGACCCGCTTATTTAAAAATTTCAGCGTTAAAAGACTACTTTTCGGTGCCGTTTATTGCATTAACCGCTACAGCTACCCCAAGAGTTCAAGAGGATATTTGTACGCTTTTACAATTAAAAAATCCAGTTGTTTTTAAGAATTCTTTTTCGCGAGAGAATTTAGGATATCATATTATAAAAACCGAAGACAAATTTGGGAAACTGAAACAAATTTTCTTAAAAAATCCTGAGCCTTCAATCGTATATGTAAAAAACAGAAAATCTTGTATAGAAATCAGCAAAATACTTACCGATTTTGGTTTTACTGCAACTTATTATCACGGTGGATTATCAGGCAATGAAAAGGATAAAAATATGCAACTTTGGCTGGATGAAAAAGCCAAAATAATAGTCGCCACAAACGCCTTTGGAATGGGAATTGACAAACCAAATGTAAAAACGGTAGTGCATTTACAAATTCCTGATAATATTGAAAATTACTATCAAGAAGCTGGTAGAGCGGGAAGAAATGGTGAGAAATCCTACGCCTTATTACTTACTCAAGACGTACAATCGGAAAATATATTACAACTGTTTGCTGGCAATTTACCCAATAAAGAATTTCTGCATTTGGTATATAAAAACCTAAACAATCAGTTTCAAATTGCTTATGGCGAAGGATTTCAAGAAGTTTTTTATCTTAACTTAAACTTGTTTTGTGCAAAATTTAATTTACCTGTTACTAAAACGTATGCTTGTTTGCAATTTTTAGACCGACAAGGCATCATAACATTAAATAATTTAATTAGCAACAAAGCCAATTTGCAATTTATTATTGAAAGTCGAGAAGTCCTTAGATATTGCAGTTTAAATACGAAAGAGGCAGAAATTATAGAAACCATTTTACGAAATTACACTGGTATTTTCGAACAAGTTACGAGTATAAATACCGCACTTATTGCTTCCAAATCTGGAAAAACAGAAGAACAAGTAATTACCGTTTTAAATAAACTACAAGCACAAGAAATAATAGAATTGAAACTACAGAGCAATGATATTTCTATTCTATATAACGAACCACGAGAAGACAGTTATACTATTAATCGTGTGGTTAAACTTTTAGAAAATCAAAATCAGATTAAAATAGAGCAGCACAAACAAATGCTTCATTTTGTTACAGATAAAACCACTTGTAAATCGGTTTTACTTTCCAAGTATTTTGGTGAAGAGAATCCTAAAGACTGTGGCATTTGTTCGTATTGTACTTCTAAAGATAAAGCAAAACCTAAATCTGTATCAGAAAGTATTAAAAGTATATTAGAAAAAGTACCTCTATCGTCAAATGAAATTGAAAATGTACTCACTTTTTCAACAGAAGAAATTATCTTTGCCCTTCAGAACTTATTAGAAAATGATATTATTTATTTAAACGCTTCGAATAAGTATCAAATTAAGTAAAAATAATTAGACAAAAAAAGAACGTTTGTCATTTCGACGTAAGGAGAAATCTCATAATCTAAACACTTTATGTGATTTCTCCTTACGTCGAAATGACAACTTTGAGAATTGACTTTTTAAATCTGCGAATCTGCGGTAAAAAGTAAAAAAAATACAATAAATGGAAAAATTAAGAATCATATTTATGGGAACGCCCGACTTTGCAGTTGGCATTCTTGATACACTATATAAAAGTGAGTTTGAAATTGCAGCAGTAATTACTGCGCCAGACAAACCTGCAGGTCGTGGACAGAAAGTTTCAGTTAGTGCCGTAAAAACTTATGCATTAGAAAAAAACATTCCCATTTTGCAACCCACCAATTTAAAAAGTGAAGATTTTTTAAAAGAATTAGCCAGCTATAGTGCCAATTTGCAAATCGTAGTAGCGTTTAGAATGCTACCTGAAGTGGTTTGGAAAATGCCAAAATACGGCACATTTAATCTGCACGCTTCTTTGTTACCTAATTATAGAGGTGCGGCTCCAATAAATTGGGCAATTATTAATGGTGAAACAGAAACCGGTGTAACCACTTTTTTTATAGATGATAAAATTGATACGGGGGCAATGATTTTAAATCATAAGGTAGCTATTGATAAAAATGAAAACGTGGGACAGCTTCACGATAAATTAATGCATTTAGGATGCGATACTGTAATAGAGACGTTGCATTTAATACAAAAAGGAAAAGTGGAAACTACCATTCAATCCGAAAATACCGAATTAAAAACAGCGTATAAACTAAATAAAGACAATTGTAAAATTGATTGGTCGAAACCAGGAAAACAGATTTACAATCAAATTAGAGGTTTATGTCCTTATCCTGCTGCTTGGACATATATTAAAGATGGAGAAAATGAGTGGAATGTTAAAATATATGACACTACATTTATAGAAGAAACACATACTTATACTATAGGTCAAATTATTTCTGGAAAAAAGGAAATGAAAATTGCCGTATCTAATGGTTTCATTCAAATTGATAGTTTGCAATTTCCTGGCAAAAAGAAAATGCAAATTCACGAGCTATTAAATGGTACTTCAATTGGTGCGGATGCCTATGTTAAGTGAGTTTAAGTGCTAAAAATGGGTCAAAATAGGCCACGTTATTAACATTTGCTATAATTTATTAACATTTTAAGCAAAAATAGCTGTAAATGCTTGCGTAGTTTAATGATACATTTAAATTTGTATAACAAAATTATGTATAATCATTTTTAAAACTATCAATTATGAACAAATCAGAATTAATCGATGCAATGGCAGCAGCAGCTGGAATTACAAAAGCAGCAGCTAAATTATCTTTAGAATCATTTTTAGGAAGTGTAGAAGGTACATTAAAAAAAGGTGGTAGAGTTTCTTTAGTAGGTTTCGGATCTTGGTCAATCTCTAAAAGAGCGGCTAGAGATGGAAGAAATCCTCAAACTGGAAAAACTATCAAAATTGCTGCTAAAAATGTAGTAAAATTCAAAGCTGGTGCTGACTTAGATGGATCAGTAAACAAATAATAAATACTTTTTATTTATTTGAAAACCTCTTAGTTTCTAAGAGGTTTTTTTTTATTTCAAAAATTTATATTCATTTAGTAATGTAATATTAATCTGGATAATTTGTTCAATTAAATTATTTTTCTTAATTTCAATTAAAATTAAATGGCTTATGACTTCATTGTTACCTAAAAAAGGTTGTTTACTAATTGCAGAACCAACCATATTAAATGATATGTCTTTCAATAGATCTGTAATTTTACTAACAGAACATTCTAATGATGGTAGTGTGGGCTTTATACTGAATAAGCCGCTCTCCTATTCCATAAATGATTTGATTCCAGAAATTGATGCGAATTTTATGATTTATAATGGCGGACCTGTAGAACAAGACAATTTATATTTTTTGCATAACGTACCTGAACTTATTCCAGATAGTATTGAAATCGCTTATGGTTTATATTGGGGTGGTAATTTTGAAACTACAATAGAACTAATTAATGCTGGAAAATTATCTAAAGAAAATATTCGTTTTTTCTTAGGATATAGCGGCTGGGAAACCAATCAGTTAGCCGAAGAATTAGATGATAATTCTTGGATAATTGTGGAAAATGAATTGCAACACAAAATTATTAGTAAAAACAGCCAAAATTTCTGGAAAGAAAAACTAAATGAAATTGGCGGCGAATATATTTACTTTTCTAATTCGCCAGAAAATCCTACGCTTAATTAATTAAAGCATTTAATAAACTTGTAATTTCTTTGGCTACTTCTGAAGTAAATTCTTTTTTACGGTATTTTGTAATAGGCTGAATTCCTGTAATGACATTTGAAATAAATAATTCATCAGCTTTTTGCAAATCAAAAGGTGAAATGCTTTTTTCTATCATTTCAATTCCTTCCATTTTAGCAACAATTGCAATGACTTGCTTGCGCATAATGCCATTTAAACATCCATCTGAAGTGAGAGGTGTAATTATTTGATTGCCCATTTTCATAAAAATAGTACCATTTGTAGCTTCTACAACATTTTTATCTTCGTTAATTAATAAACAATTTTCAAATCCGTTTTCCTTTGCAAAGATACTCGCCACAATATTAATCATCTTATTATTGGTTTTTAGTGTAGCCAATAAATGTTTGGAAACATAAAAATCTTTAAACAATTCCACTTCATATTTTGAGGTAGAAAAAGTGTAAGTATCAGAAGCCAATTCAGAACACGTAATAATAAATTGCACATCGTTTGAAGTAGGATGATAAAACCCTTCAGCGTTTCTAAAAACTGAAAAACGAATTCTATTACTTATCGTATTGGATTGTAATTGAATTAGTTTCAGAATTTCTTCTTCCATAAATTCCATTGTGAAATTCATTGGAATTTCCATTCTGCAAATTCGCATCGAAGCCATTAAACGCAAATAGTGTTCTTCTAAAAATAATATTTTAGTTCCGTTTACTTTAATGGTTTCAAAAATAGCATCCCCAAAAAGGAATCCTCTATTATTTTCAATACTATAATTACTAGTATCTTGAATGCTTCCGTTATAATTAATCATAAAAAAATCCCGCCTTTTATAGCGGGAACAAATATACTTATTTATTAAAATTAAACCGAACCAATTACGTGTTTTAAATCGGAAACTAAACTTTCCCACAATAATTGATTTTCAGCTAATTCGTCTTCTTCAGAAAAATCGACAACAATTAAAGAAACATCATTTGTAATTTCATCGACTTGAATTTTAAGTTCGAAATAATATTCAGTGTCTTTACCATCTTCATCTAACCATTTGAATTTTACTTTTTCACCTGTTTTTTTAGAAACCAATTTGGCATTTTCTTCTGAGTCATCCCAAATAAAAGTATAGTATTCTCCACGTGAATTTACATTATCAGAAAACCATTCAGACAAACCAGATGGCGTAATAATATATTGATATAGTAATTGTGGTGACGAGTGTATTGGAAACTCTAATTCGTACTTAACTTTTGGCTTCATAATTGAATGTGTAAATTTTCAGCAAAATATAAAAAAAAATGATACCACAACTATTATTTACAGATTTTTTTTAGCAAATTTTTAATAATAAAATTTGTCAATATTTTTTGGAAAGAAAGTAATTATTTAT